>JYMV01053178.1_pt1 | contig 23492 bp, 13 predicted proteins | sample 338911 | NCBI WGS metagenome assembly JYMV01 (sample SAMN03354496, study PRJNA234377) | hydrothermal vent metagenome | biome: Deep sea; feature: Hydrothermal plumes at the Eastern Lau Spreading Center, Western Pacific Ocean; material: Seawater | place: Tonga | collected 2009 | depth 2000 m m
TTTTAGAATAACGGTGGCACCCACTATCGTTTCTCCGGTATTGTCATCTTTGATGGTTCCCTTTACTTTTACCTGCGCTATAGATACAAGCGTTAGCACCAGAAAGATAGGCAACAATAGAAATTTTCTATTCATGGGGTTGTTCATAGGGAATTACGCGTAAAGGTTTGCAAAGTTACTTTTTATGTATAAACCTGCACGAGGTACTAAAAAGCAGGTGTTTAGATGCGGGGATAATTACCTGGCTACTAGGAGCGTAAAGGCATCGCAAAGTCCGCAACGGCGAAATTGTTAATTCTTAACGATCCTGGCGTAATCGTTGCGAACCTTGTGGTTAAACTTCAAAAGTTTATCGAAACAGCTTCTCCAAATAACAATTACGAGCCACACATTTCGCAATCGTCGGGATTGTCAATAGAACACGCAGCAATTTCAGCCTGTCGTTGTTGTTCGAGAAGAATCGCAGCCCGATCTATAGATACTGTATCCTGTTCAGCCGGCTCAGTGCTTGCCTCAACATGCTCGAATTCGTTTTCAGCATCCATTGCCTGAAACTCGTCTTCCGCGGTACTTATGTAGGCCTGATTTGCCGTAGTTACTGGTTTAACCGGGGTAACTGTCGGGGCAACTGTCGGGGTATCCGGAGTAACCGGGGTAACTGGAGTATCTGGGGTAACTTGAGTAACCGGGATATCTGGATTATCCTTATCATCTGGAGCATCCGGAGCATCCGGAGCATCTGGAGCATCTGGAGAATCTGGTGCATCTGGATCATCTGGATCATCTGGTGCATCTGGTGCATCTGAGGTATCCGGGGTGCCTGAGGTAACCTGGATAACCGGACTGGTTTCCATTTCCGCCACGGTGGTCGAAGCAAGCTTGGCAATCACGTTATCCTCTTCAATAGATTGCATCAAGGCCTTTTTGTCAATGGTAAACTTGATCGCATCTGCTGCGGCTTTAGATCGCAAATAATACATTCCTGTCTTCAATCCCTTTTTCCAACCATAAAAGTGCATGGAGGTGAGCTTAGCAAAATTTGGATTGGGGATGAAAATATTTAGTGATTGCGACTGGCAAACATAGGCACCTCTATCAGCAGCCATATCAATAATCGCCTTCTGGCTAATTTCCCATACGGTTTTGTAGAGCGCTTTTAGATTGTCTGGAATTTCATCTATACCCTGAACAGAACCATTGGCCGCTATAATCTTTGTTTTCAATGTGTCATCCCAAAGCCCCAGCTTGACTAAATCCATGAGTAGATGTTTGTTAACCACCACAAATTCTCCTGACAGCACTCGTCGTGTGTAAATATTGGATGTATAAGGTTCAATGCACTCGTTATTACCGAGTATTTGTGAGGTAGAAGCAGTTGGCATAGGGGCTAACAGCAATGAATTTCGCGCTCCGTATTTAGCCACTTCTTCCTTCAACAGATTCCATTCCCATCTTGCAGAAGGAGTAACATTCCAAAGGTCGTATTGAAAGAGGCCTTTAGACAATGGAGAGCCCTCGTATGTTTCATAGGGTCCAAATTCCTTGGCGAGATCCTTAGAAGCGGTCATGCTTGCATAATAAATCGTCTCAAAAATGTCCTTATTTAATTTTTTTGCCTCAGCCGAATCAAAAGGAAACCTCATCATGATAAACGTATCTGCCAGTCCCTGTACTCCTATTCCAATAGGCCGATGGCGTAAATTCGAATTTCTCGCTTCAGGAATTGGATAGTAGTTATTGTCGATTACGGTATTTAAATTTTTGGTGATTGAATAGGTAACATCAAATAAACGTTGATGATCAAATTCACCACGCACAATATATTTTGGAAGTGCAATCGAAGCGAGGTTACAAACCGCAACTTCGTCTGCTGCTGTATATTCGACTATTTCGGTACACAGATTGGATGATTTAATCGTACCGAGGTTTTGCTGGTTAGATTTGCTGTTGCATGCGTCCTTGAAGAGCATATATGGTGTTCCTGTTTCAATTTGGGAATCCATAATCGCAAACCATAGTTTTTGTGCTTTGATCGTTTTTCTGGCTTTGCCTTCTCTTTCGAAGTTGACATAGAGCTTTTCAAACGCTTCCCCATGGCTATCAGATAAGCCCGGTGCCTCATTTGGACAGAATAGTGACCACTCACCATCTTGTTCAACCCTTTTCATAAATAAATCTGGTATCCAGAGTGCATAAAAAAGGTCTCTTGCTCTTTGTTCTTCTTTACCGTGATTCTTTTTCAAATCAAGAAACTCAAAAATGTCTGCATGCCAGGGTTCGATGTAAATTGCGAAAGATCCCTTTCTCTTTCCACCACCCTGGTCAACATATCTGGCCGTATCATTGAAAACCTTAAGCATGGGCACGATTCCGTTGGAAGTACCATTTGTTCCTCTAATGTAAGACCCTGTAGCCCTAATGTCATGAATAGACAATCCAATACCACCAGCTGATTGAGAGATCTTAGCACATTGCTCCAGCGTTTTATAAATTCCATCGATGCTGTCCTCCTTCATTGTCAATAGAAAGCAGGAAGACATTTGTGGTTTTGGCGTACCGGCATTGAATAGGGTAGGAGTGGCGTGCGTGAACCACCTTTCAGACATCAGCTCATACGTTTCAATTACCTGATCTAGATTGTCTTTATGAATACCAATAGAAACGCGCATTAACATTTGCTGAGGACGCTCAGCAATTTCCCCGTTTATTTTTAGCAGATAGGATCGCTCTAGTGTTTTAAATCCAAAGAAATCATAATCAAAATCCCTATCATAGATAATTGTAGAATCCAGCAATTCTGCATTTTCAATGATGATGTTATAAACATCATCAGCAAGCATTGGCCCTTTCTTGCCATTTTTTGGATTTACATAGTTGTATAGATCCGTCATGGTAGCCGAAAATGACTTCTTCGTGTTTTTGTGCAAGTTGCTCACCGCAATGCGTGATGCAAGCAACGCATAATCGGGATGTCTGGTGGTAAAGGATGCTGCTACTTCGGCCGCCAGGTTATCCAGCTCCGTGGTGGTAACTCCTTCATAAATGCCTTCAATAACTTTCATGGCAACTTCCACCGGATCTACTCTCGCGTCTAGACCATATGACAACTTTTTAATTCGAGCAGTTACTTTATCAAATTTTACTGATTCTTTTCTGCCATCTCTTTTTAGTACATACATGCTTGTGAGGGGTTGAGGGTTATATCTTATTTGGACGTATATTCTGTGTTAAAAGTCTTCATCTAGTGAAAAAGTGTTGTCTTCTTTCGATCCCATGACTCCGGATTTTTGGTACTCTGCAACTCTCTTCTCGAAGAAGTTGGTTTTTCCTTGCAGAGAGATTAATTCCATAAAATCAAAAGGATTGGAAGCATTGTATACTTTTTCGTTTCCGAGCTCTACCAAAAGTCGGTCAGCGACAAACTGAATATACTGAGTCATCAGCTTTGCATTCATGCCGATCAATTTTACAGGAAGAGAATCGTTCACAAACTCTGTCTCTATGGCAACAGCATCGGTGATGATTTTCTCCAAGGTCGATTTCGGAAGTTTATTCTTTATGTGTTCGTTGTAAAGCAAACATGCAAAATCACAGTGCATGCCTTCGTCTCTTGAGATCAGTTCATTAGAAAATGTAAGGCCAGGCATCAATCCTCTTTTCTTGAGCCAGAAAATCGAGCAAAAACTGCCCGAAAAGAAAATCCCTTCCACAGCCGCAAAAGCAACAATTCGTTCTGCAAACCCAGGACTGTCGACCCAGTTGAGTGCCCACTCTGCTTTTTTCTTAACGCAGTCAAGGGTATCGATTGCATTGAACAGCTCATGCTTCTCAGTCGGATTCTTTATGTAGGTGTCGATTAGTAGCGAGTATGTTTCAGAATGAATGTTCTCCATCATCACTTGAAATCCATAGAAGAACTTGGCTTCGGTATATTGAACTTCGCTCAAAAAGTTCTCCGCAAGGTTCTCGTTCACAATTCCGTCAGACGCTGCAAAAAAGGCTAAGACCTGTTTTATAAAAAACCTTTCGTCGTCGTTGAGCTTGTTATCCCAGTCCGCCATGTCATTCGAAAGATCAATTTCTTCCGCCGTCCAAAAGCTGGCTTCTGACTTCTTGTAAAAATCCCAAATGTCGTCGTGTTGAATAGGAAAAAGTACAAATCGATTTTTGTTTTCTTCTAGTATAGGTTCTGTTAGAGTTGTCGTTTCCTGCTGAGCAACCCCCTTTGCCTTATTTTCGTTCCCTTCAATTGTTTCTGCCTCCATAATGCTATTTAATGCTTTCAATTGGCCTGTCATCTAAAATTCAGGCGAAAAAATCTCCTCTAAGGAGCCGTAAACTCTTCAATATCAAGTGTTCCAAGAATTGTTTTATTTGGACCTTAGCGGTGAACAAAAGTTCAAAAAAAACAAAAACATGTCAATCTAATTTCATCAACAATCAAAACAAGTTATTAACAAACCGGCCGGCAGGAGGCATAATAGCCAACAATTCATGCAGTTAGAGGGCTCTATTAATGTTATAATTTTTTGCTTGGAAGTGATGTTTTTTTTCAGTACTCAAACTCGATTTTAGGGCGCGCAAAAGCTCGAATACCAATAGGCAGGTTCAATTATTACATTATAGTTAGTTTTACAAAAAATAATTAATCGAGTTTTGAGAGATGGCAGATAAAAGCGATTTATTGAAAAAAATAATCGCCCACTCAAAGGAATATGGCTTTGTATTTCCTTCGAGTGAGATTTATGAGGGGCTTAGCGCGGTCTATGATTATGGACAGAATGGCGTAGAATTAAAGAACAACATCAAGAATTATTGGTGGGCATCGATGGTGCAAATGCATGAGAACATTGTTGGACTGGATGCCGCAATATTTATGCATCCGACCACTTGGAAAGCTTCGGGCCACGTCGAAGCTTTTAATGATCCGCTCATCGACAACAAGGATTCAAAAAAGAGATACAGGGCGGACGTTCTGATTGAAGATTATATTGCGAAAGTTCAGGCTAAGATTGAGAAAGAGGTTGCGAAGGGGAAGAAAAGATTTGGGGATAGTTTTGATGAGGAAGAATTTCGCAAAACAAATCCCAATGTGTTGAGAAACGCGGAAAAGATTCATAGCCTCAACGATAGGTTTAAGAGAGTATTGGAGGAAAACGATCTCGCAGATCTGAAAAAGATGATTGAGGACCTCGAGATAGCTTGTCCCATTAGCGGTTCTAAAAATTGGACGGAGGTTCGCCAGTTTAATCTCATGTTTGATACCAAGCTGGGTTCGGTTTTAGAAGATTCGAATACCATTTACCTGCGTCCGGAAACTGCTCAGGGAATTTTTGTCAACTATTCCAGTGTCCAAAAATCGGGTAGGATGAAGGTCCCTTTTGGAATTGCGCAAATTGGAAAGGCATTCCGAAACGAAATTGTGGCGAGGCAATTCATATTTAGAATGAGAGAGTTTGAGCAAATGGAAATGCAATTTTTTGTAAAGCCAGGTACGCAGATAGAATGGTATGAAAAATGGAAACAAAGGAGATTGCAATGGCACCTGAATATGGGCTTTGGAGAACAGAGCTATCGGTTTCATGATCACCTAAAGCCTGCCCATTATGCCGATGCCGCCACCGATATTGAGTTTGATTTTCCCATGGGCTTTAAGGAGCTGGAAGGCGTTCATTCGAGAACGGACTTTGATCTTAAGAAGCATGAAGAGTTTTCGTCGAAGAAGCTACAGTATTTTGATCCTGAGGAAGATAAGAGCTACATACCCTATGTTGTGGAAACATCAATTGGCCTCGATCGTACTTTCCTGGCCGTGCTGTCAAGTTCATACACCGAAGAGAAACTGGAAGATGGTTCTGAAAGAGTGGTTTTAAAAATTCCACCATTCTTAGCACCGACAAAAGTTGCCGTCTTTCCACTTACCAAAAAGGACGGACATCCCGAAAAAGCAAGGGAGATATTGGCTTCATTGAAATACGATTTTAACTGCCGCTATGAAGAAAAGGATACCATTGGCAAAAGATACCGCCGCCAGGACGCAATAGGAACTCCATATTGTATTACTATTGACCAACAGACCATGGAGGATGGAACGGTTACAATACGTGATCGGGACACTATGAAGCAGGACAGAATTGCATCAGAAACGGTAGGAGGAATAGTTGGCAAAAAAGTGAGCATGAAAGATGTACTTTCCAACAATGATTAAGAATCTGGCTTTCAGTTTAATGGTTATTGCTGTGGCATCGTGCAGCCACAAAACAAGCACTTCCACGTCGAATAACCCCGACAAGTTAACCGGTGAAGAATCAGTTGCCCTGATAGGTTTTGAGAAAAGGGGTTATATGAAAGCTTCGGTTGTTGACAGATCCGCCCTTGATGGCTGTGGATTTATGCTGAAGCTGGCTGCCAGCGGTAAGTTCTTAGAACCGGATAAGCTGGATGATGCATTTCACATCGATGGAGCGCTCGTATGGATCAAATACTCGATAAGAAAAGGAGAAGCCAGCATCTGCATGTCGGGCACGATGATTAACTTGAACGCAATTGAAAAAAGGCAATAACCTTTCGGATATTGCCCTTTTCGTTTGGCCTATACTTACTTCCTAATGAAGGATGATCTTTTGAACAAGATCTCTCTCTCCACCTCTTACTGCCAGGAAGTAGATGCCCTTATCTAATGAAGAAAGATCAATAGATTTTATAAGGCCGCTGTTGGTTGTAAGCTGTTCTGTATAAACAACCTGGCCCAACGCATTTCTTACCTCCAGCATATACGCTTCATTTAACGGATTGCTCAGAGCAATAACGAAACGTCCATCATTAGGGTTGGGATATATGTGCAAACTGTTTTCAAGGGCAACTTTCTGTATTCCTGTTGTGGCACCAACTGTAACAGAGAAAATTGAGCTGCAGCCATTGACATCCGATACTGTAACGGAATACGTCCCAGCACTTAAGCCTGTTGCAGTTTCCGTTGCCTGTGATTGGGCGGTAGCATCCCAGGCATAGGTATAAGGTGCAACACCATCCCCTCCCGTTGCGGTCGCAGTTCCATTTCCCGATCCGTTGTCAACCGTGGAGGAAGTAGTAGCGGTTATAGCAACTGGTTCGGTAATGGTTACTGTTGCAAAAGTTATACATCCACTTGCATCAGTGACTTGCACCATTTCATCTCCGGCAGATAACCCTGTTGCAGTTGATGTTGTAGATCCATTATCCCAGAGATAGGTGAATGAGGGAGCACCTCCTGTCATGCTTACGCTGGCTTGACCATCACTATCCCCATTGCAGGTTGCATTTTGATCCACATTTCCGACCGCCGTTCCTGCAGCGGCATCACTAACAGTTACAATAAATGTGCTTGTGCAGTTCAAGCCGTCGGTAACAGTAACGGTATATACTCCAGCACCTAAGTTGATTGCGGTCGTTGTTGTTTGCGAAGCAGCGTTGCTATCCCACAAGTAGTTATAGGGTGTTGTTCCCGAGCTAACAGTAATTGTTGCATCACCATCATTAGCTCCACAGGTCGATTGTGTTGAGCTCGTTGTTGCAGCCAATGGTGCCGCACCTGTTACCACTGCCGTATCCACGTCTACGCATCCATTTGCCGTTGTTACGGTAACCAGGTAATCTCCTGCTAGCAATCCTGATATACTACTTGTTGTTTCGCCAGAGCTCCATGCGTACGTATAGGGTTGTAGTCCAAAATTGATTTGAATGGCCGCAGTTCCACTACCCGTACCGCAATTATCAGGAGCGGTTGTAACAGTACCGGTTGCATCCGTACATGGATTGTACATGGTGTAAGCAGAATCTGCGCTTAGCAACAAGTCAGTCAAATCGTCACCTGCGATTAGAGCGAATGCCATTGAAACTGAATCTCCATTGGCGATGTTAAAAGGACCCGTTGAAACCACATTGGAAACGTCTGCACCATTAGTGCCTCCGGCATTAGTTACGGTATTGCTAAGTGTCGTGTATTTATCTGCAGAAGTGTAATCATTGTTGGGATGCACTCCCGTTCCTCCCGGATCATCGGCCTGGTTATTAAACATTGCATAATGGTTAAATCCCGTGCTGGTTAGCACTTGAATTCCAGCGTAAAAACCATTTACCTGTGAGTCGTATATATAGCCCAGGTATTTGTCCATATCAGTAGCGGCTTTATTACTGGTAATGGTAGCAATATCCCAATCTGTGTAAATTCCTGCATAGGCATTATTTAACATGCTTCCCGAGTAGTTTTTAATGCTGAATTCAACGATAACATATTTTCTATGCCCTGCTTTGGTCCAGGCATATGCTCTGTGACGAACCTCAACATTAAGCGGAGAAGTTGAATTGTCGTCATTGAAATCACCTACGAGGTCAAACTCTGAAAAAACCGGTACCGGCAGCCGCCTAACATTATTCACAGAAGTAAAATCATCGTCTACACCGCCTGTATTTCGGACATTGTCAGATACATTACCTGAAACGCCTACCATCAGCCCACCATCAAATAGTAAATTAACGCCTGTTCCTAGGTTAGAATAGGGGTAAATGAAGCCCAGCCCTTCATTTTGAGAGCTGAAGTCGTTAAAACCAATCAGGCTTTTACTGGTAATGGACGTGGCAACATCGTTAATGTTGATATTGATATAATCCACGTTAATGATAATATCAAAGAATATGCTTGTAGTATAACTTCCATCCGTCAATTCCAATTCAAATGAAACTTTTTCATTGAATTGGGCACCGGATAAAATTTCAATCTGCAAAGGATCTGAGTAGTTGCTCGCTGTATCACCAAAAGGCCCAAAGGCCCCCAATGAAATCGAACCATCTACAATACTTACATTAACCGAGCTGGCCGTTAAAGTTCCCGTAACCGGACCTGTAGGCGCCAAAAAGTTGGTAAAGATTCCGGCGATTTCAATCGTATCGCCAACCACAAATGCTTCATCATCATTGTCAGTCACGTTTCGTTCTGTCATCACAATAGATGGCTTGGTGATACCATTGTTCAACGCTGCAAATACATTCACTCTTCCAGCTCCCAACTTATCAGCGTAGGCAGAATTGTTTAGCGGATAAATGTCATCACACATTACTTTTAGTTGTTCTCCTGCCTGTAAGGCGTCGAGATTTGGAAAGTAAGATCTGACCAGAGCAGCACATCCTGCCGCAACAGGCGAAGCCATGGAAGTTCCGCTATTATTTCCGTAACTGTTATTTAAAGTGGAGTAGATACTACTTCCTGGAGCACATACATCGATTGCATAGCCATAATTAGAAAAACCTGATTTGGTATCATTTTGTGCTGTAGAGGCAACGTTAAGCACATGGTTGAAACTCGCAGGATAAAATAGGTCTTCCACGGCATCATTTCCAGCTGCAGCTACCACCAGAGCATCGTTGTTAATAGTTGCATAGGTAATTACATCCTGGCTGGATTGGCCTCCGCCAGGTCCTCCCCAGGAGCAATTAATAACTGATGCACCATGGTCTGCCGCATACGCAATGCCCTCATAGCCAAATGGAATTGTGCCGTCACCGGCTTTGATTGGCATAATTTGACAGTCAAAACCCGCACCTGCCACTCCTACACCGTTATCAGTAGAGGGAGAAGCGCAACCCGAAACGTGAACTCCATGATCACTGTTTCCGATCTGTGGATTGTTGTCATTGTCCTCAAAGTCCCAACCCAGGTAATTATCGATATATCCATCTCCATCGTCGTCATTGCCATCGGCATTGTTGTCAGCATAGTTGTAATCAAATTGATTGACCAGATCCGGGTGGTCTGTATCTGTGCCCGAATCAATAATTGCGATTACAACATTGGTATCTCCTTTATCGAGATCCCAGGCCTGGTAGGCTTTTATATTGCTGAGGTGATATTGCGAGCCAATATTAGGATCATTCGGGGTGTAAAATAGTTGGGCTATATAATGAGGTTCGGCGTATTCAACCAGGCCCAGCTCATATACAGCGTTAATTACATCTTCCACCTTAAAATGGCCCTCATATTTGAATTCATATATCAAGGACAAGTCAGCCAATTTAAGTCCGTAGTCATTCGTTTCACGCTCTGGCCGCTTGGCAAAGGGAAACTTTTGGCTTATGCCTGTAGCGCCTATATTCTTCAATAATAATTCCAATTCTGAAATACTTATCTGGTCTTTTGAACAGTAAGGCCTGTAATCCTCTTTGAGTTTCAGTATAACAGTTTGGCTCATAAAGTCCTCGGTACCGACGTTGGTGGGCATGGAGAAGTATTTCTTGCTGAAGGTCAATTTATTTCCGCTGTTATCAGAAGCAGTTACAGTAGAAACACTCATAGTACCCCAAAGGGCAGCTATGACCAATGAAAAACCAATACTTAATTTGCTTAAATTCATGATGTTCTCTTGTTTTTATTTAATAAAGATGATTTTGCGGTTAATATTGTTATTGTTCGATTTATTAGTAAGACGTAAATAATAGATGCCAGGTCCATAACTTTTTAAGTTAAGGGCTTTGGGAAGCTGGTTTGCTTCATGCTCTGATTGCATCAGCTCCTTTCCGATGGCATTGTAAACAGATAAAGTATAGCTCTCATTTGGAAGGTTCGCAAGCTGAAGGTAGAAGAGACCACTGTTATTTGGATTTGGATAAATATTCAGTTGAGCACCAAATCCACGTTCAGCAATTCCCACACTGGTAACTACAACGTTACTGCAAGCCGAATCCACACATCCCGAATCAGACGTTACCGTAAGACATACCAGGTAGGTGCCCGCCGTGGCATAAGTGTTGGATGGATTCTGCAGTGTTGAAGTGTTTCCATCACCAAAAGTCCAGGCCCGGCTGACAATAGCTCCTATCGACAGACCGGTAAAATCAGCTGTGAGCATGGTTGTAGTACTGCTGAAATCGGCAGTTGGCATAGGATGTACAGTGACTGTGGTAGCATCCATAGCGACGGGTGAACAGAGGTCTGATACCGACACAGTATAGGTCGTGGTAGAAGTTGGGGTAACGATTATGGAGGAAGTCGTTTGCCCGCTGGACCATGAATATTGATAGGGGCCACCATTGCCTCCTGATACGGTAACACTGAGTGTAGCAACATCCCCTGCGCATATGACTGCGGTGCCGAATGCATTTATCGTAAGTGGAGGCAAAACAGTGATAGTTACGGAATCATTATTGGAAGCGCAGCCCATGCTGTCTACCCCAGAAACCCCATATGTGGTAGCGGTGGATGGTGTTACAGAAAAAGCAGATCCAACTCCCAATCCATTATCCCAGGTGAAAGTGTAGGGTGTCATTCCACCCAATCCTGTGACAGAAACAGTAGTCGAATCACCAGTACAGATTGAATCGTCCGAAGATGCAGTGAGGACAAAAGCGCTATTTACCGTAATCACTACCATTGTCGCCGGCCCCAAACACGCACCAAGCTCCGCAACATAAAAAGTATCTGTACTTGTTGCTCCAGAGGCAAAGGGGCTTCCCGTTCCCAGGGTGTCAGTCATACCCATGTTCGAAGACCAATATAGCGTTCCTCCAGACCCAGTTGCAGTTAGATCAGCAATTGTAGCACCGGCACAGTATGGTGCAGGCGATGATGCTGATGGGGCAGCCGGAGTTCCCAGATCTGCTATGATATACGGCCCTACCGATGAGGAACACCCTGTGCTGTCGGTTACCGTTAAAGTATAGGAGTCAGATATTACAAGTGTTAGGTCAGCAGTGCTTCCCACAGATGACGATGATCCATTTACCCAATCGTAGGTCAGAGGTCCCATGCCTCCACTTGCTGTAATGCCGGTAATATTACCGTCATTATTGCCGCATGTGCTCGAGTCTATAACAATTGAAGTTGTATTAATGCTTGGCGGCGAATAAAGTGTAATTGTGACCGTATCTATTACAGGGATACAAACTCCATTGTTGGTAGAAGTGAGCATAATATAAACCAGGCCAGCTGCTGTATCAGCAGCACTTACCATGTAGCAAGCTGCAAGATCAGTGTCGCTGGGAGAAAAAGTGCCAGAGCCAGTGGTTGTCCACACTCCTGTAGAGCTTCCGCCAGTAACAGTGCCGGTTAAAGGAACACATGCCGTAGCAGCACACACAACTTGACTCAGGCCTGCATCAACAACGGGAGCCGCTTGAACCGTTAAGGGCAGGGATGTTGTAGAGCTATCTCCGTTATTATCAATAACCAATAATGAAACTGTATAAATTGCCGGAGCAGAGAAGATGTGACAGGGGTTTTGCACGGTATCAGTAGTTGCATCATCAAAATCCCAAAGCCATTGAACAATTGTAGAGCCCGAAGTAGTTGATAGGTCGCTAAAACACACAGAGTCCCCTTCACAACCCATTCCTGGCGCCGCGAAATTAGCCGTGACTGTGGGGCAGGGAATCATGGTATGCGCACCTATATGGGTGCTCTCGTCAGATACATACACATCCCATTGTGTTGCTCCTATATTCCAATCAGTTGTTCCTCCAGTGATGGAATCTTTCCTTACCAAGGTGTTATTCGATGTGAATCCAGTGCCCACAGGCCAGTTAGATCCTGGATCGACCCCAATTTCACCAACGACATCTATTAGTGCGCCATTTTGGTATAGCCCGACTGCATCATCTCCACCGTAAAAAGTAACGTTTGAAGTAATATCTGATTCAGCTATAATGGCCGCTAACGATGCACTGGCGTTGCTTATCACATAAACGTTGCCGGGAGCTAACAATCCGGATAGCGCAAGTGAATAGGTGTTGCATGTTGCCCCATTGCTATATGTTCTTACTTCATATGAGCTTAAGTTAACGGTATCTGCCCGTGGGTTGTATATTTCCAGCGCCTTATTGCTGCTAGAGCCTTCAATATACTCTGAGAAAAACAAATTTTCGCAAGGCCCATTTAGGTAATCATTATCGATGATTATTACGGTTTGCATGCTATCAAAGGCAAGCATCCCTGCATTGGTTTCATTTTGGAGCAATAAACCCACAGATTCGGGCACTTCCAAAGGATTTGAATCATCTGTGATGGTTAGCGTAGCCAGTTGGCTAGTTGTGCTCGAAGGAGGAAAGAACAAGGTCTGTGTGCTAAACGCAATAAAGTCGCTTCCGGGAGTTGCCGAACCTGAGGTATATGCCACTTCCACTGTAACCGTGTCAATTGCACTCGGGTTAACAATAGCCACTTCTACCGATACTACCCCTACATCTTCCAAAACTTTCATTTTTGGGGTTGCAAAATAAAGAATGGAGTTATTCAGGCAAAAATTTTGCCCGATGTTAACAAAATCTGGTGAGCCAGTACTGGCTCCGTTCCATGTAAAGTCAGGATATTCAGTGCCTGTACCAATTAATTGCAAAGAATGGCCAACACAACCGGGTTCGGATACGCCAATATCAACGGAAGTCATTCCCATAGCTGGCCCATCCAATGCCTGCATCTCACCTTCCCAGCTTAAAAATTGAATTACGGTACTGTTGCATGTATTTAGCAAGCCAACGGCATCACGTGGTCCATTTTGAATGGCAGTCTTCGCAAACCAAACTGTTCCATATCCGCACATTTGATCGGGAATGGTGCCGGTGAGAGTCAGAGATGGATCTTGCAGGCTGTCGGCGCCATTGTAAAATAATAATTCATAACATGAAAGATCAGTTCCGGCAGGTCCTGCAATCTCGATGCCTTCATTTGTGTCCGTACCGTCATTGTCATAGTGAATTTCATTGATGAAAACCGTGATTGGAGCTTGTACGGTTATTACCCCAGACATGCCCGTTCCACCTGGGCCGCCATGGTTCTGACAATAGAAAGGATATGAACCAGGTGTTGCAATTTCGCTTGAAATCATTGTGCTCACGGTAAACGGAACCCAGGCTGAGCCATCCTGAGCCACCGGATGAAGCGGACTTGCACCACTGAAATAAACTGAATCACCAGATACGATCGTAACTGTGCTGGGCGTGAAGGAAAAACTGCTCACTACTATTGTATCAATATTCGCATAGGTAAAAGCACTGGTTAAGATTGAAATACTAAGTGCAATCGTGCTGATTGCCTGATTAAATGGTTTCTTCATAACAAAGTTTTTGGTGAAATAAAATTTGAACCTATGATTTCAAAGGGTAACAAATGTATCCATTTTAACCTATAAATGCAATACTTAGAGGGTGTGATTGTGCTCGGACAGAGCCACGCTAACTGCCAAAGAAAATTAAGTGTAAAGCAGGTCAGCTACTCAGGAATTGTTGTATTCAGACATGGTTTTTTGAACGCCTATGGTGCCAAATGCCTGAATCATTTTAATGGTAAGCTCTATCCTCGATTTAAGCGCGTTGCTTTCTGCTTCATCCCAGCCTCCCAGCACATAGTCAATTTGGGCCCCTTCAGAGAAGGAGGCATCTATTCCAAAGCGCAGTCTCGCGTAATTATTGGTGCCCAGGGCTTCATCTATATTTTTCAGGCCGTTATGGCCTCCGTTATTGCCTTTTTGCCTCATTCTCAGTTTGCCAAATGGTATGGCCAGATCGTCCAGTACAACCAGAATATTCTCCAGCTGAATTTTTTCTTTTTGCATCCAGTAATTCACAGCCTTCCCGCTGAGGTTTACAAATGTGGTAGGTTTGACGAGGATAAAGGATCTCCCTTTGTGTTTATAAGTGCAGGTATGTGCGTGTTTGTTGAGTTCAAAGGAGAGGGAGGCTGCTTCCGCGATTGCGTCTAATACCTTAAATCCAATATTGTGCCGGCTGTTTTCATATTTAGCTCCTTCATTTCCCAGACCAACTATTAAATACTTCATCTATAAATATTCAAAGTTCTTTTCCCGGGATATAGCCATGCCAATTCAACAGTGCATCAGACGAATGGTATTTGTCGGCCGCGCTAGAAGCGTGTTTGCAGGCAGGGTTAGTTCGAATCTCCGCTCCCGCCTTTTTGGTCTCCGCCTTTTTGGTCTCCGCCTTTATTGCCACCGCCTTCAGCCTTTGGCTGGCCATCTCTACCATCTCCTTCTTTAGGCTTTCCATCTACACCTTCAGCTCCCTCAGCTCCTTCTTCGCCCTCTATTCCTTCAGCCCCTTCTTCTCCTTCTTCAAGCTCTTCATCAAGTACTTCTGGCTCGATGTCTTTCAATTCACGTGGCGCTTTAACTCTTACAATAACTACGTTAGGAGAGTCGATAAATTCAATGTTCTCCACGTCAACATCTTCGACCTTTATGGAGGTTCCAATTACAAGGTCGTCGATCTTGATTTCAATGAACTCAGGGATAGCATGGGCCAGTGCCTTGATTCTGAGTCGGCGCATTTTTTGAATGAGCTGGCCACCTTCCATTACACCTGCGGAATTTCCAGTTAACCTCACCGGGAGATCAACCGTAATCTTCTTGCCTTCTATGAGCTCTATAAAGTCGATGTGTAGAATCCTGTCTGATACGGGATGAAATTGAATGTCCTGCATCACCGCTCCAACTTCCTTGCCTTCAATCTTCAATCGCACCTCAAATAGATCGGGAGTATATACCAGGTTCTTGAAGCTCTTTTCTTCAGCAGAGAAAAAGGTTTGCTCTTTACCACCGTATAAGATGCAAGGCACTCTGCCGTTTCTACGAAGGTTCTTTGCATTTTTTTTCCCAGTATCTTCTCTCTTTTCTCCGGTTATTTCTAGTGTTTTCATTGTCTTTGTTTATAATTATCAGTAGTGTCGTTTAAAAAATAAAGTGTGAGCTAATTGATTCATGATTTTGAACCTTGCTAATTACATCCGCAAATAATTTCGCGGTAGAAAGCACTTTTATTTTATCGCTTTCTCTTTTCAGTGGAATGGTATCAGTGACCACCAGCTCTGTAATTCTTGAGCTTTCAAGTCGTTCGTAAGCTTGTCCTGATAATACTGCATGTGTACAAATAGCTCTAACGGATTCTGCGCCCTGGGCCATCATCATGTCAGCTGCTGTAGCAATAGTCCCACCTGTGTCAATAATGTCATCGACCAGAATAATGTTCTTGCCTTCTACATCACCAATGACGCTCATGTTGTCAATCACGTTGGCCTTTTTTCTTTGTTTGTAACAAATTACCAGCTCACTGTCCAGGTGTTTTGCATAGGCATTGGCTCTTCTCGTTCCACCTGTATCTGGAGATCCCATGGACAAATTGTCTAAGCCCAGCTTTTCTATGTAAGGCATAATAATCGCAGAAGCGAACAAATGATCTACGGGTACGTCAAAAAATCCCTGGATTTGGTCTGCATGTAAATCCATGGTCATAATCCTGGTAATCCCGGCTGCAGTTAATAAATTGGCAACGAGTTTTGCTCCAATAGCTACCCTGGGGTTATCTTTTCTATCCTGACGTGAAAACCCAAAATAAGGTATAACTGCTATAATCTCTTTGGCCGAAGCTCGTTTTACAGCATCCACCATTAACAAGAGCTCAAACAGATGATCTGAAGGAGGGAAGGTGGACTGTATAATAAACACATCACTACCTCTTACAGTTTCGGTGAATCTGGGCTGAAACTCTCCGTCACTAAAATGAACAGTTTCAACAGAACCTAATTGTTGTCCAAAACTAGCGGCAATGTTCCCAGCTAATTCTGGAGAAGCACTTCCCGAAAAAAACTTAACACCAGCTGACATTTTTATCTCTAATTATCGTTCTGTATTTGCTCCTGCAAATCCATATAATTCTTCCCGCAGTATAAGGGGGCGCAAAGGTAAAATATTTCCTACAGAATAGGAAATAATAATATCGATGGTGGTAATAAGCGTCAATCCGTTTTGCCTATCTAAAACAAATGAATAATTTCGCCTTTATTAACAATGCCCAGGTGGCGGAATTGTTAAATGCGTCCCGATGAGGGACAGTCTTGGTAAACACAAGGCCGAAGTGGCGGAACTGGTAGACGCGCACGACTCAAAATCGTGTTCCTTCGGGAGTGAGGGTTCGATTCCCTCCTTCGGTACAGAGCAGAATGGTTTTAAACAGGATTGGATAAATCGGGGTGGGGTTACCCGTGCCGGTTGGATCCTGGTTCTGGGTACAAGAAATGGTATTCAATGGGATAAAGCAACTGTTAGAAGCTAACAACGTCCTTTATTCGCAAACCCATTATGGTAAGAGAGCTGTTTTGGTATAAACGAGAGAACTTCCCAATAGGTTGATGAAATTGAAATGATAATGACAGAAAAACCGAGCTTTGATGATATATACATGGATTTGGCACTAAACTTGTCTAAAAGATCCCATTGTGTGAAGATGAAGGTTGGCGCAGTAATTGCGAAAGAAACGCGAATCGTCTCATTGGGATATAATGGGCCTCCGGCAGGAACACACAATTGTGATGTAGAATGGCCAGAAGAAGGTTGTCCGAGGAGCAGTAAAGGCAGCTGTTCCTTAGCCGTCCATGCAGAGGAGAATGCCATATTATATGCCGCAAAAAACAAAGTAGATATTAAGGGAACAACATTGTATATTACCTTATCACCTTGTTTGCCCTGTGCGAGAATGATATTTACAACGGGAATCGAAAAGGTCTTGTTTCTGAACTCATATGCTGCGTACAAAGGGATGGCCAGTGATGAGGGAATTGAATTTCTTAGAAAATTTGGAGTTGAAGTAATACATTTTAAAAAGAAGGAATTGGCCTAGTAATGGGAAAGGACAAGCGCAAATTATTTATTTATTTACCGATGGCGTTGGCGCTATCTATTGTCATTGGAATTTTCTTGGGATCCAGGTTCAATGTAGATTCTAACCACAATACGAGATTTCGAAAGTTCAACAAGGTAAACGAAGTGTTGAACTATATTTTCGAGGAGTATGTGGATTCTGTTGATAAGAGTGCCCTCATTGAAGGTTCATTGGTTTCCCTTCTTAAAGATCTCGATCCGCATTCGTCATACATATCGACCAAAGACCTCAGAAGCTTAAGCGAACCTCTGGAAGGAAATTTTGAAGGAATCGGTATAGAGTTCAATATTATCAAGGATACGATCATTGTGATTAGTCCGATTTCGGGTGGGCCTTCAGAGGCTTTGGGATTGGAGGCGGGAGATAGGATTATCAAAATTGAACAGGAGAGAGTAGCTGGAACGGGGGTGACCAATAAGGCGGTAATGAATATGCTAAGAGGACCTAAAGGAACATCTGTGGACATCAGCATAAAGAGAAGAGGAACGACGGCGATGATCGATTATACCATAATACGCGGTGAAATACCAATATACAGTGTCGATATAGCATATATGATCAATGACTCAATCGGGTATATAAAAATCAATCGGTTTTCTGCAAAAACACATGAGGAATTTGTAAGCGCATTTAAGTCCTTGCCAAAGAGAAGGCTTAACGGGTTAGTACTCGATCTTCGTGGAAATCCAGGGGGATATCTCAGTGCTGCAATAGCAGTTGCAGATGAGTTTTTGGACAGGAATCAATTGATCGTTTATACACAGGGCAAGGCACATCCTAAAACGCCGTATGAGGCAACGAGCAGCGGCCTCTTTAAGGAGGGCAAGATCATAGTTTTGATAGATGAAGGTTCAGCGTCGGCGAGCGAAATTGTTGCCGGGGCTATTCAGGATAATGACAGAGGTATCATATTAGGGAGGCGTTCCTTTGGCAAGGGATTGGTTCAGGAGCAGTTTGTTTTTCCTGATGGTTCAGCAGTTAGATTGACGATCGCCAGATATTATACGCCCACAGGCAGGTGTATTCAGAGGCCTTATGATGAAGGGTTAGAAAGTTACTATAGGGATGTTTACAAGAGGTTGGGGAACGATGAATCGGCCGAGAATGACAGCTCATACTTTAACGATTCATTGAAATTTATAACTCCTGCGGGTAAAACTGTGTATGGTGGAGGTGGTATCAAACCAGATATACATGTTTCGGTTGATACTGTTGGGCAATCAATTTACTTAAGGAGAATAGTAAATAGAGGATTGATAAATCAATTTGCATTTGACTATGCGGACAAGAATCGAAAGAAGCTAAATACGTATAGGAAAGTTAGTGACTATGATGAGGGGTTTAGCCTTACGGAAAGAGAGTTACAGAGCTTTTATAGCTATGCAATGGATAAAGGGGTGGAGAAAGACGAGCGAGATATCGCTGTATCCGCCCAGCTAATAGAGTTCAGAATCAAGGCCTACATTGCGAGACATATATGGAATAATGATGGATTTTATCCAGTTATCCACCACATTGATAAGACGCTGCAAAAGGCAGTTGAGGAGATGCGGGATGAGAATTATTCCATAATTACAGACAAGCTCCCATAAAAAAAGGGAACTGCTCTGCCCTAAGACAAATCAGATCCCTTTTAGTTTAGACTATAAAAACGCCCAGGACTTATCCTTCTGTGCTTTCGTCACCGTGATCGTGGTCATCACCTTCTTCGTGATCATGACCTTCCATTCCCGCGCAGTCATCTCCGCAAGTATGGCCTTCTTCACCGTGAGCATAGCTATGAGCATCTTCAGTGCAATTGTCGTTGCACACGTGCTCAGCCAGCGCGTCACCAGCCGCTTCTGCAGCAGGCTCTTCAGCTGCTTCTTCAGCTGGTTCTTCAGCTGCTTCTTCGGTTACTTCTTCCGTTGCATCAGTAGCACCGTCTTCCGCTTCCCCGCCACCTTCATTACATGCAACAAATGCAAATAATCCAGTAGCGAGCAATAACAAATACACTTTTTTCACTTTTCTTATGTTTTTTCCCGTTAATGAGGGTGATTAATAAATTAGGGTTGCTTGTTACGGTTGCAAATGTATGTAAATTTCTGAAAGAGTAACAAGGGTAGCATTATTTTATACACAATAATAAGTTATCGATTGTTGATATTGCCTTTTGCCAAGGCTATGCTGATACGAATTGTGCGGAGATGCGGTACTTAACCTTGCTTAATATGAAATACATTACCGGCACAATTACCAGAGTGAGAAAGGTCGCAAACGTCAAACCAAAGATTACAGTCCAAGCAATTGGGCCCCAAAATATTACATTGTCGCCACCAAAATATAATTGTGGGTCAAAGGAAGAAAAAAGTGTAAAAAAGTTGATGTTCATCCCTGTTGCAAGTGGCATTAGTCCGAATATTGTAGTAATTGCTGTTAATAATACGGGCCTTAGACGAACTTTCCCTCCCTCAATAATACAGCCCTTGAGCTCTTCAAGTGTGAGTTTTGCGTTCGGATCTTCTGTTTCCTCAATTTTACTCTTGAGCTTTCTGCTTATCAAAAGATTAACATAATCTAACAGTACTATGGCGTTGTTCACTACCACCCCAGCCAAGGAAATAATCCCAATCATTGTCATGATGATGATAAAATCCATTTGGAAAATAACCAAGCCCATCAAAACACCAATAAGGCTGAATACAACTGAGGTAACGATGATAAATGGCGTAGCTGCTGAGTTGAATTGAGACACCATGATCAGGAAAATTAAAAACACCGCTATCATCATTGCCCTACTTAAAAATGCCATTTCCTTTGCCTGGTCCTCTTTTTCGCCAGCAAATTTGAATGAATATCCAGCGGGCAGCGTATAATCTTTCATCGCTTCCTGAATAGCTGCTACCGTTTCGTTTGTATTGTGGCCCACCTCAATGTTAGAGCTGAGCGTTACAACCCTGTTCAGGTTTTTACGCTTTACGGCACTATAGGTAGAAGTTTTTCTTGCAGTCGCAACAGCGGAAATAGGCACTTGTCTAATCTTACCAGTCAGCTGGTCACGGAAAGTTATCCGCTGATTCATAAGTGTTTCCTTATTATAGCGATAGGTATCCTTGAAGCGTATATTGATCGGATAATCATCTTCTCCTTCCTTGTATTTAGATATTTCCTTTCCGAAAATTGCCGTTCTTATGGTCGATCCGATTTGACCACTGGATAGATTCAGCCTTCTTGCCTTGGCGCGATCAATCTCTACGATTAGCTCTGGTTTTCCCAGTTCGATGTCTAATTTGAGCTCTTCAATACCTCCAATTGCTTTTTTATTTATATATCGCCTCATGTTGTCGGCGAAGAGGATCAACGTGTCATAGTTCTCGCCCATAACTTCAATAGTAATTGGCTTACCCCGAGGTGGCCCCGCTGCATCTTTATCAGCTGTAATCCTGGTGCCAGGATAATTATTCTTCAGCTTCTCGCGAAATTGCAATAGCAGATCGCCTGTATTTACCCCTCTGCGATGCTGAAATTCTACAAACGAGATTTGGATCCTGGCTTTATGCGGTGTGTTGCCGAATGCAGCGCCGGATTTGGGGTCGCTTGTGCCCTCGCCAACTTGTGCAATTAAGGATTCAACCATAAAATTTTCAACAACTTCCTTTCCGTCAACCTCAATCGTGTCGTTGTATTTTGCCATCATTTGTACGACCACCTCCTCTAATTCTATCGTAATTTCATTGGTGGCTTTAATGTCAGTGCCAATAGGATTTTCAATGAATATATTGACATATTTCGGCTGATTGACAGGAAAGAACTCAACTTTTGGTGTGAACTTCCACAGTAAGATGAATGATAAAATTAGAAGGCCTATGGTGCCTCCAAAAAACATAATTGGGTGTCGGCCCCTGAGAACGTATCCTAAAAAACGATGGTAACTTTTATCCAATATTGGTATGAACGTTTTCTGAAATTTACTGGAAGCAGGTGCCAGAAAGTAAGCATTGATAACCACCAGCAGCCCCACAACCATTAGCAAATTGGCAATGGTAAATGACCTGGCTAAATAAAACAACATGGCTATACCCATGAAACCCAGCGAATATTGTACAGCTTTTTTGCGGTTTGGCCTAAGGTCGCCTACAGACATCCATACAGAAGTCAGTACCGGGTTAATCACTAAGGCCACAAAGAGAGAAGAGCCCAGTACAATAATTAAAGTAATGGGTAGAAACTTCATAAATTCACCCATTATGCCGGGCCAAAATGCCAGGGAAATAAAAGCAGCGAGGGTTGTAGCCGTAGATGAAATGATGGGCAGGGCCACTTCACCCACACCTTTTTTTGCGGCCTGAATGGGTGTAAATCCTTCATCCATAAGTCGATAGATATTCTCGACCACAACGATGCCATTATCTACCAACATGCCCAAAGCGAGTATAAGAGAGAACAACACCATAAGGTTTAAGGTTACTCCCATAGCGCTCAGTATCATGAAGGCCATAAACATGGAGAGGGGTATGGCAACCCCTACAAACATGGCGTTCCTTAAACCGAGGAAGAACAGGAGGACCAACACTACCAAAATAACACCTGATATAATGCTATTTTCAAGATTCCCGACCTGGCTTCTTGTCATGTCGCTCTGATCGTTGGTAATTGATATTTCGAGGTTGCCAGGGAATTCAGTTTTCTTCGCATCATCTATTACGTTATTGATTAGAATAGATGTTTCAATCAAGTTGGCGCCAGCTCTTTTAATAACATCTAGCATAACAACGGGATTCTGAAATTCACGAGCATAGCTTTCCCGCTCTTCAAAATCAAATGCCACATCCGCGATTTCCTTCAGATATACGATGTTAAATTTCTCCCTTTTAACAACAACATTTTTCAATTGCTCTATTGAAGAGAATTCCCCAATTACCCTCACTGTTCTTCTAAGATCATCTACCAGAATATCTCCACCTGAAACGCTCATGTTTTCGAAGGCGATCGCACTTTCCACATCACCAAAGCTGATGTTCATTGATTCCATTTTGTGAATGTCCAGGCTGACGCTCACTTCTTTCTCCTGAACTCCTCTTATATCTACTTTTGAAATATCAGCGATGGGTTCAATTCTGTCCTCCAGATACTCTCCATACTTTTTCAATTGATCGATGGAGAAATCACCGGAAATGTTAATGTTCATGATGGGAAACTCTGAAAAGTTAACCTCAAAAATGTTTGGCTCTGCCGGCAGGTCGTCGGGAATTTCTTTGTTGCTCTTCGCCTTGTCCACAGCATCTTTCACCTTGCGCAAGGCTTCCATTGGCTCCGTTTCAAAATCAAATTCTGCCATAATGGTAGAATACCCCTGCACAGAAGTGGAGGTAATCTTATCTACGCCAGATATGGTGTTGATCTGTTTCTCAATTGGACGCGTGATGAGCTTCTCAATGTCGGCAGGTGAGTTGCCAGGATATGCTGTTCCAACATAGATTTGTGGCATAACCAAATCAGGAAAAGCTGCCTTGGGCATTGAATTGTATGCCCCAATTCCAGCGATTATGATAATTGTGAGTATAACAAAAACCGTAGTTCTGTTATTTATCGAGAGGCTGGACAATCCAAATTCTCTAATGTTATCTCTCTCTTCCTGGTTCAAAATCGTTCTTGTTTTGTTCTGGCTGGCCGTTAAATTTTTACGGACTGGCCATTTTTAATTCCCCGGCCACCTTTTGAAATAATTTCCTCGTCCCTTTCACGGAATTATTGATGAAATATTTGTGAGGGAAGGAGAGCTGGCAAACCAGATTATGCCTGTTGTTCGAATGATA
>JYMV01024397.1_pt1 | contig 23470 bp, 19 predicted proteins | sample 338911 | NCBI WGS metagenome assembly JYMV01 (sample SAMN03354496, study PRJNA234377) | hydrothermal vent metagenome | biome: Deep sea; feature: Hydrothermal plumes at the Eastern Lau Spreading Center, Western Pacific Ocean; material: Seawater | place: Tonga | collected 2009 | depth 2000 m m
CTACCGTTTGTCCCTCATCAACAAAGGTCGATTGAAGATAGCCTTTTTCCATAGCTCTAACTTCAATATGTTGAATGGCACGTATCTGACTAACGTACTCTTTTACCAGCGTTGTGTCTTGTACGATGGGATGAGTAACGTTGAATTGAAGTTTTTCGTGATGCGCAGCATGTTCTTCATGGCCACACCCACCTAATAGTGCGGTAACAATGCTTACTGCAAGAAGTGCTTTTTTGCTCATAATGTAAATTCGTAATAAAAGGCTAATCGTGACGTGCCTCGTAAAAAGGCAGCACGCCACTAGCGCGCGTTCAGCAATAAAATTCAGTGCTGAAAATTAAGCGCGCAAAAACATCCAGCGAAAAGGGCTGGCGCTATGTAATGAATATCGAATTAAGGTGTTTCTAGGTAAGCAGCTAACTACTAAGCCTAAGAAACTAAGCAATAGGCGGCGCTCGTGTTAACGGCGTTGCGTAGTTAAGGGATGTTTTGAAATGCCAGCGCGGACGTGGCTTTGCGGTTTCAGTGAAGGAGTCCGCAAGGTAATCCAGCACAACATATTGTGGTGGAGCGGGCTCTTCCGGCGCACTTTCCTCTGTATCAAACTCGAAGGAATATTCTGAGATAGAAGCATCGAAATGATGCTTGAACGTGATTGGCTTGTAATCCTGTTTGAGTCCAGATAAGCAAGTAAATAACAACGCTATTAATGCGTATATAGTGTACTGCTTCATGTACTGCTGATTATGCACCGGTTAATATTCCAGAAATTCAAATATACAAGGAAAATTGAGGCGCTATGCTACACAGCCAACCACGCTTTGACAAGAAACATTCTTGCTAGTAAACGCAGGCAATAAGCGATTGCACGTTTTCAGAATCGACAAAAGCGGAATGGAATAAGAAGTGACAAAACCGCACAACGAAAAAGAGCGCCATTAGGCGCTCTTTATAATCAATTTAAAAGGAGAGAATTAAGCTTTAGACGCTTGGTAGATACCTTCAATTGCAGTATCAAGCGTTGCTTCAAACTCTTCTTGAGTTTGCTGTGCAGAAACGCCTTCGGTCAATGCTCGAGAGAAACTCGCAATCATACCTTGGTTTTCTGCCAGTTTCGCATTTGCTTCTTCACGGCTATAGCCGCCAGAAAGCGCTACAACCTTAAGCACGCGAGGGTGATCAACAAGCTCTTTGTAGAAATTAGCTTCCGTCGGAAGCGTTAGCTTGAGCATAACTTCCTGGCCTTCGTTTAGAAGGTTTAGCTGCGTTAAGATCTCTAATTTAAGAAGAGCTTCAGCTTCCGCTTTTTGTGGGCTGTGGATGTCTACTTCTGGCTCGATAATCGGAACAAGACCTGCGGCTAAGATTTGCTTACCCACTTCAAATTGCTGAGCAACAACATCTTTAATACCTTGGTGATTCGCAAGCTTAACAACACTTCGCATCTTAGTGCCAAACACGTTTTGCGCTACCGCTTTAGCTAGCAGTGCATCAAGACCAGGCATTGGCTTCATTACTTGAACGCCATTGCTTTCTTCAGCTAGACCTTTATCTACCTTTAAGAAAGGAATAACACGCTTTTTCTGCCACAGGTAGTGTGCAGAAGACATGCCTTCAATTTCTCTATCAAGGGTGTTTTCAAACAAGATTGCGCCAAGAACGCGCTCGCCGCTAAAAGGGGTGCTGGTGATAATGCGCGTACGCATTTCGTGAACAAGATTAAACATCTCTTCGTCTGAGCTGTACTCTGACTCTTCGATGCCATATAAGCGTAACGCTTTAGGGGTACTACCGCCGCTTTGATCTAACGCTGCAATAAAACCGGTTTGCGTCTTCAGTTTATCCAGCATTGCCTGCTGAGCTTGTGATGCCATTGCAACACTCCTTTTGTATATTACTGCCTTAATAGACAGGTGTAGGGTTTATTGTTATACCAGTTTGTCTCAGACGCGGCATGCCAGCACCTTAAGTAAACACATCTGTAATAAAATTGGTATTTATGCCTGCGTACTTCACTGTTTCGCAGGTGCAATCGTTTCCGATTAAAAGGTCACGCTCAAAAATGCTGTTACTGAGCGTGACACTTATGGGGTAACGTTTGTACTAGGCCTTAGCCATCTTGAGCTTTAAAACGCTGCGTTTACAAGCAGCGCTTAGGCTTATTTATTTTTTTCTTCTAGTACTGCTACCGCTGGTAATGTTTTGCCTTCCAAGAATTCTAGGAACGCGCCACCACCTGTTGAAATATAAGAAACCTTATCGGCAATTCCGTATTTATCAACTGCCGCTAGTGTATCACCACCACCTGCAATTGAGAATGCGTCGCTAGCCGCAATCGCCTCAGACAGCGCCTTTGTACCCGCACTGAACTGTTCAAATTCAAATACACCTACGGGACCATTCCATACTATAGTACCCGCGTTTTTGATGATATCTTCTAACGCTTTTGACGAGTCTGGACCGATATCAAAAATCATGTCGTCGTCGGCTACTTCACTGACAAGTTTAAGCGTAGCTTCGGTGTTTTCATCAAACGCTTTACCCACTACAACGTCAGTCGGTACCGGAATATTTCCGCCGTTCGCTTGCGCTTCGTTCATAAGTTGCGTGGCTTGTTCGGTTAAGTCCATTTCTACCAACGATTTACCTACATTGTGGCCCTGTGCCGCGATAAAGGTATTGGCGATACCACCGCCCACAATTAGCTGGTCTACTTTTTCTGCCAATGTTTTTAGCACGGTCAACTTGGTTGATACTTTAGAGCCACCAACAATAGCAACCATTGGGCGTTTAGGGTTATCCAGCGCCTTGCCTAGTGCATCTAGTTCCGCAGCAAGTAATGGGCCAGCACAGGCTTTTGGTGCGAATTTGGCAACGCCATGGGTAGACGCTTGTGCACGGTGAGCAGTCCCGAAGGCATCCATTACAAAGATATCGCATAGTGCAGCGTACTGCTTTGCCAATGTCTCGTCGTCTTTCTTTTCGCCATTATTGAAGCGAACGTTTTCAAGAATGACGAGCTCACCTTCGCTAAGCTCAACACCGTCTAGGTAATCTTTTACTAGCTTAACCGGCACATCTAGGGCGTCGTTAAGGTAATCAACAACAGGTTGAAGGGAGAACTCATCAGCAGGCTCGCCTTCAGTAGGGCGACCAAGGTGAGACATCACCATAACCGCTGCACCTGCGTCTAGCGCTGCTTTAATAGTAGGAATAGATGCTTTGATACGCGCATCAGAAGTTACTTTGCCGTCTTTTACCGGCACGTTTAAATCTTGTCTAATTAATACGCGCTGACCTTTAAGGGCCATATCGCTCATGCTTGGAATTGCCATCGTCTTTCCTATGTTAATTTAAATTCAGAAGAGCGTGTTTTAAAGGTAAGACACGCTCAAATTAACGGTGAAAGCTGCGCGGGCTGGTGCTACCAACCCTTGGCAGCATCAATGCTTTACTTTGCGTCGAACATCACTTTTGCTGTGTCGAGCATACGGTTTGCAAAACCCCATTCGTTGTCACACCACACCAGTGTTTTTACCAGCTGTTTGTGACTGACTCTTGTTTGTGTGCCATCTACAATACACGAGTGTGGGTCGTGATTGAAATCTACCGATACCAATGGCTCTTCGGTGTAATCCAAAATGCCCTGTAAACGCCCTGCTTTTGCATTGCGAAGGGCTTGGTTTACTTGCTCAATAGTTACCTTAGATTGAAGCGTTACGCTCAAGTCCATGGCAGTAACATTGATGGTAGGAACCCGAACCGCAATGGCCTCGAACTTACCCGCAAACTTAGGCAGGATGCGCTCTATACCGGCAGCAAGTCGCGTATCAACGGGAATAATTGACTGACTTGCAGCGCGCGTTCTGCGCAAGTCTTCATGATAGGCGTCGATAACTTGCTGGTCATGCATAGACGCGTGAATAGTTGTGATCGTACCACTTTCCACACCGAACGCAGCGTCTAGTGCTTGGATAACTGGAACAATGCAGTTTGTGGTGCAAGAGCCGTTAGAGACTAATTTTTGTTCACTGGTCAACGTGTCTTCGTTGGTTCCGAAGATGACCGTATTGTCTAAATCTGGTGACCCAGGTGATGAGAAAAGCACTTTGCCAGCGCCTGCATCTAAATGTGCTTGCCCCGATGCTCTGTCATCAAACTTCCCCGTACACTCAAGCACAATATCAACGCCTAAGTCTTTCCACGGTAGGTCTTTAATATCGCTTATTGCGAGCAGCGTAATATCGTCACCTGCGACATTAAGCGTGTTGTTTTCTAAGGCCACATCAAAACGGAACCGCCCGTGGGCGGTGTCGTATTTAAGCAAATGTGCTATGCCTTCGGGTTTAGCAATGTCGTTAATGGCCACCACGTTAAATTCGTTGTTGCGCCCACTTTCATACAGCGCGCGCAACACGTTACGACCAATACGACCAAACCCATTTATGGCAATATTTACCATAGGCTTATCTGTTACCTCTTACAGAGACAGTGCAGCCTCTACTACAGCGTCAGTGGTAATGTTAAAGTGCTTGAACAGGTCGCCTGCAGGTGCAGATTCACCAAAGGTGTCCATGCCTACGATAGCACCATTAAAGCCAACGTACTTGTACCAGCTATCTTTAGACAAGGCTTCAACCGCTACGCGTTTAACTACGCTAGAAGGTAGTACACTTTCACGGTAGTCAGCAGACTGACGGTCAAATACGTCAGTTGATGGCATAGACACTACGCGAACAGCTTTGCCTTGCTCGGTCAGTTTCGCAGCAGCTTCAACGGCTAGCTGAACCTCAGAACCGGTACCAATAAGAATAATCTCTGGCGTACCTTCACAGTCTTTAAGTACGTAACCGCCTTTAGCGATATCTGCAACTTGTTGAGCCGTTCTTTCTTGCTGTGCTAAGCCTTGGCGCGTGAAGATTAGTGTTGTTGGGCCGTCAGTGCGCTCAATAGCAGACTTCCACGACACCGCAGACTCAACCTGATCACAAGGACGCCAGTTATCAAGGTTAGGCGTTGCTCGTAGCGCTACCACCTGCTCTACTGGCTGGTGTGTTGGGCCGTCTTCACCTAGACCAATTGAATCGTGGGTGTAAACGAAAATTGCAGGCTGCTTCATTAGCGCTGCCATACGTACCGCATTTCGTGCATATTCCATAAACATTAGGAAGGTTGCACCGTATGCCTTAAAGCCACCGTGAAGGGCAATACCATTCATCATGGCAGACATACCAAACTCACGTACACCGTAATAAATGTAGTTACCTGACGCATCGTTCGCTTCAACGCCTTTGCTGCCTTCCCAAATAGTAAGGTTAGAACCAGCAAGGTCAGCAGAGCCGCCTAATAGCTCAGGAAGTAGTGGACCAAATGCGTTTAGTGCATTTTGCGACGCTTTACGTGAAGCAATATTTTGTGGGTTAGCTTGAAGCTCAGCAATAATTGCATCTGCTTTATCGCTGAAATCTGCTGGCAACTCGCCATTTACGCGGCGTTTGAACTCTGCCGCAAGCTCTGGGAAAGCGGCTTCGTATGCTGCGAAAGCGTCATTCCACGCGCTCTCCGCGTTTGAACCTTTCTCTTTAGCATCCCAACCCGCGTAAATATCGTCTGGAATTTCGAACGCGCCATGGCTCCAGCCAAGCTTTTCGCGAGTGGCTACAATTTCGTCTTCACCTAGTGGTGCACCGTGACAAGACTCGGTACCTTCTTTATTAGGCGAACCGAAGCCAATAGTGGTTTTACAACAAATAAGCGTAGGCTGCGCGGTGTTCGCTTGCGCCTTTTCAATGGCGGCTTTTACTTGCTCTGCATCGTGACCGTCAACGCCATCGATCACTTCCCAACCGTAGCTCTTAAAGCGTGCTGGTGTATCGTCAGTGAACCAGCCTTCAACTTCGCCATCAATTGAAATGCCGTTGTCATCCCAGAACGCGATAAGCTTACCAAGGCCTAGTGTACCGGCTAGTGAACATGTCTCGTGTGAGATACCTTCCATCAAGCAGCCGTCGCCTAAGAATGCGTAGGTGTGGTGATCAACAATATTGTGACCGTCACGGTTAAATTGTGCCGCTAGCACTTTCTCGGCAAGTGCCATACCCACAGCATTACTGATGCCTTGACCTAGTGGGCCTGTGGTCGTTTCAACACCTGGCGCATAACCATATTCTGGATGGCCTGGCGTCTTTGAATGCAATTGACGGAAGTTCTTTAACTCTTCAATAGGCAGTTCGTAGCCTGAAAGGTGAAGAAGAGAGTACAACAGCATCGAGCCGTGACCATTTGAAAGCACAAAGCGATCGCGGTTAGCCCAAGATGGGTTTGCAGGGTTGTGTGATAAGAAATCACCCCATAGTACCTGTGCGATATCAGCCATCCCCATTGGGGCACCTGGGTGACCAGATTTAGCTTGTTGAACGGCATCCATGCTTAATGCACGGATTGCATTGGCGAGTTCACGACGAGAGGGCATGTTGTCTCCTGATTTATTTTGTATCTTTTGTTTCGTATCTTAGCGGGCTAGGCAAGCTAGACGAGCGTAGAGGTAAGGCGTTCGCTCTACTTCTTTATACGAATGAATGTGGCGTTATTCTTACCTATGCCACCTTACAGTTCAATGGGTTTTGATTGCCAATAGTGAAAGTCTTAGTAAAAAATGGTCTATACCTTATCCATCACGTATTCCCAATACATCAAAAACGGTTATATCTAACGTCTGGTTTTACTAGTACATCATTCGCTTTACCAATTTCGTCCTGAATAACCCCATTAGTGATCGGGTTGTGTCAACTATTCGTAACGAAGAGACTTTTAGACGTCTAGAAGTAAAGACTGGTATTTATAACTTGTTTTAGTACAATATACGACTATTTTGATAATTTAACGCTTACGGAGCATTTATGGCCACGCATTTATTCACATCCGAGTCAGTGTCTGAAGGACATCCGGACAAAATTGCTGATCAGATCTCAGATGCGGTTCTTGACGCTATTTTAGAACAAGATCCTCGCGCTCGGGTGGCCTGCGAAACGTATGTAAAAACCGGTATGGTTTTGGTAGGTGGTGAAGTTACCACTTCTGCATGGGTAGACATTGAAGAGCTTACTCGTAAAACAGTCAAAGAAATTGGCTATACGCACTCAGACATGGGCTTTGATGCCGACTCATGTGCGGTATTAAACGCAATTGGTAAACAGTCTCCTGATATCAACCAAGGTGTTGATCGTGAAAGCCTTGAAGAACAAGGTGCGGGTGACCAAGGCCTAATGTTTGGTTACGCCAGCGACGAAACTGATGTGCTAATGCCAGCGCCAATCACTTACTCTCACCGCCTTGTTCAAAAGCAAGCTGAAGTGCGTAAGTCTGGTAAGCTAGACTGGTTGCGCCCAGACGCGAAAAGCCAAATTACTTTCAAGTATGAAAACGACAAGCCTGTAGGCATCGACGCGGTTGTGCTTTCAACTCAGCACTGCGATTCAGTAAGCACGGAAACAGTTCGCGAAGCGGTAATGGAAGAAATCATCAAGCCTGTGCTTCCAAGCGAGTGGATTGATGCAAATACACGCTTCCACATCAACCCAACCGGTCGATTCGTTATCGGTGGTCCAATGGGCGACTGTGGCTTAACCGGGCGTAAAATCATTGTTGATACTTACGGTGGTATGGCCCGTCACGGCGGCGGTGCATTCTCTGGTAAAGATCCATCAAAAGTAGACCGCAGTGCAGCATACGCGGGTCGTTACGTTGCTAAGAACATTGTTGCAGCAGGTCTTGCCAAGCGTTGCGAAATCCAAGTGTCTTATGCAATCGGTGTAGCAGAGCCAACGTCTATCAGCATCGATACCTTCGGTACAGGTGTGGTAGATGAGAAAACGTTAGTGGCACTAGTGCGCGAACATTTCGACCTACGTCCTTATGGCCTTATCCAAATGCTAGACCTTGAGCGCCCAATTTATCGCCCAACCGCTGCATACGGTCACTTTGGTCGCGATGAATTCCCGTGGGAAGCAACAGATAAAGCAGAAGCGTTAAAAGCATCGATTTAATTCGATATTAAAAAGCGCTTGTTGAAAACGCCGCTGAGTTTTTGTAACGCTTTGATCTAAAGCTGTTATATGAACTCGCGGCGTTTTTTATTGGGGGATGGCGAGCAAGCCAAATTAATTTGGCATATAAAAAGTGGTGAAGAATATTTTCATCATTTATTTTTTGCGGCTATGCTTATTACACGAACACACCGTCGCTTGTATTTCCTTGTTATTTACAAGCTATGATAATAACAACTTGGGCCCTTCCATGAATGTGGTTACTGGTATTTTTCTGGCACTTACTTTGGCTGCGTCTATGACGGCTGCTCCTGTAATCGCGGACACGAATGATATCAACTACAGTCCTATTCAGTTCAATAGCAAGAAAATAGCCCGGTGGCAGCTAAATAGTATGTACCGCGTTCAATCTACTACCGAAACTTATTTATACGACAACAGCTATACGTATCCAGCTGGCTCCCAAGGCATGTTCAGCGCTAGCCGTCGTTTCGATACTTGGGTTCCGCAAAAGGTCTATGCAACCTACAAAACAAATAATACCGCCTTTCAGCATTATGCTGAGTGGCTCTATTTGCCTCATGATGTTGGCACGTTCACCCGGCTTGGCTGGCTTTTAGGCAAAAGTGAAGGGTTAAACATGGCGGTAGAAATTGAGCACCGACAAGTTGGGGATGAAGAAAATATGGCCCTTTCTTTGGGTGTGAATTACTTATTTTAGGGAAGGCCTGCTTTTCATTGAGTCATGCGCTGCAGGTGCACATGTCGAACTCATACTTCACTTGTTAAATGTGCCAAATAGCTTCGACGCTATCATTGAGATTGAGTTTTCGCGTAAGTCTGTTGAATAACCAATGCATCAGAACTTGCTCTATGACGCTTAACATCAAGTTGCCTTGCAAGGCGGCTTTTCACCTCATGCCATTGATTCATTTGTGCTTCAGACAAAATATATTCCAATGCTCTACACGTAAAAGACATTTCTACCTGCGCTGCGGCGTAGAGCTTAATTAGCCACGGGTTATCAACGACCCAACCGTCACTGTAAACAACCGTATTGCCAAGGAAGTTATTTAACTCAACACAAACTTTTCGAGGCTCTTCTCCTCGAGTTTGCAGCATCTGCTGCGTTATGCCGTGCAGTGACTCCGCTTTTCGATCCCAGTGAACCCACGAGTCAAAGGGCCGAAGTAGCTTACACCACTTTGCACCATCATAGCGCACGATACCTATTTCAATAGGGTAACTCGCTGCGCCAAATCCACTTGCTTCAATGTCTATTATTGTTGGCAGGGTATTTTTTCGCACTCACGCTCCAAACCGCTGTTTATCCTTGCTTGCAACATCCGCAAACCATTTTTATCAGGCGGTTTTACTGCTACCTCGTCACCAGAGGAACAACTAAACAACGTCGAACACTGTTTAGCAAACGTACAACCACTCTTCTCGAAATATAAGCTAATAGTAGAATCGTGCCACAATTAATGCGCACTTGTTTAGTACACCACCCCGTAGCCAGCGCTCAAAAATCTCGTAAAAGCTCTCAAAAAAGCATCAAACTTATACTAAAGGATAAGACGTTTACGCTAAAAGACTGAGTACATTGCTATACACTTTTAAGGTTAACATTTAGGTAGCCTATTCATGCGTGCACTTTCTATCTTTCTCTCGCTGGCTTGCGTCTTTTCAATTTTTACTGCAAGTAAAGCATTAAGTTCAACGGAGCCTCTGGTGATTGGTATCGATGCCGATCTTTCAGCGGTAGCAGTTGAAGGTGGCATCGCTATTACAAGAGGGGTCGAGCTTGCCGTCGACGAAATAAATGCCGCAGGTGGGATTCTAGGTCGTCAAATAAAAGTTATTGCGAAAGACCATCGCGGCAACCCAGCTCGAGGTGTATATAACATTGAGCAATTTTCCCAAACTCCCAATTTACTTGCGGTAGTAGGCGGAGTACATACACCCGTAGTTCTCGCTGAAGTCGACCCAATACACGAAAAAAACATTTTGATGTTGGTTCCTTGGGCAGCGGGGACGCCTATCATCGACAACGGGCACTCACCGAATAACATATTTCGCGTGTCGGTGCGTGACGCTGAAGCAGCGTCAGTCCTAATTAATCACGTCAAATATATGGGGCTATCCAACATCGCGTTGGTATTGGAAAGAACAGGATGGGGACGCTCAAACCTTGAATCATTAACACAAGCTGCAAGTAATAATGATATTGATATAACAGCAACCCATTGGATAAATTGGCAGCAGAAAGACTTTTCTGAGGATATCGCGGCAATAAAAAGCGCGAAAGCGGAAGCGATTATTCTTGTCACTAACGTTCCTGAAGGTGTTGTGGTACTCGATGAGATGGCAAAACAAGGCATCGCCTCTCTCCCTGTTGTGTCGCATTGGGGAGTCGCGTCGGGTCAGTTCGCCTCTTTACTTGCAAAGCCCATCGCTAACTACAATGTGTCAGTACTTCAAACCTTCCATTTCAACCACCAGAAAAATACCAAGGCAAAAAGCTTGTTAGAAGCCTATTATAGTAAGTATGGCTTGGTGGATGCGACTGCGATTGGTGGTTTGACAGGTTTGGCTCATGCTTATGATTTAACTCATTTAATCGCGGCAGCTGCCGCGAAAGCTGGTAGTATAGAAGTAGAGGCGTTACGCGCTGCGTTAGAGTCTCTTCAAAATGTGCAAGGTGCAGTGAAGCACTACACAGCTCCATTTTCAGAGGACAGACACGATGCACTCTGGGCAAAGGATTATTTTATGACTACGTTTAACGAAAAAGGTCACTTGGTAACAACGGGCGTGCAATGATGCAGCAGCCCCCAAGGTTACGCTCTCTTCTGCTTTCAAGCATGCTACCGCGACTGGTTTTACTCGTCGCAGTTTTGTCTATCATTCTGTTTGCTCTCTCTTTCCACTTCATTGTTAAACAAACCGACCAGCTTCAACAACAATCTGTTGATGGTTTAGAACAAGATATCAATTACATTGTTAGCGACACCACTAGACAGCTAGCAGACTTGGCAGCTAACGATATCATCATCAATTCTTTGGTTGATTTCGAGCAAAGGGATAATTACCTTCCCATGTTTTTCCGCTCGTTAAATTTAACTCAGGCGAAAAGTGTCGAGTTTGCGCTATTTGATTTTGCCGGGAACCGGGTGATTGATAAAAACTGGAATGCTGTTATCCCCGAGTCGCTCAGTAGTGCATGGCGCCAGCAAACCCTTGGTTCATCTAATGCATACTCCTCGGTATCAAAGTACGGCGTCTTAATAAGCGTTCCAGTGTTACTTAGAGGCGTAGCGGAAGGCGCACTTGTCATGTATGTGGATAGCTTGCAGTCTTTGCTCGCGCCCTATCCCAGACTGACTAACCAGCTTGTTACCGACTCTAGTGGGCATGTCCTGTTTAGCAGTGAGCCCTCACTCATTGCTCCCAACTCAAGCTTTTCCGATTTTGATGACAGCGGCTACGCTATAAAAAAGGCTGATTGGCAAAATCTAACCTTATACAGCGTGAAACCCACCATCACCGCATACAGAGAAGCCGCATGGACTGGGATTGTATTGCTGGCAATGATTGTAGGCTTCGTATTTATCATTTTGCATATGGTGAGTATGACGGGAACGCTTGCCGAGCGAACACTTTCGACTTTGTACAATGACATTAAGAATCGACTAAACAGTGATGATAAGACCTCACTACGCCTTGATAGTGACGTTGAGGCCCAAGAACTTGCGGATATTCGCGAAGCGTTTGACAAACTGATTTGGGATCTAACAGAGGTTTCACTGTCTAACGAACAGTTTTCCAACGTGTTGGAGTCAATGGGCGATATGCTTGTTGTGGTTGATCAAGACAAGCAAATCTTACTTTCTAATAAGCGCTTCGACGACTTTTGTCATGACCAGTACGGTGAAAAGAACGGTATTTTGAAGTTCATTATGCAAAAGCTCGCTTCTTCACAGAGCAATGAACTTACACACTTTTCGGTATCAACCGGCCAAGAGCGGTTTGTTCATTGGACTAAAACATCACTGGCCGATGCTAATGGTAATATTCGTGGTGATATCTATGTTGGTAGCGACGAAACCGAACAACGCTCTCTTGAAAGTCACGTTAAAGTGCTCACTCACGCTATGGATGAGGCAACCGTGTCGATCATCATTTCGGACATTAAGCGCGTCGGCCAACCAATAATATACGTAAACAGTGCCTTTGAAGAGCTTACAGGCTACAGTCGTGAAGAAATAATCGGTCATAACTGCAGGTCGATGCAGGGCGATGAAACCAGCAAGCAGACAGTTGACCAAATCCGCAAGGCTATTGCAGTGCGCGAGCCTATTGAAACAACGCTGCTCAACTATAAAAAAGACGGCAGCGCCTTTTACAACCGTTTGAATTTAACGCCGGTAAAAATAAATGGTGAAGTCACTCACTATATCGGGTTTCAACAGGACGTTACTCAACAACGACAAACCGAACAGTATCTTCAGGATGCGCGAGAAAAAGCGGAAGAGTCTGCCCGTCTTAAATCGAGTTTCCTCGCTAGTATGAGCCATGAAATACGCACGCCAATACACGGTATCTCTGGTGTTTTGCAGTTAATGGCTAGCTCTGAACTCACTGAGGAGCAAAAGCACTACCTGTCTCTTGCTAAGTTTAGTATCCAAGGCCTTTTACATATCGTAAATGATATTTTGGACTTCTCTAAAATTGAGGCAGGCCAACTGCAAATTGAAGAAAACCCATTCGACATTTTAGAGTCGCTTGAAAACCTTCAAAGTCAGTACGCGATTATGTGCCAAGAAAAAGGGTTAGCGCTACATTTTCACTTTGATTTACAAGGCTTTCACGTTGTACAAGGCGATGATGTTCGCTTTAGACAAATACTCTCGAACTTGTTAGGTAATGCCGTGAAGTTCACCGACAGTGGATGTATTGAAGTCACCACCAGCATTCAGCAAAATGCAGATAACAGCCTTAAGCTTTTATGTAGCGTAAAAGACACCGGCATTGGCATCGCACAAGACAAGCAAAGTACAATCTTTGATGTCTTTACCCAAGAAGACCTTTCTACAACTCGCAAATTCGGCGGAACAGGCCTTGGTCTTTCTATTAGCAAACAATTATGCGAACTCATGGGCGGCGATATAAAACTTGAGAGTGTTAAAGGTCACGGAAGCACGTTCTCTTTCACTATTATGCTTGAACAAGCCGACGAAGCCCTGCTTAAGCCAGTTCATCACTCCTCAGGAGTGAAACGGGAAAAAGGGAAAAAACGCAAAGTATTAATTGTCGAAGACAACGACATTAATCAGGTTATTGTTAAACAGCACCTAAATAACCACACTACATTGAGTGCCAAATCAGGCCTAGAGGCACTTGAAGCGTTGAACAAAATGAAAGTGACCTTTGATGTTGTCTTGATGGACTGTCAAATGCCAGAAATGGACGGCTTTGAAGCAACTAAACGCATAAGAAATGGTGAGGCCGGAGAACGCTATTTAAACGTGCCGATCATCGCACTAACCGCCAATGCCATGAAAGGTGACAAAGAGCGCTGCGTTAACGCCGGAATGGACGATTACCTAAGTAAACCTTTTGATGCTATTGACCTCATCGACAAAGTTGAGCATTGGGCAAGTATTGAAAGAAATAGCGAAGAAAGCGCGGAACATCTTGAGTGAACGCCTTAGCGAGATTAGCCCCTCACATCAAAAAAGTTGTTTCGTTTATCTTATTGATTAACGTTTCGCTTTTTGGCGGTGGCGCGACTGCCGATGAAGTACTGCGATATAATCTTGGAACGTCAGGCAGCTCTATCCCGTACGAAAATGCTGTCGACGAAGATAGGGCCGGTATTCTAGTTGAAATCCTTCCCCTTATTATGAATAGAGCAGATATTAAGACAGAAAAAGTCATGCTCTCTACCAAACGTGCCATGCTTGCATTTAAAACAGGCGCTCTTGATTTCGACTTTTTCAGTCCAAGCTGGCTGTCTAAAGATGAGCCCGCGGGCGACTTCACTTTCTCAGATCCCATTATAGACATCACAGAATACTTTATAACTCTGCCTGAAAACCATAGCCGATACCAAACCCTCGCCTCTATCTACGGTGAAACCGTAGGGATGATCTCCGGCTATGTGTATTTTGATTCTGATAAGTTCGTCAGAATGGACTTTCAAGCCGAGAGTAACCTTATTTTAGCCCTTGGCATGAAACGGATAGATGTCATCATAATGGAGGAAGCAGCAGCGCGTTACTGGTCTTCAATGCACAACGTAAAAATAGCGCTGGGCCCCATCCATACCGCAGGCAAAATGGCGTTGCGTATTCACAATCGACATAAAGATAAGCTCCCCGCCATTAACCGCGCCATTGCTGAATTAAAACAAACGGGTCAAATTGATAGAATACTTAACAAGCCACACGCGGTTTCAACATTACGCCGTTGCTTTTTTGCCATAGCGCTTTAAAGCAAATGGAAATTTTATCGATTGGATTAAAAGGCAAAGACACACCAGCGTCATGCCAACCCACCCCACCGGCTTGAATACTTCACCAATTAGAAAAATAGCGAAAAGTGTCGCAACCAGTGGCTCAATTAACGTAATAAGCGTAGCTTTACTCGCTTCGGTAGTGCGAAGACCATAGCCAAATAGCAAATAACCAAGAAACATCGGCACCACAGCCATATAGAGTGAAACGCTAATGTGGATAGTGTTAGCAAACAAGTTTTGACCGGTAAACCAGAGGGAAGGCAACAGAGCAACGGCAGCGCAACCGAAAAGTCCGGCCATGGCAGATTTTGAATTTGCGCCAGCGTCAATGTGTTGCTTCGCAGCCCATGAGTATCCAGCGTAAGTTAAACCGGCAATTAAACCCAATAGAACGCCGAACACCTGATCATCTTTAGATGCTGACAACGCCATTGCGTCGTGTGCCTTACCCATGGCTAACATGCCAATCCCAAACGCACCAAACACAAAACTAATAAACCATTTTAAAGACACGGGCTTTTTACTTAAAAAATACTCTAAAAGCGCAGCGAATAGTGGTGCACTGGCGATAGAAACCACGGTGCCTATGGCAACGCCTGACAAACGCATTGAGCTGTAAAAGGCCAGCGGATAAATTGCAACACATGCACTGCCAAACAGAAAGGTCAGTGGTGTAGAAAAAAGAATAGGTGCATCCTTTACCAGTGATTTTCGGGCACTAACACAAAGCAATACACCACCTATACCCATTGCAAAGGCACCGATTGCCAGAGGACTGATTTCTGGAGCGAACTGAGCGGCAGTGCCTGTTGTCCCCCACAGAAAGCTTGCGATAACAATGGCTAATATCCCTTTTACTACATCGCTTGTTTTCACTGCCTTCTCCACTCTATTACTCACCTTCTTAGCTTTAACTGTTGAACAATGCTTTCATGTTGTACTTTCTAATTAACCCATCAGCTTTTATTGTGACGCTGATATAAACCGCTTGCTGCCGCTTGCTTTTATCGCCCAGTCATTTTTGCTCTTAGGGTCAACACCTCTCTCATAAAGATGATACTTAGATTATTGCTTTTGTAATTAGCCAGATAGACGCTTCTTTTGACCTTTTAGACGCACATTCCCCACATACTTACAATTAACGCTAAATTAACAAGAAAAACATACAGCTTTAGATACAACAAAAAATGAAATATTTGTTTCGCAATTTATGGAAATAACCCAACTTTTTTGCCACATTACACCCTTGACTGATAACAAAATAGAAACAACCAACCTGGATGGACTTATGTTTACATTAGAAAAATCGTCGTTTAGACGAAGCACACTTAGCATTGCGGTAATGAGCCTGCTTAGTACTGGCGCAATGGCACAGGATACACAACAAGCAGATAACGATAACTTTGAGCAGATCATTGTAACGGCGACAAAACGCGCAGAATCCATTGAAGACATTCCTTTTTCAATCAACGCACAAACGCAACGAGACTTTGAACGCAGCGGTGCAGGAAACTTAGAAGACGTCGCACGAAACGTGGCGAGCGTATCAATTCAGAACTTAGGACCAGGCCAAAGCCAAGTATCTATGCGTGGCGTTTCAGCGGGTCAAATTGTACGAGACCAACCAGGCGTTAAGGAGCAGGTCGGCGTATACCTCGATGAAAGCGTGATCTCGCTGTCTTTATTTACTCCAGATCTCGACCTTTTCGACCTTAACCGCATTGAAACCCTGCGCGGTCCGCAAGGTACGCTTTTTGGATCTGGCTCTATCGGCGGAACCCTTCGCTACATCACCAATCAGCCCGAGTTAGATACCTTTGAAGGTAAGTTTGAAGCTAATCTTAATAGTGTGACAGACGGTGGCGTGGGCGGTCACGTTAAGGGCATGGTAAACGTACCTATTTCCGACACCATCGCCATGCGCGCGGTGGTATACCGAACAGACTACGCTGGCTTTATTGACGCCCTTGGCGAAAACGGTGCGTTCAAGGAAGATGTTAATGATGGCGACAGAACTGGTGGACGTGTGGCCTTCGTTATCGCCCCTAACGATAAACTCACCATTACGCCACGACTTATCTTCCAAGAATTGGAAATGAACGGGTTTAACAGACAGGAAGTGTATAATGTGTTTGCTAACCCTTACACAACGACCCGCCCAGCTATTCAATTGGGTGAACGAGAACAGTACCTGCTGCTTGAAGAAGGCTTCTCTGACGATACCTTGATTGCTGACGTAACTGCTGAATATCAAGCTGACGTTGCTGACTTTACCTTTGTTTATAGCTATACCGACCGCGATATTCTTGTAAGTCGTGATGCCAGCGCGCTTTCGGGCTCTGTAAGTATCGACTTAGGTTTTCCTGATGAAGCCGTACTATTACCGTCGAACTTATTAGACAGAACGGAAGTAGAGCAAGATACCTTTGAGCTTCGCGCCGCATCCAATGGCGATGGCGCGCTAGACTGGCTAGTTGGCGCTTTCTACTCTTCTACAGAGCGTGTTTACGACCAATCACTCCCTACCCCTGGGTACGACGCATTTACCGACGCCACCTTAGGTGAAGGCACGTCGGCAGCGGTTGCCAATGGTTTTGAAGCTGATTCTCCCTACAACGCCTATTTACCGTACGACTTGAAGCAGCTTGCTGTGTTTGGTGAAGTGAATTATCAAGTGAACGATGACTTTAAAATGACCGTGGGCTCTCGTTTTTACGATTATGAAGAAGAGCGTCAGTTTATCTCTGGGGGCTTATTTGCCAACGGCGACAACCAGACCGATTCTACAGAATCAGATGGCTTTACTTCTCGCGTTATCGGCCAGTATAGCGTAAACGAAAACGTGAATTTAAATGCTCAGGTGTCTCAAGGATTTAGACTTGGCGGTGTAAATGACCCGCTAAATAGAAGCCTGTGTACCGACCAAGATGAAGCAATCTTTGGTTCGTTCCAAGACTATGACGATGAAAAGCTCACCAACTATGAGATCGGTATGAAATCATCAGGTCGTGGATGGTCAGCTAACATCTCGGCTTTCTATAACGATATTGAAGATCTTCAGGTTACATTGGATGCTGGTTCTTGCTCTTCACGTGTATCATTTAACGTGCCTGACGCCCACACCCAAGGTATTGAATTTGAGCTTACGCGTCAGTTTACTGACCAGCTCTTTTTCTCATTAACGGGTAGCATCATTGAAGCCGAGTTCGATTCAACCGTTGTTGATGGTGATGGTGCGGTACTAGGTGGCGTAGAAGACGGTAACCGCCTAGCTTCAGTACCTGAAGAGAGCTTTGCCATCGCATTTACCTACGATTTAGCGCAGCCTTTATTCTCTTCAAACAGCACCTATTTCCAAGGCTCTTACCAGTACGTGGGAGACCGTATAACCCAGCCTAGTGACCAAGTTGCAGGCGCAGGTATATTCACTTCAGGCCTTGCCTTTGGCGGTGCCACTGGCGCAGAAACAACGGAATTAGACTTGTTGTTAGACGACTACGGCACGCTTAATATGAGCTTCGGTCTTACCTACGATGACTATGAAATATTGCTGTATGCAAACAACCTGTTCGACGAAAACGCGCAGCTATCCTTTGATAGAGAACGTGGTGGACGAGCTCGACTTGGATTTACGGTGAACCAACCACGCACCATTGGTGCGACGTTCCGCTATTTCTTTCAGTAAAGAGTGATAAATGTCTCTGCCTGAGGAAATATCCCTTCAGGTAGAGGCTTCACCCGAATATGAATAGCCTTAACCGGCTTTAGGAAAAAGTTTCAACGAAAAGCGGCACAGCCAGAGCGCTTCTAAAAGCTATCTAAGAAAAGAGTAAAGTTGGCCGTAAGCCACTCAATACTGGCACCAGGATAGAAATAAGAATAACAGAAGTTTAATCGATGTCTTGGGTTTGTAGTGGGTGACAGTTTGTATCTAATCTTTATTATGAATATTATACTTATCCAAATATAGAAATTGTTAAAATCAGAGAAAAAATGTCGGAATGCAGCAAATGAAAAAATTTTTTATTAGCATTTTTATGGCTACGATATTTTACTCATATGCAGCATTTTCCCAGGATCATATTGATACTAGTGAAAACCTGACAAATACCGTTAAAGCACTGAATAAACTTGAAAGCAAAGGTTATTCAGCCACGGTTGTTAGTCTAGTAAATAACTCAATATTATGGCCACCGCTTGTATCAAAAGGTAAAAAATCGAAAAAGAGTATATCTGATAAAAATCGCTACAGCTAAAGAAGTCGCGGATCCTATTTTCAGGGTGTACGCTCTAGAAAAGGGCTCAAAGTGCAGTCTCCCAGATACAGTTATCGATTAAATCATAACTGTATCATCTAAATGCATTCAAACTAATTAATTGTGCTTTAACGAACAGAGTGGTAAAGGTTTTACAGATATATGACATCAAAACTGAGAAAGGGAAAGCATATTTTGAGAATGAGTTATCAAGTAATAGTTTTTTGTCATATATTTAGATGGCAAGGAGCTACCTTTCGACTTAGAAGGTTTTCTTAAAAAGTGGAATGATTTAGACGAGGAAGCATTTTGAGTTTTCTGCCCATTTATTTTTTACTTAGTTGAAATTATGTCTAGCGCGTTTAAATTCCGACAATTAGATTTGAATAGTATTAGTGCACTCAACTCCAATCAACTATGGTTTTCAGACTCTTACAATCTCAACGACCCATTTGAGTTCTATGTAACAGAGAAACAGTATGATGATAATGAGAGAATTACGCATAATGTTAAGGAATATAAGAAAAGTTTAGTCTCGCAAGGTGAGACAGCCCATAAAGCGGAAGACATTGTATTAGCGCTTTACCAGAGAGACCCTAAGGAAGCCAATTCATTTATCGAGAAGGAACTAGAGCGTCTAACTAATCAATCTAAATCTTATTTGCGAAGCCTTAATATCTGCTCAATGTCGCTCACTAATATTGGACAAGAAGAGACAATTCTTCGGAACATGCTTATGTGGGGGCATTATGCAAATGGGTTCACTGGTTTTTGTATTGAGTTCGATACTCAGACCCTGATTGATAGCATTAAGTGTTTAAACGATAGTAGCATTGGAAATACCACCGTTAAATACAGGAGTCGACCTCAACAGGTTGATAGATATGTAGGGTTAGAGCAATATTCTGTAGATATTCTAAAATCACTCACGTTCAAACACACTCAATGGAAATACGAACAAGAGCTTCGTTTAGTATCGTCAAAGAAGGGGCTTCACAAGTATAGCCCTGAGTCTATAAAGAGTATTTATATTGGAGGTAACATGAGCAAAGAGAATCGTTCATTATTACTCTCGATAATAGGTTCGCTGGATGTAAAAGTAAATATTGAAGATATAACAGTAGCACAGAACAAGGCTGATTTTGCATTAGTTAGGAACAAGCTAAAAAAACGCTCTGATTTTTTTTAAAAGCCAAATAGATTAAAACACTTCATTATATGTTTTTAAATCATCTGCTCCTTTAGCCGTATTAGAAACCTGAGAAACTAGGTCGCTATCCTAAGCGGGTGTTAGATAGGGCTCCTACAGCATTTTCAATTGACATATATGAACTCGCTAACACCTCGAGAGCTAAATTGTTCCTCCTCACTCACGAAATTGTCAGTCATCATAGCTTTGAACGAGATTTGATAAATACTTTTCCGTTTTAACTTTGCTAACGTCTGAAGATTTATCGTAGCATTAGGAGGAACTTTGCTTGCAAATACTTGCCCCGCACCATCAAATTGATGTTCAATCAATTTTGGTTTAATAACTGATGAACTATCTATTGTTAACCCATACTTTTTGACGTCAGTGATCAAAGTTACTTGAAAAGACTCTTCGTTTGGATAGGAAAGCTCGAGAACCTCGTTGCCAATATTCGTAACTTCAACTTTTATTTGATAAATGCTGTCTTTATCTTCCTCTTTTATCAAATTTGTTTTTAAAGAAAGAGCAGGTATTTTGACTTTCTCTATTCTTTTGTTTAACTCGTCTAACTGTGCTTTAGCAATTTCTCTTTGATTTAAAGCTTCAAAAGAAACTAGAGTCCACACACCGCCGATGATGACCGCTAGAGCGATAACAACATTCTGAATACCACTACAGTAATTGCTGAACTTTTGACTATCCATGTTCAATATCCAAGTGTAACTATTTTTTAAAAGTAGGCTAAGATTGTGAACCTTTCAATGTTTAGGTTATAACGATAACTTTATACAAACTCAGGGCAAAATCATACTTGAATGAAATTTAAGCAAACAAGAGTTTTTCTCTGACTTCATCAGACCACGCCGCCTGCTTTAGCTTACCTTTCGCGGAAGGTTGCCATATTTTCGGGCGCATCGCCGCGTCTGATGCGGGAGTCGTCCTCTCGATACGTCATATCCAGTACCCAATGTGATGCATTTTCTATCGACCAATGGCTGCGAATGGCTTTTGCAATTTGAGGTAAGTTAACCTCCAAGGAACTGATGTAATAAGCGGTCTCACTCGTTTCCTTATCTTTAAGGTAGCGTTTTCGGGTGACTTCAATGACCGACTTAATATTCGTCCAGCCTTGGCTTTGCGTCAACCAAGGCGTAATGGGTAGCTGAACGTAGGTACGCTCCTCGATGCGTCCATGACCATCATTGGTTAAGGTTAAACTGTTTGTTTTGATATCTTGTGGGGTATCACGCCGTGTCTTGTGGAAGTAAGCCGCTATTTCCGTTGCAAGTTTACCTTGGTTATTCTTGACTTGCAGAACATAGTCGCCTCCTTTTGCATTAATGGCTTTAGCGACCTTCTTCAGGCAATGCATGGCATCGGCAGTGACAATACTGCCTTTTAACTCCAGTAATTCAATCAATTCCAGTACCGTCGACACTTCATTTTTCTTACCCTTCGATTTACATTGTGCGAGGACTAAACCTTGTTCCACCGCGTAGGCCGACACGCTGTGAAGGGCGGTTTTCCTATCACCATCGAATGAATGGCGAAGCGTTTTACCATCAAACGCAATCACGGGCTGCCCTTGGTCTTCACGGATTTCATTCACCCAGCTAATGAAGCTCGTTAGCAAGGCGTTGGGCTCTAGCGAGCTGATAATACGGGCAATAGTATCGTCGACGGGTACACCCTCTTTAAAGGCCCTGAACTTACGCAACCAATCCAGTTTGCTGTCCCCAAATTGCTTAATGTCTTTCCATCCTTCAGCACCAGAAAGAATGGCCACCACGGTGAGAAAAATCACATCAAGTAGGTCATGCTTCTTATTGATATGAGAGCGTTTATCTTCAAGTGACTCAAAATGGGTAATAAATGACATCTGTGCTAGCCTAAAAAGCTAGATTTGATCACAGATGCGCTAGTTAACGCAAGTCAGAGTATGATCTTGCCCTGTTAGTCTGAATAAATTATGTAACAATTCTCTTGTTCAGCGCTGTTATTTGATTATAATGAAGGTCAATTTTTAAACGAGTGCAGGAGTGTTCAGGATGAAAGTTCTCCCATTTTTTGTAATGTGCGGTGTTACAGCGTTGCTTAGTATAGCATTGACGTTTACGCCAAATTCGCGCTCGTCAGTCTGCGACTATCAACCTGCGACTGAATTCAACCCAAAACTCCCTGCTAGTCATATCCAAAACCAATGCGCACGTCTCAAAGACGGTGTTGAAGAAGTCAGTTGGTTATCATGGATAGCGGGTAAATCTCCTTCTTTTCAGTTTCACTTTTTAGATTTGCTTGAGTTACTGCACAACGACGACAGCAATGTTGACTTCTCTTCTCCTTCAAAAGATTCGTAGGTAATAACATGCAGTCTGGTACTGGGTTTTGGTCAGTTCTGGGAAGTGTTATTGCGAGTTTATTTGGTGTACAAAGCCATAAAAACTATGAGCGTGATTTTACAAAAGGTACTTTTATCAGCTTTGCCGTGATTGGCGTGATATTGGTGATTGCTTTTGTTGTTTCGCTTTTTCTCTTCGTGAAATGGTACAGTGGCTACGGTAGCTAGCTCTAGTCTAGCTGAGCTTTCTAGTACGATATCGAATTACCTATTTGGTCGTTAGGCATTTGGTTCTTTTCTTCTTAGCCGGTAATTTTGCTGGAGGGAAGTACGCTAAAATCTCATCAACAGGCTGACGTTTTGCGCCATTTTGGCTAATTGAGCGCTTAACCGAGAGCATACTAAAATCTGCACCTTGATAAAGAGCGCGTGTTAACGGCAGATCATGATTGGAGATCAGTACGGGAATACCACGCTTTTTCGCGGTGCGAGCGGCTAATTCTGCTAACTTTTCCTGTGACTCTTGCCCAAAGCTACGCGCTGCGTAACTAGTAAACGCCGCGGTTTTACTTATTGGCGCATAGGGCGGGTCACAATAGATCACGTTGCCTTGCCTTGCTCGCGAAAATACTTTTTCAAAGGGCAAGCATGTGAAAATTGCTTTTTGTGATTTTTCAGAGAAAACAAACATTTCATCTTCAGGAAAGTAAGGCTTTTTGTAGCGACCAAATGGCACATTAAAGCGCCCCTGAAGGCTATATCTGCAAAGCCCGTTATAACCATGCCTATTTAAATAGAGAAATAGTATGGCGCGGTAATATTCATCTTGTGTCGCATTGAACTCTTCACGCAATGCATAGTACATTTTCTCGTCATTGCGTTTGTCACAAAAAAATGAGCGAGCGTCATTAATCAAAGCATCAGGCTGCGCCTTGAGAAAGTTATACAGGTTAATAAGATCAGGATTGATATCATTGAGTAAATAACGTTTGTATTGCGTATTCAAAAATACCGAGCCAGCTCCCACAAACGGTTCTATCAGTTTGTTAGCTTGCGGTAATCTGGCTTGAATATGCTCAACCAAGCTGTATTTGCCACCGGCCCATTTTAAAAAAGCAC
>JYMV01020360.1_pt1 | contig 23461 bp, 17 predicted proteins | sample 338911 | NCBI WGS metagenome assembly JYMV01 (sample SAMN03354496, study PRJNA234377) | hydrothermal vent metagenome | biome: Deep sea; feature: Hydrothermal plumes at the Eastern Lau Spreading Center, Western Pacific Ocean; material: Seawater | place: Tonga | collected 2009 | depth 2000 m m
CCCCTTCTCGCTCCATAGTTTCTATGATTCGTGCCGCCCGATTATAGCCTATTCTCAAACGCCGTTGAATATAAGAAATGGAAGCCTGCCGATCTTTGGCAACAATGGCAAGGGCTTCGTCGTATTTTTCATCAAACTCCTCTTCCTCTTCTCTCTTGGACTCTTCCTGAACAACCGACTGGAAAATGTCTTCCTGATAATGGGGTTTCGCCTGTTTCTTGATAAAGTCCACAATGCGCTGTATCTCTGCATCACTGACCATGACCCCATGCAGGCGTTGAAGCTTCGTGGTTCCGGGAGGCAGAAACAACATGTCGCCTTTACCGAGAAGCTTATCGGCACCCATAGCATCCAGAATGGTGCGCGAATCCACTCTGGAAGTAACCTTATAAGACATACGTGTGGGGAAATTGGCCTTGATGATTCCCGTCAAGACATCCACCGAAGGACGTTGCGTGGCAACGATCAGATGAATGCCTGCGGCCCGTGCCATCTGCGCCAGCCGGGTCAACGAGTCTTCCACACCTTTGGATGCGACCATCATAAGGTCGGCCAACTCATCGATCAAGATAACAATGTAAGGGAGTTTAGCAGGCGGTTCCGGCAGAACCCCCTCGTCGTCCTCCTCTTCGGCCATTGCGGGTTTGACCCCTTTGTTGGCCTTTTGGCGTTTTTTCAGTTCCTGGTCATATTCTTTCTGTAGTTTCTCCGCCAATTCGTTGAAGCCGCTAATGTTGCGCACCCCACGCTCAGCCATCATTTTGTAACGCGACTCCATTTCGCTGACCGCCCACTGGAGCGCGGCGGCGGCTTTTTTAGGATTGGTGACCACCGGAGAAATAAGATGCGGAATTCCATCATAGACCGACAGCTCCAGCATCTTCGGGTCAACCATGATCATTTTGACTTCATCCGGCGTAGCATTCAAAAGAATGCTACAGATCATGGCGTTGAGTCCGACACTCTTGCCCGACCCGGTTGATCCCGCCATGAGCAAATGCGGAGTGGTCGCCAGATCCTGTACCGCCGGTTCCCCGGTAATATCTTTGCCAATCGCCAGAGTGAGTTTGGACTGCGACAACTGAAACTCATCGGACGTCATGACCTCTTTAAAATAAATGGTCTCGCGCCGTATATTAGGAATCTCGATGCCAACAACCGGCTTACCCGGTACAGGGGCCAGAATGCGAAGCCCGACACAACGCATGGCCAACGACAGGTCATCTGTCAGAGAGACAATGCGGCTGACCTTGACTCCCGGTGCCGGCTCATACTCAAACAAAGTGATGACCGGACCCGGCAAAACCTGAACCACCCGTCCCTCAATGCCAAAGTCCAATAATTTTTTTTCCAGAATGGCACTGCTGGCAATAATCTCGTCCCTGGCTTTATCCGTTTGTATTCCCTCGTCTGGCGGGGGATCCTCTAATAACGAAAGCGGGGGAACCTGGTATTTGCCGGGTGTACTCATGAAAGCAAAATGGTCCTGCACCACAAACTCGGTCTTCTCTTCCTTTTTCTTGTTCCCCGTTTTCTCCACGGGAATCGGTTCAGGCCGACTGCGGGTAACAATCACCGGCGCAACCACCGGTGCTTTCTGCGCTGCTGCTCGCGCTGTTTGGGCTGTCTTTATCAAAGCCCGGACAACCGACAGGCTTTTTAAAACCATATTTTTTGTTCCAACTCCGCCCAACACCAAACCTGCGGCCAACACCTTGAAAATGGTTACGGTTCTCTCGACCAACACATTGACCGGAATGCGTGTCATCACCAAAAAGGCCACGAACAATAAAGTAATTAGGGTCAACACCGCTCCTGAAGGATTCAACCAGGCCACCAGAAACCCGCCAAGGCCATGGCCTACCAAACCGCCAACCGGGACCGCTTCGCCAAAAAAAGGATCGACCTTGAATTGTATGGTCAGCAGGGAACACAGTCCGATCAAAAACAAAATTCCCGAGCCTAGAATCAACAACCAGTTGCGAAAATCTTTTCCCCGAATTAAAGCCCAGCCTAAAAATGCGGTGATCACCGGGAAGAAAAACGCACCACTGCCAAAGACGCGGGCCAGTCCATCGGCAAAATAAGCTCCGATCATGCCAACGGAATTTGTCACGGCCATCCCTGTAACACTTTTATTAAAGGATGGATCATCAGGTGAAAAAGTCATTAACGCCATAAAGCCAAACACAGTGAAGGCAAGCGCAACCACTCCAAAAAAATCTCTGATCAATATAGGTACTGTTTTTTCTTCACTCATGGGTCACAATTCTCGGGTTGGTTTGAGTTATCAATCGATGCGTGGTGTTCTGGAAAACGTTATCACGTTGCCAGTTTTCATCATCTTTATCGGGGCAGTCGAGGTTGTAGTGCAAACCCCGGCTTTCTTTTCGCGTCAAGGCTCCCTGAATGATCAACTGCGCCGTGATGGCGATGTTTCTCAGCTCCAGAGTGTCCTTGGTAATTTTAAAGTTCCAGTAATATTCCTGAATCTCTTCCAGTAGCAATTGAATGCGGCGCTCGGCCCGCTGAAGACGCTTGTTGGAGCGGACAATGCCGACATAGTTCCACATCAACCGGCGGATTTCGTCCCAGTTATGCGATACCACCACAGATTCGTCACTGTCGACCGCACTGCCAGGATCCCATTCCGGAATTCGCTCCAACTGGTTTTTTGAATATGTTGGTTCTTTTAATAAGTTCACCGCCTTCTCCACCGCACGGTGCGAGAGCACCAGCCCTTCAAGCAAAGAGTTGGAAGCCAGCCGGTTTGCACCATGCAGGCCAGAGAAACACACCTCTCCGCTGGCAAAAAGCCTTTTGATATTAGTCTGACCGTTGGCGTCCACCACCAGTCCGCCGCACATATAATGCGCCGCCGGGACCACCGGTAAAGGCTCGCGCGACATATCGAAACCATATTCCAGACAGGTTTTATAAATATTGGGGAAACGTTCGCGAATGCGATAACCCTCAAGATGCGTGGTGTCCAGCAAAACGTAGTCGTCGCCGCTCTTTTTCATTTCGTAGTCAATGGCCCGTGCCACCACATCACGCGGAGCCAGGCATCCCAGGGGGTGGCAGTTCTCCATGAATGTGTCGCCATTTTGCAGGCGCAGGATTCCCCCTTCGCCCCTGACGGTTTCCGAAATGAGAAACGATTTCGCTTTTGGGTGAAAAAGACAGGTCGGATGGAACTGGAAAAACTCCATATTGGCGATTTTGGCTCCGGCCCGGTAAGCCACCGCAATGCCATCGCCGGTCGCCGTATCCGGATTGGATGTGTAGAGATAAACCTTGCCCGCGCCACCGGTCGCCATAAGAGTGACCCGCCCGACCATCGTCTCCACCTTTTGTGTGCGGTGGTTCAATACATAGAGTCCCAACGCCTCGTCATCGGAACCTCCCGGCTCAATTTTTTCTTCAAACCGGGCTCGGGTGATGAGGTCGATAGCCATGTGGTGCTCAAAAATCTCGATATTGTCCTGGGCATGAACCGCCTCAATGAGGGTGCGTTCAATCTCCCAACCGGTGAGGTCGTTCGCGTGCAGAATGCGGCGTTTGGAGTGCCCTCCTTCTTTTCCCAAATCGAATTCGGCACCGCGACCGCGGTCAAAATTGGCTCCAAGATCGATCAACTCACGAACCCGTGCAGGACCTTCGCGGCAGGCGATGCGCACAAAGTCTTCGTGGCAGAGTCCGCGACCCGTTTCCATCGTGTCCTTAACATGCAGTTCGAACGAATCGTCCTCCGCCATCACCGAGGCGATCCCGCCCTGGGCATATTTGGTGGCCGATTCCTCCAGCGCGTCCTTGGTGATGATGCCGACCGACCCGAACTTGCAAACCTTGAGCGCAAACGTCAACCCAGCCACACCAGAACCAATAACAATGAAATCTTTCTCAATAGCCATACCTGGATTATATCGAATTATTCCTTTAAAATCAACCGGCTACCGGTCATGCGACCGGAGGCAGATAGCAATGGCTTAATCTTGGAAACAATGGTTATCTCGGCTTAATTGGGCTCTTGCTCATTAGACCCACGCCTAGTGGTAGGCATCTCTACAGGGAATTTCGTGTTGGGTTCTATATCGAAATTACTTGTATTTCTGATAATAACGTCTCAGGTTGTTTTCCGCCTCGATGGTTTTTTCAAACTGGGCTCCCATTTGGCTGGACAGCAAGCGCACAGCGGTTTCCGTGTGAAAAATAGCCCTCGCCCCATTTTCAACCTGGTGGTAAAGCTCTCCCAGTTTAAAATGAACTAAAGAGCCTTCGGGCTGGAATCGAAGCGCATGGTTGTATTCGGCGATGGCTTTTTCAGGCTGTCCTGATTTCTGATAAGCAGAAGCCAGATTGGTCCGGGCACGAAAAAAATTAGGATTGATTCTCAGGGCTTCCGAGAAATGTACTATTCCTTCCCGGGTACGTTCACGGTCGACCAGGGCAACCCCCAGGTTATTGTGCGCGACCCTGTTATTGACGGTGGCCTTTACCGCATGGTCAAAAAGTGTGACGCTGTTTTTCCAGTGTTGAACCTGAAACCACGAACCTATGCCCAGGAGAAATATGACCAGGCCGACAGCGGCGATAAGTCCGGACTTCCCGGAATCAAAAACAACACACAGATCCCTCACTCCCCACACAAAAATAATAAATAATCCGATGAGGGGTACATAGGTATATCTGTCCGCCATCGAAAATTCACTGGCGGTAATAAACCCGACAGCGGGGAACAACATAATGAGGTACCACCCCCACCCTAATATCAGATAGGGCCGTGTCCGCGCCGCTTTCACCGCTAAAACCGTTAGGACAACAATCAACAAGCCCGCCCCCATTCCCGCCCAGAGAGAAACGGTCTCCGGACCGGGAGGGTAAATGACGGATAAATTATCGGGCCAAAGGGTTTTCCAAATGTATGCGATATAATGGGTCAATCCGCTCAGGATGCGGGAACCGAAAGGAACCTGCGACACGGGTATCATGACTCCCGTATAAACGTAACCCCAATAACTGATAGAGGCCAGGGCCATAGAAAGACCGAAAAACGGAAGTTTTTCGAGAGCCAGTTTCCAAAATGTTTCAATCTTCCGTCTCCCCTGCAGGCCCGGCTGGCCATACCGGTTTGCGGGCCAGTAATCTATCAAGAGAAGGACGAGCGGTAAAGTCACCAGGGTCATCTTTGAAAGGAGCGACAAGGCAAAGGCCAGGATGGCCGCAAAGTACCACCTCCGCTTTCCGCACTCCACGTAACGGACAAAAGCGCCGATCGTCAAAAAAACAAAGAAGGCGCATAATAGTCCCTTGCGTTCCGCGACCCAGGCAACAGACTCGACATGCAGGGGATGCACGGCAAACAGAACCGCGACACAGATACTCGGCCAAACTTCGCGGGTCAATCTTTTCAAAATCAAAAACACCAACATCGTGTTGGCACTGTGAAGCAGAAAATTGGTTAAATGAAACCCGGCCGGATTGAGCCCGAAAACTTCCCTGTCCAACATCAAGGATATCCACGCAAGGCTCTGGAAAAAGTTCTCCTCGACCTTTACAAAGGCCCAAATAATCCCTTCAAAGGTTATCCCGTTACGAACGTACAGGTTACTGACATAAAGATAATCATCGTAGTTAACAAAATCATGGAAGATAGTCTGCCAAAACAACGCAAAGTTTACCAACACCAGCAACAGGCAGGTTATGAGAGTGGAGGGTTGACGATAACTTGAAACCATAGGCGGAAAAAGCAGAAATTATTTAATTAAAGCCTTTCAAGGTAGGAGTCGTTATCCCCTTACTAAGCAGAAAGGGCCAAGGAATATTATCACCACCCCACGCCTAATTGGAAGGAAGTTGCAGGCCCGGGCGAAGGGAGATAATCCCTTCTTTGTATTGCTCACCGAACTCCGGGAACAGATTGGGGTGGGTACAGTAGGCCAGAATTTCCAGCGAGTCGAGAATGCGCGGGCCGGGACGGTTGAAATAGGAGTTCCCATCTACAAGATAAACTCTCGGCGAATTGCTCCATGCGGGAATTTGCTTTTTCAGCAGATCCAGTTCCTTCAGGGTCTGATCCAATTTATAACCACAGGGTTTGACCACCACCACATCTGGGTCTATCTTGGCCAGGTCTTCCCGGCTGACAATCGGCGCGGGTTGCCCGCTCTCGGCGATGCACACTTTCCCCCCGACAATGTCGATCATTTCGGGAAGCCACATGCCACCGATATAAATGGGATCGATCCATTCTATCGTTATAATATTTGGCTTGGTCTTTCCCGCTACGGCGAGGCGGTCGCGCACGGCCTGGACCCGCTCATCGACTTCTTGCTGAAACTTGTGTCCGCTTTGTTTCACGCCCAGCGTCTCGGCGGTTTGCCGAACATCGTTCCAGATATCTCCCAGCCTTTTGGGCCTGAGAGAAATGATTTTGCAATCCAGAAGTTCCCGGCAGGCTTCTTCCACCTGCGAGAAGGAAACGGCGCAAACATCACACAAGTCCTGAGTCACGATGAAGTCGGGTTTTAAGGTTTTTAACAATTCCACATCTAGATCGTAGACCGACACGGCGTTCTTCATCACTTCGAGAACCGAATTGTGAATGCCCGCACTATCGAGTTTAGAGTTGGCACGGGTGGAGGTGAGCCGAGGCAGGGACTGAACCGTCTTGGGATAATCGCATTCATGCGACACGCCAACCAGGTTTTTCTCTAACCCGAGTTTCACCAGAATTTCTGTCGCCGAAGGTAGCAGGCTAACCAGTCTCATGATTTCTTCTCACAGATAGGACGAATAAACATATTAACAGGATAAAGGTAATACCGCTGATTGTGAAACCCGTTCTTAACCCTACGGGCTCATAAGAAAATTCTATTTGGTGGCTCCCCGGCCCTAACTTTACGCCTCGGTAAAAATAATTGGCGCGGTAAATTCGTTCCGGCTGGCCATCGACCTCGACCTTCCAACCGGGGAACCAGGTATCGAGCAGGACTAAAAAACCTTCCTCGTTCTGCCTGGTTTTCACTGTGACCCGGTTGGGACCATATTCGATTCGCTCGACTTGACCGGAAAAGTTTTTTTCCTTTTTCACCACGACCTTTTCTGCCAACAGCACTTGCCGAAGCGGGTCGAACGCAGAAGCATAATAAGTATCGAGCTGTTCCGCTGAGGGCACCACCCGCGACTCGCCAACTAGGAAGGCGCGCGGAAGGGCATCTTCAAACACATTCACCTTTTTGACTCCTCTGGGGTATTGGGGGGAAGGCAACTGCTCGTAGTCTTCTGTAACCCAATACTTCACATTACTGCGTTTTAGAATCCTTTTCTTTTTCGGGATGTCCGCCAAGACAAATGATTGGTGCCAGAGTTGACTCTTCTTTGTCTTCATGGTGGCATACCCATCCACATAACCCAGGCCATAAACCGCCCCAATGTTGGGGTAGACCTGATCTCGTGTAGCCAGTTGGACGCTCAGCAAATTATAAGGGGGTCGGGATGTCTTACCTGCGGCCGGATTAGAAGAAACCTTTTTCCGCGCCGGTTTTTCAAGCAACATTCCGCTATAAACGCGAAACGAGTCAGCCGTTCCCCCCAGGCGTTTGGCCAAAGGAGGTGGGTCGGTATAAAACTCCCGATCGATCAGAGGAATCAGCATGGAATTTTTGCCCATCAAGTCCATCACCATTAAAAGCAGGAGAAGGCTGAAGAACCCCAACCGATTTATTTTTTTTAAATGCAGGGCAAAAATACCGAATGCCAGTAGCAGTAAAATCATCAGACTTTCCAGTCCAGCCCGGTCGACATGGGTCCCAAACATTCCCGCGACCACCATCGCAGTAGCCAGCAGAGCAAGCAGGAGTTTTTTCATTGCCGTTTTTTCATGAGTAACAACGGTGACAAACCGGTCGAGACCCCAGGCAGACAGAAACACCAGAGCATAAGCACAAAAGAAAAAGAATTTTTGCGGGAAGCGGAACAGATTAAACACGGGCACCCATTCATGAAACAGCGAGTAAAGCGGGTTGAACTTGCCCAAGGCAAAAAACACCCCTACGCCGAAAACCGTCAGCCAGAAGCGGATGGGTTTTTGCTCCCGGCCTACCAGCAGACAACCGGACAAAACAAACAGTGGCACAATGCCCATATAAAATCCGTGCACAAAATAACTCATGTTTCCTCCATCCTGTTCGAGAAAATGTGAAAAATTCTCAGGTAGGAACAGGTCGAGCAATGTGCCAGGTTCCAGCGACCAGATGGTGCTTGCGGCAAGGGAGAGTCCGCCACTGCGACCTGTTTCTTGCAGCAAATGGTAGGTGGGTATCCATTGCAGAGCCGAAAGAGCCAGCGCGGCCACACCAAGTGCCAGCACCCCCAGGGTTTTTTGTCTGAAACCGCGTTCTTCATTTTTCGCCAGATAAAGCGAATGGGCATAAATCAGCAGGACAGAAAAGATTGCGTTTTCCGGCCCACCGCCTAGAACCTGAAAAGCCAGAAAAACCACAGCGCTGCAGAAATATTTCAGCCCACCGTTAAACATGAACTTTTGCCACATCAAAAAAATTAACGGCAACCAAACGGCCGACTGGAACTGGTTGTAGACCGAGGCCAGCGATAAAAAATATCCTCCCAGCAGGGCAGTCAATGACGCACAGAGAGATGCCGGAATCGATCTGTCCCAATACCGGCAAAGGACATAGACCGAAACCGTCAGCACCAGGTGGTGAAACAGGAAGTAGGCATGGAAGGCAAATAAAAAATCTTCCAGTAAAAATAAAACCGAAGGGGGATAGAACGCCCCGGGATGCATCAGAGACATATAAGGCATGCCCTGAAACAAATAGGGATACCAGTAAGGCCATTCCCCCACCGCCCATATTCGGGCGAGGTAGAATTTCATGGGATAGGCAAAATGGTGGATGTCGCGAAAAAAGAAAGTGCTTCCTTCAAACAGAACCGGGAAGAAGAACAGAGTGAAAACAAACAGAAGAAAACAGGCCGCTAGTAGGGATAGCCCATATCGGGACAGGAAGTCACTCTTCATTTTGCATTCCTGAAATGAAAAAACACCGGCCCGGCTAAAAGGAAAACAAGTGTCAGAAAACTGATTCTCATACCCATCTGAAAACCTTCCGGTGTATAAGAGAATTCCACCACATGGCGGCCAGCCCCCAGCTTGACGCCTCGATAAAAATAATTGGCGCGGTAAATTTTTTCTTGCTGGCCATCGACCGCGACCTTCCAACCGGGGAAATAAGTATCGAGCAGGACCAGCATTCCCTCAGCGTTCTGGTTTGTCTCAACGCGCACCCGGTTGGGACCATATTCGATTTGCTCGACCCGGCCCGAGAAATCTTCATTCTGCAACCAGGTTATCTTTTCATTCAGCAGGACTTCTTTTAGAGGGTTGAACGCCGCATCGTAATACGTATTCAAAAGGTGGGGTGCCCGCCCATTCCGCCCAATATTCACCAGGAATGCCCGGGGAAGTGCCGAGGAAAAAGTTTCCACATCCCCGGTTCCACCCGAAAAACCGGACCGGTAATTATCTTTGACCCAGTAACGGACATTGCTCCGTTGTAATATACGAATTCGTTTTTCAGGTGGGGACCTGATAAAAATTTCCGTCCACAGCCATCCAGCTTTCAACTCCAGCCCGGTGAGCCCATCCGCGTAGCTCAATCCATAAATCATTCCCAGGTTGGGACGAAGCAGGTTTTTCAATGCAAGATGCGAAGCCATGAGGGATTTTCTTGCTGGGAACTGGTTGGCGGTGGGCAGGTATCCGTCATCAAGAAGTCTTCCCCCATAAACCCGGTAAAGGTTGTTCTCCAGTTTGGTGAGAACCTCCGGACTTTTTTCGTAGAAAGACCGATCAACCATAGGCAATAACGAAACATTCCTGACCCACAAATCCAGAATCAGAAGGGATACTGCAAGAATCCTGAATGCGACCACACCCCGCGTTGCGGTGGAAGCAAAAGTAAAAAGCACCGTGAGGATAAGCAGAGTGAGCAATCCCGTTACCCATTCCCTATCCGGTTCCGCCACCGCGACCCACACCAGCAAAACCAGTAAGACAAACACAGCAAGAAAAGAGGCGCCAATGTGGATTCTTTTTTCAGCCTGCCGAGAGCCCAAAGCATCCAATCCCATTCCCACCAGGAACACCAGGGAGAAAGCGGAAAGGAAAAAGAATTTTTCCGGGAAGCGGAAAAATTTTAGCACCGGAACCCAATCGTAAATCCAGGAATAAAGCGGATTGAACCGCGCCATGGCGAAAAAAATTCCCACAAAAAACAACACTCCCCAGAACCAGAAGGCCCGGCTTTTTATTCCTGAAAATAAACCGGCAAGCAGGAGCCCCAACGGAACCAAACCCATAAAACAGCTTTGCAGAAAGAACTGTTTGTGGGCCGTTCCGTGGGCCGTTCCCATGAAACCAAAATGGTTTTCAGGCAAGACCATCGCCGACAACGCCGAAGGCGATAAAGACATCTGGGAGTATCTCTCGAAACTCATTCCGGCGGAGCGAACCGACTCCTTCATCAAGGCCTCGGTGGGGACAAGCTGGATTGCGGAAAGGCCGAGACTCAAAAGCACAACCCCGGCAAACATTGCTGTGCGCGAAGCTGTGCGCAAAAAAACGGTACGTGAAAAAAAAGAAGCGCCTGTGGAGTTTCCAGGGACCACAAGCACCGCATAGCCCCACAAAATTCCTCCAATAAAAACACAGGTTTCCAGACTGCCTGCCAGAAACATAATAGTGAGAAACAAAACAGTAGCCAGAAAATCGGCAAGCCTTTTTCCCAACAGGAAACGGTTAAAACTCAGTAGAACCAGCGGAAACCAGACAGCGGTCAGGAAATGATTGTAAGTGGATGCCAGGGAAAGAAAATAACCACCCAAAAGAGCCGCCACTGCCGAACCCAATGAAGCTTCGGGCGAGAGGTCCCAGAACCGGGCCAGCCTGTAGACCGATAAAGTCAGGACAAGATGGTGAAACAGATAATAAGAATTGAAGGCCGTGCCAAAATCTTCCAACAGAAATATCAGATTCGGCGGATAAAAAACCCCAGGATGATACAAAGAGAAGAAAGGCATCCCTGCTGAAATTTGCGGGTTCCAGAATGGCACTGCCCCCTCTTGCCAGCTTTTCCAAATGAAATGCTTGAAGGGATAACCGAAGTGCAACATATCCCTGAAGAAAAAGGTTTTACCTTCAAACAGAACCGGGAAGAACAAGGCCAAAAAAAGAGCGGCCAAAACAAAAACAGCGATTAAATCTGCACTCAACCGGCGAACCCAACCAGGCAGAGGGAAGGAAAAGTATGGCGGAGAATTCATGCTCCTTCAGCCCTTGAGATGCTTGTTATTTTCCATATCAAACCACATGGCAAAAAGCAGAAACTGCAAACCGGATATCACCAGAAAAACCGAGAACAACGCGCTGGTAGCAGAAACCGGTCCGGAAAAAATTCGGTGCAGGAACAAATAAAACCCCGTGAGCGCACCGGCGGGAAACGCAATCAGGCCCAAGGTGTAGAAAAAGACCAGTGGGTGAAAGTCGCGGATCACATATTTTCCAACAAGCCGCCTGAAAAAACAGGTGACCAGTAGTCTTGAGATGGTGATGACCACCCGTGTTACACGTATCTCGGAAATCTCTCCAATATTATATACGGGGCGCACAGGGACATCGCGCACCGAACAATCAACAATGTTCAATTTAACCAGCAGGTCGTTGGGCATGCCATATCGAGGATAGACATTTTTGAGATCCACCAATGCCAGTGCCCTTTTTGATATCGCTGTGTACCCACACTGGGTATCCGCCACATGCCAGTAGCCGCTGGCGATCTTGGTCAGCAAAGACAAAACACTGTTGCCTATATACCGGTGACGGGGAATGATATCCCAGGCGTCGCCATGAAACAGGCGATTGCCCTTGGCATAATCTACCCCTTCCAGGGCCACAGGCCGGATGAGGTTTTCAAGATCTGCAGGGTCCATCTGAGCGTCTCCGGCCATGACCACCGCAATATCGACGTCATTCTCCAGGCTCGCCTTGTAGCCGGTGCATATCGCCGCCCCTACGCCCCGGTTTTCTTCGTGGCGGATCAAAACGATTCGGGAATCGGTTTCCATCCTTTCCCGCACCTTATCGGATGTGGCATCCTGGCTGAAATCATCGATGACAAAAATCTGATCGACCCAGTGAGGCAGGTCCTGAAGGACCTTCTGGATCAACTTTTGCTCATTGTGAGCCGGAACCACAACGGAAATCACCTTGTCTTTATACATTTTAAGAGTCTCTCTTTATTCGATAATTTTCTCTACGCTTCTAATCCGTTTGAGATCTGTTAACGTTTTTATTTTTTTTCTGGCAACTCTCAAAGTCGAAATAGTTTTTTCTTTGTTTCCGGAACCCAGCCAGGCAAGGCTCTTTTCCAGATACGGACGGAACGCCTCAGGATCGGCTTTCAGGGCACGATTGAAAGACCTTATCGCACCTTCATAGTTCTCTTCGCTTTGGAACACCAACCCTTCCGCCAAATGGGTTGCGAAAAAATCGGGAAATTTATTTTTCATGGTTTCCCATTTCTTTCGCGCGTCTTCCAGTTTGCCGTCCAGGATCAAATTATCCACCATCTTTAAATGCCATGCGACTCCTCTCTGCCCGAGGAATTCATGCATCACCATCAGGGCTTCCCTTTCCTCCTTATAATAGCCTGCCGAATGAAAATATGCGGCAAAAGAAGGAATGTAATAAGAAACCTTGTTGATCCACGCCGATTCATTCTGAATTCCGGGCAGACCCAGTTCCTCTTCCAGCCATTGCTTGAACTCGCCAAACCCTTCACCGGGACTCAGGAGATTGCTCCTATCATCTCGGTAACGCAATAACAGGTTGTGATGCGGGACAAGCTTTTCTGCCAAAGGAAATTCCTGCAAAAAAGAAATGTTTTGTTCGATCAGCAGAGGACGCAGACGGGAATTTTGATCGAAAAAATCAGTCGCATATAAATAAGCCTCCGCTCTGGAACTAAACCGGTAATTTTCCGGTGCCGGGAGTTTGAGATCCGGGTACTTTTTTGATGTCATCAAAGAAGGTGGATGGGTATCCAGGAAATCCCAGGCTTTCACAAAAGTGACATCGTCTCTCAGCCTCATCACATCCTGATGGTAGGCCGAATTGAACCAGGAAATACCCGCCACAAAAATACTGTTATCATCCAGAGAAAGAATCATACGTTGCAATAATGACTCCGCAAAATAATTGCCGGAACGGTCTACTTTGCTGTAGTTGGATGAAATCAGCCACGCCACACAGCCCACCAGAATCAGGGGAACCATTGTTTGTAGATTGGTCGGAAACCAGTTTTTACTTTCCGGGCTATTTTGTGAACCAGGCGAATTATTGTTTGTCCATTTTGCCTGTAAAAGCCAACATAGAAAAACCGAGGTCCACAAACAGGCCACGATATGCGAAGGGAAATAACTCTCCTTTCGCCAGCCCGCGAAAAAGGAGGCATTCACCGCAACAATCAGTAGAAAGAAAAAAAACAATGGACGATTGGCTTTAAAACAAAGCAGGGCACCAACAAGGAATCCGACAACGGCTACAGGCGTCAGTTGCTTATTCAGATCATGGGCCAGCATCTTTAAAACATGCAGGGCATTTGTTCCCAGTGAACTCAGGTCAGGCCATATCGTGTTTGTTTTCTCAAGATTGCCCGCAGGCAACTGGTCGAAATGGGTTTCGGCATGTTGCCGGTCCGTGACCTGGTACAAAAATCCCTGAAAAGTTTCCGGGTTTCCCCAATCGATGGTGGGTTCTGCAAACGAACGGATCGGCAAATACAGATAGACCGAAAATCCTATCAAAAAAATCAAGCTGGAAACGAGAAGATTTTTAAAGCGTGCCATACGCTCCCAGGCGAAAAACAGCAACACGATGGCAGGTAAATAGAAAACGACCGTCGCATGGTTTCCCGCACTCAGTCCATAAAGAAAAGCGGACGCATAGAGAAACCGCACATCTTCTTTCATCTTCCACTGCAGGAGCAAATAAATAATCAGGCAAGTGAAAAAAGAATGCAGGGTATAAACTTCCGCAACCAGGGCGTGATACCAGAACGGTTGACTGAAGGCCAGCAGTAAAGCCGGAAACAACCCGGCAATGGTTCGAGATTTTCCCGGTCCAAACAATATCTCTAGAAAAAGGTTTGTCGAAAGGTAAAGAAATACCAGAGTCAGGCAGGCAAAAACCAGCGAAAACAAATTGACCTTGAAAGCGATAGAACCAAGAGGAAGAAACGTGAAGGCCTTTACCAGCAAGTTATAGGTAGGAAAACCCGCCGGATGGCTGATGCCCAAAGAAAAAGCAGTATTGATGAATTCCGGTGAATCCCGATAATCAAGGGAAGGTGCAAGAGTGCTGAGGTAAAACCCGGCGGGGAAAAGGATTAAAAAAAAATTGTCCGGGTCTTTGAGTAGGATTCTGTCATCAGGGGATTAGCGAAACAATTAAAAGAAAAATCCCCACCCCCCGCCAAAAGCGGGGGGTGGGGAATTCCCGTTAACAAAAAAACGATTAACTGATATTACCAACAGAATCCATGGTGAATGACGTGGACGTCGAATCCGAGCTATTGATTCCTGATGCGGAAAAATTTGTTTCCGTTCCGTTGCTAAAAGTAACGGTAACGTCAGCCGATTTTACCCAACCATAGGAAGTCTGAGTGGCAATGGCCGTCGTACAAGAATCTGATCCCGTATTATCCGACCAGTAGGCTTTGCAGGCCAAGAAAATGTTATGCAGATTGCCTTTTGCGTCAGATTGGTAAGCTCTGTTTTTATAAGCGCTGAATTGGGGAATCGCGATGGCCGCCAAAATACCGATAATAGCGATAACAATCAATAATTCAATAAGGGTAAAACCCTTTTCTCCTTGAACCCGTCTGAATTTGGATAACATTTTCTTCTCCTCAATATGGTTAACAAAACAAACTTGGAATAAACGATATCAATAATTATCTACTTATTCAGCAAAACTCATGCCTTTGAATGACATTTGGGATTATTTATTATAACCCCTTTTTTATTAATATGTTAGAAATTTCTCTTCGTTTGTAAAAAATTTTAACATCTAAAATTTCCAAAAAACGACAAAAATTGTCAGTTTCATTTTCAAAAATTGTCAGAACTGGAGGTTTTAAAGGAATGGACTCCCTAAACCTGGATATTGCATGAGCAGTTGTCCTTGCAGGTCTATTTTTGCTAATGTTAAACTTTTGACCCTTACAGGGTACGAAAGAGAAATATCACATGTTCATGCAATATCCGGGTTAAGACTCATTCTCCCTTGCGGCGGAGTCGTTCATAGTATGAATAGCGAATTAAAACGAGTGGGTTTGCTGGGAGGGACGTTTGACCCCATCCATAACGGGCATCTGGGCCTTGCTGGTGAAACAATGCAACTATTTAATTTGCAAAAAGTTTTGTTTATCCCTGTCAGCCGGTCTCCGCATAAGCTCCATTACCGGCCCACCTCTTCGGAGCACCGGGTCGCCATGCTTGAGTTGGCCCTTGCACGGGAAACCGCGTTTTCCACAGAATTGCTAGAGGTTGAAAAGAGTGGCGTTTCCTATACGATTGAAACATTATCCCGGTTAAAGGAAAGGCATCCTGAGTGGGAGCTTTTTCTGATTCTAGGAGCCGATGCCTTCATGGTGATGGATACCTGGAAAAGCTACGCTGATATATTCAAACTTTGCCACGTGCTGGTTGGCACACGGCCCGACACAAAGTTAGAGCTCCCTGCTAAACTGCGTCAAACGCTTGGGCTTAAAAAAACTCCGTTTGAAAAAAACAACGACCCACTGCTGATAACTTTGAATCCTGCTAACGGAAAAACCCTACGGTTATATCAAATTCCACCGCAAGCTATTTCTTCCAGCGAAATCCGGCATAGGGTGCAAGCCAAAAAAGAAATTAAAAATTTGTTGCCCCCTGCGGTTGATCATTATATTATTAAGAATCGATTATACCGGACTGAGTCCCTTTAATATGGTTTGAATGAAAGAACACTTGAACGCTCTTCAGCAGCTAGCCGTTGATTCTGCCGAGGATAAAAAGGCTTTTGACATCCTCATTCTGGACCTGCGAAACCGCTCGGACCTTACAGATTTTTTCATGATTTGCAGTGGAAACTCCAAGGTTCACGTTCAGGCTATTGTTGATGGCATCCTTGACAAGTGTTACCAAAACCGCAATAAACCCCTGGCTGTAGAAGGTTATTCGGGAGGAATCTGGGTGGTAGTGGATTTAGGAGATTTAATTGTACATGTTTTTCATAAAGAAGCCCGCCTTCACTATGACCTCGAACGTCTATGGGGTGATGTTCCTGTTATCAAGGCAGTAGGCCAATAAAGCTTTCCCCTTCATTTTAAACCATACCCATTAAACCGTACCCATGAATAAAAAAAAATTAAATCTATTTCGTTCTCAGTTGGAATCCATCCGGTCCGAGTTGCTGGGGGACGTAGAAAAATCAAACCAAAATATAAAAGAAAGTGAAACCGGACAAATGGCCGATATCAGCGACCATGCCGCACGCACCTACAATCGGCAACTGGAAGGGGAACTTGGCGAACAGGAATGGCAAAAACTCAAACAGGTTGATGTGGCGATCGAAAAAATTTCCGAAGGGGACTATGGAGTTTGCACCCAATGCGAAGACTCCATTCCCGAAGCCCGCCTGAAAGTGGTCCCCTACACAGAATTCTGCACCCAATGCCTGAGCGAAATAGAAAAAAATCCCAAGGCCGCCAGCCTCGATAACCAAAACCCGCTGGAGGAGGATTAGGCGTGTCCTTAAAACAAATCATCGTCTTTCTGGTTTTCGCATTACTCTCCATTTACACGGCGTTCCTGAACCCGCATGACTCAGTAGTTCATATCACGCAAAACCAATCGCTGAAGTTACCAACCGTTCTCCTGTTACTAGGCTCGATCCTTATCGGTGTGATCGTTACGGTTTTTCTGTTTTGGACTTTTAATTTTAAAAAAGCACTGGCCCGCTGGAAAGTTGGTTTTAAGAATAACCGGATCGAAAAAAGGAGCCGCAAAGTTGAAGCCCTGTTTAAAAAAGGGGAAAACCTTTTCATCTGCGGAAAAATGGATAAAGCACAGACCCTTATTGAAAAAGTTCTCGATATGTCTCCAGAACATGTCGGCGCACTCAACCTGATGGGTCGAACCTTGGATGCTAGTGACAAATACGACCAGGCAGAAATTTTTCATAAAAAAGCTCTCGTACTCGAGCCGCAAAACATTCACGCTCTCTATGACCTGGCGCATACATATTCAAAAACCGACCAGCAAAACGAAGAAATTGCTCTCCTGCAGAAAATACAAAGGATGAATCCGGGAACCGCTGGCCCCTTACTGCGTCTTCGCGAAATTTATGTAAAACAGAAAGACTGGAAAAAAGTATGCCCCCTGCAGAAAAAAGTTTTGCCTCTGTTGCGTGATAAGAACGAGGAATGGAAAAAGGAACAAGCCAATCTGGGACAATTCTTTTTTGAACTCGGCAAACAATATTTGCAAGAGGGTAACCGGGACTCCGCGATTTCCACGTTCAAGCAGGCTCTCCGGGCCTCTGAACAATGCCTACCTGCCTACTTGTCCTTGGGCGACGCCTATCTAGAGTCCGGCAAACAAAAGCAGGCGTTAAAAACCTGGAAAACCGGGTTTCAAAAAACCGGCCATAAAGCCTGCCTGGTGCGTTCGCAAATCGCCCTCAGGGAATCCGATGATTTTCAGGAACTTTTGCACACTTATGAAGAATCCCTGGAAACATCGGAAGGACGGTCCCTGCTTGTGCTTTTATTGTCTACGTTTTATCTGGAACATGGGCTGGAAGATAAGGCCCGGCAACTTCTGCAAAACAACTCACCGGAACATCCATTGCTCCACTCATTATTGCTGGAAAATGCCCAACATTCAGGAAACGGCACTAACGGAACCTCGTCTCAGAAATCCCATTTCGAACTAACCCGCAACGCAGTATTTGCCCTCACCCACTAGGCGTGGGGCCAGTGTGCCGTCGCTTTATTTGGCGGGCAAAGAGTTATCTCGGCAGGATAAACCCTTGCCCAGTTGCCCCTGCGGCCAGCAGCCACTAGGCGTGGGCGGCCAGTGTGAGGATTATTAAAGTATTACCCCTCCGGGGCACGAGGGCTGAGGAACAGTATCACGTGCGCTTGAGTATTTCGTGAGCCTTATGGGTAATGCAATACTGGCCCTCTGCCGAGGAGCTAGCGGTTTTTGTAGAGTTGATGACTGAGGATTTCGCTGTTTTTGCGGAAGACATGTGCCGCGACCAACACATTTTCCTTGAGAGAAAAGTACATTCCCTTTTTAGGATATTTGGCCATGCTGGCATTCATCGACTGAGGCACCCCGTACTTCTCAATAAGGACCGTAAACTTTTCTCCAATTTTAATACCCTCCGCAAAACTTCCCTTAAACTGGGGCAGAATTTCCAAAGCCTCAATATGTTTTTTGCCGTTCAGGGAATGCAGGACGATGCCATGATTGGCGTACGCAATGGAAATGCTGTCGAGTTTGGATTCCGTTCCACGATTGATACTGATGGAGCCGGGAATGCCGAGCAATTTGATAGCTTCTGCCAGAGGCATCGTTACTTTGAGATTTTTGCCTATGACCAGACCTTCTGGTTTTTTCTTTTTGGCTTTGGCAGGAGCTTTGGTTTTTTTCGCATCCTTCTTAGCGGCAACAGCGGCTTTATTTGCTTTCTTTTTTGCGGGCATCACCGGTTTGGTTGTATCCGCCTTAGCCATGGTGGCGGGTTTGGCTTTTTCAACCTTCTTAGCGGGAGCAGCAGGTTTAGCCTTTTCAGCCTTCGCCTTGATAGCCGGTTTTATGGCTGGCTTGTCAGTCGGCTTCGTATCTGCCAGCACCCCTTGGGGTAGCATCAAACAAAAGATAAATAAAACTGCAAGTTTCAAAATGTTCACCGGTATCTCCTTTCAAAAACAAAAGGCCCTGGATAACAATACCCCAAAAACGAAAAATTAAACATTTATTTTCAATTAGTTAGGAACTTCTGGCGGACCGAGGGAGGTGGTTTGTTTTTCCGGGGGTTTTACGGCCGGGAAATACTAAATATCGTCCAGGGAAGGAATGTTTTTCCGGCGGTCCCGTTTCGATTTGGTTTTTTCCTTCTGGAGTTTTCTCCATTGTGCCCGGTCCTCTTTGGAGGGAAGGGAAGACTCCTCCTCATTCCAGAGGTCCAGTAATTGCATCTGAGTGCGAGAGGGTTTTTTCGTTTCTTTTGTCAGGCAGCGTTTGCCTTCTTCAAACTCCTTGGCAGTCAGTCCCGCTTCCATATCGAACAGGTGCTTTTGCTCCTTTTTCCCGCGCCGGGCCGATAAAGCCTCCGCCCGCAGTCGGATTTCCTTAGCGTTGACCAGTCCGCTTTTCCAGCCAGCCGGTATATTATCGAACCCATACAGCGCTCCGGCCAATGCCCCCACCAAAGCACCCAGCATTTCCGTCTCTCTCCCGTTACCCAGAGAATGAGTGAGGGTGGAAGCAAAATCCGGCTTCGGCGGCAGAAGTACACAATGCAAGGCCAGTGGAAGCAAGGTCAACACAAACCCTTGTGAGGGGTAACGGATTTCTGATCGGGTGAAGGTGTTGGCATATTCCGAGAGCCAAGGCAGGAAAGATTTATCCGCCAAGCCCCGCAGGGCTCCGCTTAAAGCATTCTTGCCCTTTAAACCCCCGTCTTCCGATTCCGGGAATCTTTGCTGGTACTCCGCTTCCGCCTGCTGACATATTTCCTCCGCCTCCGGCAAAATATCCTGCCGAACAGAGGGCAACAAATTCTCTTCAGGCTGTAAAGCCAGAAACCGGGTCACTAAAAATCCGGTTAATACGGTGCCCACCACTTCAAACCGGTTTCGGCTCATCAGCAAGCAGGTTTCAAAACATTGTCTGGCCAGAGTTTTTGACCATTTGCCCTGGAACAAAGCCAGAGGCACAGCCAGCGTAGTGAACAAGGATGTGGAGGAGTTTTGCTCCGAGACCTGCCCATCCTCTAGATCGTCCAGCAGATCCACAGCCCGCCACAGACATGCCGAATGATTTCTGTAGATGCCGAAATAACCTTCGGGACCCGCTTTTGCCAACTGCTGAAAGTTTTTCACCGACCCCTGCAGAAACTGTTTCTTGTTGTTTAGCAATGCATCGCACACCGCCAAGGCGCATTGGGTCGGAGCTCCATAGAGTCCTTGCATGCGGTAGTTCTTAATCCCTTTTCCCATCATCGGGCGAACATCTTTGAAGTCGTCCATCGTCCCGAAAATCTGGCGGATGGCGGCTGGCTTCAATCCCTTTGCAGATCGGCCCATGGCATCGCCGACTGCCATGCCAAACCAACTGCCAATAATTTTATCTTTATCAACGCCGTTCATTATTTTTCTTGCCGTCAAGCGGACCTAGTGGCTAAGGGACATTAACGGGGTGGGGTGATTCTGCTCGGCGATGATCATTTCCGGCGTGTCCTGCCCCAGGGCTTGGTGGGCGGTGATTCGGGCCAGTTCCGGGTGGTTGTTGGTCTCGCTCATATGCATCAACACAACGAGACGCAATCCGGAATGCTTGACCGATGACAATATTTCGCCGCAGGCTTCGTTGGAAAGATGCCCGACATCACTTTTAATTCTTCTCTTGGTAACCCAGGGGTAGGGCCCGGCATCCAGCATGTCCACATCGTGATTGGACTCAATGAGCAGGGCGTCCAGTTTTTGCAGTTTGCTCGTGACCTCTGCCGTCACTTTTCCAAGGTCCGTAGCGATCCCTAAGCGCAATCCCCGGTAATGAATGACAAAAGCCACCGATTCTTCCGCATCATGAGGAGTGGCATAAGGTTCCACAATCAACTCGCCAAATTCAACAGGTTGCCCGGCACGGATCGGAGTAAAACCGGGAAGTTTACCCAGAGAATGACACGCCCGTTTATAGGTTCCTTCTGTAGTGTAGAGAGAAAGCTGATGCTTTCTTAAAAGCGGACCCATACCGCGGATGTGGTCGGTGTGCTCGTGAGTGGCAAACACCGCATCCAATCCATTCAGAGACCGGTCGATATGAGCCATGCGCTGGGAGAGTTTTTTTTCACTCAACCCGGCATCGATCAAAATACGTTTTCCATCGGCCTCGATATAAACCGAATTGCCGCCACTACCGCTGGACAATATCGAAAATTTCAAGCGGGCAGGGCCCGCGACCAATGAGTCTGTACCTTTATGATTTAACAAGAATCGTTGCGCTTCTGGAATTAGGTTTATAACTTTAATACCGCAGGCAGTTGCTACTACAATGAGTAGCGGCTGGTAGTAAAAATTCTAACATAGAAACGGGTAATATTTGTGGGTGTCTCTAATAATTCGGTAATTTTCTCTGTGGCAACTCGCAGGCCTTTTGGACTACTATTCGTGTCCAAAATTCATAAGGCCACTCGGCGTGGGGCCAATGAACAATCGCTTTTTCTGGCAAGCAAAGAGTTTCTCGCCTAAAAAGCCCTTATTATCTGCCTCCCCTGCTAAGGGGCTCATGGCCAAAAGTAATTTTTAGAGAGCCCTTATTTTTTGCGCAATGAAAATTTTAATCCTCAATCTGGGCTTTCTGCAGGCCACCGCTGTAATCGATAAACACGGATTTCCACTCGGTGAAAATTTCCAGTGCAGTGGTTCCGGCTTCACGATGGCCGTTACCTGTTCCCTTGGTACCGCCGAACGGCAGTTGCACTTCCGCTCCAATGGTTGAGGAGTTGATATAGGTGATTCCGGTGTCGAGTTTTTCAATGGCCTTGAAGGCACGATTCACGTCCCTTGTATAAATTGCCGATGACAAGCCAAACCGTGAATCGTTGACAATTTCCACTGCGTTATCCAGGCTTCTGCATTCCAGGATGCTCAAAACCGGGCCGAATATTTCTTCCTGCGCGATTCGCATTTTCGGAGTCACCCCTGCAAACAACGTGGGCTCAAAGAAGAATCCGCTCCGGCATTTACCTTTGTTATAAATATTTCCACCGAGGAGCAGTTTGGCTCCTTCTTCCACGCCGATCTTGCAGTAACCCAGAACTTTTTGCCGTTGCTCTTCGTTGACCAGCGGTCCGACATCGGTGGTATTTTTGAGTCCATCTCCCAGGCGAAGCGTTTTCGTGCGTTTGAGGAGGCGGCTGATAAACTTTTTAATAACTTTTTTATGCACAATGACACGGCTACAAGCGGTGCATCGTTGTCCGGTAGTCCCAAACGCTCCCCATACCACGCCTTCCACGGCGGGATCGAGATCGGCATCGTCCATCACGATGATGGCATTTTTTCCTCCCATTTCCAGGGAATATTGTTTCATGTTCCAGGCGCATTTATGTGCCACCTGCGCTCCGGTATCGGTCGAACCGGTAAAAGAAACCAGATCGATGTTGTGATGCTCTATGAGAGGTTCGCCCACCTCTGATCCCGAACCGGTGACAAAGTTCAAAACACCCGGTGGAAGGCCAGCCTCTTCAAAGATTTTCACAAAACGATATGCCGAAAGGGGAGTATCGCTGGCTGGCTTGAACACCACAGTATTGCCGCACACCAGGGCCGGAATCAGTTTCCAGGACGGAATGGCAATGGGAAAATTCCATGGCGTGATTGCCGCCACCACTCCCACCGGCATCCTGACGGTCATGCAAAATTTGTTATTCAATTCAGAAGGAACGGTTTCACCCAGCATTCGTCGGCCTTCCCCTGCCGTGTAATAGGTCAGGTCGATCGCCTCCTGAACATCGCCACGAGTTTCGTTAAGGATCTTCCCCATTTCACGGGTCATGTCCTTGGCCAGGGATTCTTTATGCCTGGCCAGCAATTCTCCCACCCGGAAAAGAATTTCGCCACGTTTGGGAGCGGGCAGGTTTCTCCATCCTTCCTGGGCCTTGACGGCGGATTTCACCGCCTTGTTCAGGTCATTCGCGTTTGATTTCTGGAAACGTCCGAGAATTTCTTTTTTGTTTGCGGGGTTGATATTATCGAAGGTTTCGCCGCTGGACGAGACCACCCATTTCCCATCTATATAGTTTTTATAGGTTTTGATTGCCATGGCAGAGCCCCCTGAGCATAGATGAAAAAATCGAATTGAATTTGAACGTCTACAATAACGGTTTTAATTTAACCCCTGTGAAGGGAGTTGGCAAGGAGGGATGAGATGCAAAGTGTAAACAAAAAGCCGGTTTCCAAAAGAAAAAGCCCCATGTCTTGCCGGAATTAAAAAGACATAAGGCTTTTATTAATTTTTAGACTTCAGGCCAACTCTATCAACAACCCGAGCTATCCGTCTCCCCGTCTGACGTAATGGTATTACAGAAAGTTGCCCCGCA
>JYMV01048681.1_pt1 | contig 23449 bp, 20 predicted proteins | sample 338911 | NCBI WGS metagenome assembly JYMV01 (sample SAMN03354496, study PRJNA234377) | hydrothermal vent metagenome | biome: Deep sea; feature: Hydrothermal plumes at the Eastern Lau Spreading Center, Western Pacific Ocean; material: Seawater | place: Tonga | collected 2009 | depth 2000 m m
TTAAGCGATTTTAGGAGAGTAAGAACTATTCCCAGCCAAACGTACCCGGAGGTTTGTGCGTGATGTCGTAGAAAACAGTTTCAATTCCAGCAAGTCCGATTAATGATTCTACCAGAGGATCAAGTAAATTCCAATCGATACGCGCAAATTGGGCTGTCATCACATCTTCAGAAACAACCGGCCGCAGTACCAGGCAATCTTCTTTTCCATTCTTGGAAATAGGCAGCAAAATCACCAACAACTGAAATATTTCACGCATCAAACCGTTTTCTTCGAGTATTTGAGTTACCATAAAATCAGCCTCTCTCAGCAGATCGAGTCGATCACTACTGCAAAATGCTTCACGAATTTTAAAAGGCTCTTCGTAATCTCTACTGTTTGAACCAAGCTGCAGTACAACTCGATTGATGTTCCGGACTTCATTTGTCAAACGTGTTGCTTCCTTTTCCAGCCAGTCCCAATCACGCGGAGCGTTCCGCAGTGCTGCCGGAGGTGTATAGGTCCGTTGATCTCCCTGCACTCCAACAGAGCGCACCGGAAGTATTTGACTCTCACAATTACTATCCTTAAGGCAGGCGGAGACTTCCAAAGCTGTTTTTTCCAGTTCCGGAAACAACTCATCACCGCGTGCACATAAAACATTGATAGACAGTCCGGGTCCTGGAAACGGATGTCTCCATACAATCGAATCCGGTAAACCCAATAAAGTTCCAACTTGCCTAACTTCGTCTTTATAAAGGTCTTTGAGCGGTTCTACCACTTTTCCCGTACTGAGCAATTCCAGGACTTCCTGCACACGATTGTGATGTGATTTAATAACTTCCGCATGTTCGGCGCCGCCTGATTCAATGATGTCCGGATAGAGTGTTCCCTGCCCAAGCATCCATTCCGATTCAAGTAAATTCAATTCATTCAAAAACCTGTCACGCATCTGGATGAATGTCGCGCCAATTTTATGCCGCTTGATTTGCGGGTCAACCTGGTTGAAAACCGCATTCAAAAAAAAAGAACTGTAATCTCTCGATTTAATATTTTTATAGCCAATCTGCTGATAACGTTCAATAATTTCAGTGCTTTCATTTTTTCTCATGAAACCGTTATTGATATAAAGACCCAGCATTTGATCTTTTCCAAGCGCTTTATTTAACATGGCAAAGGCTACAGACGAATCCACACCTCCACTGATAAACATCAGGACTTTCCGCCCTCCAACTTCCTTTCGTAAACGTTCAGTAGTTTCCTCAATAAAATTTTCCATTGACCACCGTGAACTCACATCACAGGTGTTAACGAAATTTTCCAGCATTATTTGTCCCTGCTCGGAGTCATTTACTTCCGGATGGAACTGCAGGGTATAAATCGGCCGATTACGATGTTTCATGGCAGCGACACATCCGGAGTCAGTTACTCCGGTGACTTCAAAATCCGGAGGACATTTTGTGACGCTGTCCTGGTGACTCATCCAAACACGGTTCGGAAACGACACGTTTTGCCAAAGTGGAAAATCCGAAGTCTGCTCCAAAACAGCTTTACCGAATTCTCCTTTTCCAGTGTTGGTAATAGTACCTCCAAATTGTTTGGCAATCAATTGATGTCCGTAACACAAACCGAGAATCGGTAAATCAGATGCCAATAATTTTGGATTAAAACTAGGAATATCAGAGGAATATACGGAAGAGGGACCGCCAGACAGTATTATCCCTTTAGCCTTCCGAAGTAATTTTTCATTTACGGATGGAGAAAATATTTTGGTGTAGGCCCCTAGATGTCGAATTCGTTTTGCAATCAGATGCGCATACTGACTTCCAAAATCCAGAACAGCGATGAAGTCCTGCATTGCTTTTCCTTTCAGAGCAAGATAGTCTATGTGATAACATATCCTAACAGTATCTGAATATTTGCACAATCTCACAGGAGCATTCACATGTTTGGAATCGGGCTTCCCGAAATGATTATCATCGCCGTTGTTGCACTCGTTTTTATCGGCCCCGATAAACTTCCGGGTGTTTTACGTTCCATCGGAAAAGGTTTGGTGGAGCTAAAACGTGCTACAAGCGACGTTCGCTCCACGGTACAGGATGAAATGCACAAAATTGAAGAGGAAATTGAGCTCAAGGAGGTGCGGGAATCTGCTCAGAATTTTAGCAATGAACTTGGCGGAGTAGCAAATAAGATGGACCCTTTGTCTCTTGCAAAAATGAGTTCCGGGGAGCAACTGGAGAAAATTGCAGATGCAATCGACAATACTCAAAAAGATGAATCTTTGGATCAAACCGAAGAGGAAGTAACATCAACCGATTCAAAATCGGACGGTCTTTTGCCAGTTGATTTTCCTGCACCTGAAACCAGTAAAACGGATGTAAAAGATTTGGCTGCAGTTGAAAATTCCTCTGCAGAAAAAATATAGATTGTCACAGACATATTTACTGAAAAGTGGATACTCTGGAATACAGAAAAAGCTTGGCGAACATTTCAATGTGTGTTAGTGTCGTGCCATGGTTGTATGTGCAGTTTACAAACTTTTAGTTTCATCTACGTCCGTGCCCATAAAAATAGGGCTCGAAAAATTAACTTCAAAATTTATTTAAAAGAGGAGAAATGAGTAGCCAGGACGAAATAGTGAGTGAGTATAAGGCTTACGTTGATGCTGATTTAAGGAAACGTCAACAGCGTATTGAAGAAGGAGAAGCACTGGATAAAGAAATTCACCGGCGCATGGATGCAGGAGAAATAGGAGTTACACACGGAACTGACAAACATATTGGAGTTATCATGCTTAGTGTAGCAACGGTCTTCACAATTTTTTGTCTTTATGTTATTTTTGACATGAACCCTGCCCATTACACCGGATAATAAGAGAGGTAAAAAGGATTTTAATTAGTTGCTAAATACTGAGTATCAAACTCATATTATTAAATATTTTGTCTCTTAAGCATCTTTTCCGCATACATTACATCTTGGGGGACATCCACTCCAACACCTTCATTTTCAGCTTCCACGCAAAGAAGGGTTTCCCCGTTTTCCAAAATTCTAAGTTGTTCCAATTGTTCAGTTTGTTCCAGTGGTGACTGCGGCCACTGGTGAAACTGCAATAGAAATTCCCGTTTAAATAGATAAACACCCAGGTGACGCCAAATTGAATAATTATTCTTTTGGATGGAACGTGGAAATGGAATCAAAGAACGAGAAAAATAAAGTGCCTGACTTTTTTGATTTAATGTCACTTTAACCACATTTGGATCGTGAAACATTGCTTCATCTGTGATTTTGTAAATCAGCGTCGCACCTTTTGTTCCCTCTGTTTTGTGTGCTTTCCAGATTAGCCGTTCCAAATCTGAAGGCAAAACCAGGGGTTCATCGCCCTGAATATTCAGTACCCAATCGCAGGAACGTCCGGAAAGGGCTTCAACAATTCGGTCTGTTCCTGTTTTATGATACGGACTCGTCAGTACCGCTTTCCCGCCAAACTTTTCTACACAACTCAAAATTCGTTGATCATCCGTTGCAACCAAAACTTCATCAATTGAATGAGTTTGCATTGCACGTTCCCACACATGCTGAATCATTGATTTTCCAGCAATTTCTACCAAAGGTTTTCCAGGAAATCTGCTGGATGCATAGCGTGCGGGAATAATCGCCAATGTTTTTTGGGAAGAAACTTTGCTCACAAGAGTTTGTGTTTAAGAGGAGAAATAATTATTTTGTTACCAGTTGAAAGACGCGTTCCAGCAAGCCATCCAACCCCTTGTTACGAAAACGATCATCAAGAATGTCGCAAGTTTCCAAAAGTTCCAGTCTGCCGAATTTTGTAAAAATGACTTCCATTTCCGCGGCAGGAACACTGTAGGGTGGACCGCTCATTTGACTTTGGTCATACTCCAGAGTTATGAGTAAAATTTTTCCTCGAGGAGAAAGGAATGACAAAAGGTGCTCCGCATATTTTTGCCTTTCAGGCTGGTCAATGGCAACAATCGAACCGCGGTCATAAATGGCTTTAAATAAGCCGGTTTGCTCAGGTTTTAAGTCAAAGAAATCACCCTGATAAATATCGATTGAAGCATTCCTGTAAAGCTGTAATTTACCTGCTTGCTGAATTGTATAATTTAGTTTGTTTTCCTCATAAAATTCTTCAACTGCCTGACTTACCAACTCGACTCCCACGACTTTTTTCGTTTTTCCCGCAAGCCACGGTAGGTCGAGAGTTTTGCCGCAAAGTGGAACAAAGACACTTTCCGGAACTTGCTCAAACAATTGATCAGAATAACGCCTCAAATACGAATTCACCTGCGGAAGATGAAAGCCGATACGACCATCCCGCCAGCGTGATTCCCATTGGTTCATAAACTAAATTCCTTGAGAGATGAAAAGCTAAATACCAAGTTCACTGCGCTCAGTTCGGACAGAAGCCGGCTGCAAATGTTCATAACGCCAGCGATGCCAGGGAACAATGAATCCGGATGCAAATTCATCCACGACTTCAGTTGTAAGTTTTCCTGCCAATTCGTTGTATGCGTCAGCAGATTTTTCATCTTCAATAAGTTGATGCTGCTTACGTACGCGAAAAATCAAATCTCCGCTATGTGCTTCTATCAGTTTTAAACGTATTACCCATTGTTCGTTTGAAGAACAATCCTTTGTACAGGGAAACGAAGTAAAATTGAGTAGCAAAAAGTATGGACTTTCAAGTTCCTTTTCAAGTTTCCGAGCAATCTCTTTATCTGAAATTCCGGTAAGAGTCATTGTACTGAGGTAAGTCCGGAACTCCGAGCGTAGTTTTGGATTATTTTCGAATATTTTTTTTTGCTCCTTTATACCTGTTACGCTTCCCAATGCCGGCAACTCACGCAACCTTAGCTCAATCCTGTTCATCATTTCAGGCCAGACGGTTTCCAGTTTTTTTGGTGACTTGACTGAAAAAAAAGCCACAGGTTTTAACATATAAGGTAAAAGGTCCGGCTTTACCTTTAAGTCTGTTGTTTTACAGGCAGTCTGGAAGATCAGTATTCCGGAGATACAGATAATCAGTACAAGCGATGAAAGTGACATAGAATAACTGTTTGAGTTATGATTCATTACAAATAATTTTCTGATAAATTGTTTTTGTTTCACTAATCCACCTTACTGAGACGTAGATTAAACACAAGCGTTTAGGAATTCAACTTGTTATTTCAATATAAAAACAATAGGCTTGGTACTTTAATTTTACTATAATTTAAAAGGATTTGATCCAATGTTGAGTGAAGAAATCAGTGCAAGGATTGATGGGCTGACTCAGAGGTTGGGCGACTTAGAAGGGTTTCTTTGAAGTTTCAGCAAAACAAAAACAAGTAGATGATTTAGAGCAGGAAACTTCTCTTGACGGATTTTGGGAGTTGCCACAGGAAGAACGGACTGTACTGTTGAAAAACATAGCGCGCTTAAGTGATTCTATTCAAGGTTGGAGGAAATTGGACTCCCTGCATGATGATTTGAAAGCTGCCGCTGAACTTTATCGAGAGGAAGAGGACACGGACTTGTTGAAAGAAATTCTGGATTCTTGCGAAAAACTGGATAGTGACCTGGATTCTCTGGAAATAAAAGGACTATTTAATGGAGATGCAGACGATAGAAATGCCATAGTCTCGATTCATCCGGGAGCAGGTGGAACAGAATCCACTGACTGGGCCTCAATGATCTACGAAATGTACCGCAAATGGCTTGCTGAGGAAGGATTTAAATTTCAACTGCTTGACTATCAACCAGGTGATGAGGCAGGAATCAAGTCTGTGACTTTTTCAGTAACTGGTCCCTATGCTTATGGGAATCTAAAAACAGAAATTGGAGTTCATCGACTGGTACGCATCTCACCATTTGATTCACAAAAACGCCGCCATACTTCTTTTGCGTCAGTCTTTGTTTATGCAGAAATTGATGAAGATGTGGAAGTTGAAATCAACATTGACGATATTAGAGTTGATACCTACCGTGCGAGTGGCGCAGGTGGTCAGCACGTCAATACTACCGATTCTGCTGTACGCATAACACATGCTCCCAGTGGAATTGTGGTACAGTGTCAAAATGAACGTTCCCAGCACAAGAACAAGGCCACCGCAATGAAGATGCTCAAAGCACAACTGTTTGATTTACAGCAAAAAGAATTAAACAAAGAAAAAGACTTAGAGAACAGCAAAAAACAGGAAAATGCCTGGGGCAGTCAAATCAGGAGTTATGTCTTACATCCATACCAAATGGTAAAGGATCATCGGACAAACTGGGAAGCGGGAAACACTCGCGCAGTTCTGAACGGTGACATAAACGGTTTCATCAAGGCTGCACTTTCACAAAAAGTGTGTTAAGTTTCAGCCCAGGCAACAACCTCAAACCAAAAAACAAAAAATGTCTTCATTTGATATTGTCTGTGAAGTTGACATCCAGGAAGTAACCAATGCCGTTGATCAGGCACGCAGGGAAATTGGTAATCGTTATGATTTCAAAGGTTCAAACTGTGAAATTGATTTTGATAAAAATAAACCTGCTTTAATGATCACTGCCGATGATGAATTGAAAATGCAAACCACCATCGACATTCTATTGACCAAGTTAATCAAACGCTCCGTGCCGGTCAAGTCACTGGTATACGGAAAGACTGAGCCCAGCGGCAGAGTGCAAAAAAAAGAAATTACAATTCAGCAGGGATTGTCAAAAGAGCAGTGTAAAACAATCAATCAATTTATCAAATCAATCAAAATCAAAGTTCAACCACAATCACAGAGTGATTCTGTACGGGTAAGCAGCAAAAAGAAGGATGACCTGCAGGCGGTCATGCAAGCTATTAAAGAACACAATTTTGATTTTGACGTTCAGTTCACAAATTATCGTTGATGAACTTGGGTTAAGCCTGAAAAAAGCTCTCAGATATTTTTTTAGGGTATTTCAGTATGGCAATGCTTTTCATTGTCTGCGTAAAATCCGCAGTCTGCGTTCGGATGTAAAACCGTGGCGGTTCCGGGAAAAAACCGAAATCAGATTTTTGCCCGGAACCAGTTTCAGTACAGTACTAAACTGAAGTTCTTTGTTAACATCCGACGGAACTGTGCTTCCTTCAGCTGTGTCAAAGTTGGCAGAATAAAAAACTTTTTCATCATTTAAATGCACAAAGACGTCACGTACATCGACAGCGTTGCGGACTTTTCCACTTAAAATCAGCGACTTCAATTTCGTTTCCCCCTTCACCGGATTTCCGTTCAGGTCCTGCCATTTCAATCCGGAAAACTCCGGTGTCAAAACCGTTTGTTCAGGAAGAGTGTTTTTCAAATTCCAGCTGTGAACAATTTTCGGAATGCCTGATTTTGTATCAACCATTTCCATGCTGATTTTCCCCAAAGTCCCGGCGTTGGTTAAAGTCTGAAAAAGGAAATAATCTTTTTGCTTGCTTTCAGGTTCGAGATTTTTCAGCAAAATTTTTCCACGAGTAATTCTGAATGACCCCTCAGTTCCCCGGATTTTCAGCAACAATTCCGGAACAGTTTTTTTACCTTTGTTTGCAAGCTTAAACACGAAGGCAATGGTTTCTCCGGCTTGCACTTTTCCGTCACCGTTGCCTTGACTGCCAAACTTTCCATTGTCAAAAATTTTCATTTTCAGTTTAAAAGAAGAAATTCGTTTTGGAGAAAAATGTAATTGCAGGCGCACTGATTTTAACTTCTTCAAATTGTGATCAAAAAGCTCAAGTTCAACAGGTTCGGTTTCCTCCATCATGCCGGAGGAAATTTTAACACTAATCGTTCGCGAGTCAATTGAGTCCGGAGGCAGCTTGCCGATCGGAAACTCCAAGCCATCCAGCAACACGTTGCCGGACTTTGTTACGACTATCAAACGCTGTGCGGCATGCTCTCCCACATTCCGGAGTTGAACTTTCAAGCGTACAAGATCTGCAGAAACTTCCTCTACAAACCAGGTCATATTCAGGGTTTCCGGAGCCGGTGTTTTCAGCAACGGATTCAAGCTCCAGTCAATACCGTGCAGAGCAAGTGCTTTTGTAATTTTTTCCGTTTCTTGCTGCTCAATTTCTCTGGAAATTATCTGAAGCTTGGATTTTATTTTACCTGGATTCCATTGCAGCAAAACAAGTTTTGCTGTTTTGACAAAAATATCAGCATTTAATTTTTCTTTGATTGCATTTTTTTCAATTATTTCAGAGTCATCAAAATGATTGGTATTACTTGACAAGTAACGTAACTGAAGCATGTCTGAGGATTTTAACAAGTCTTCCGCTTCAACCTCCGGAAGCAAACCGAACCGTTCTTGTGCAACAGATTGTTGCTGATCAGGGGCTCCAGATTGCTGACTTTTGACATTCGGTACAGAAACCGGAATCAGCCTCAGTGACGGAATGACCCCTATATTGTGAATTGAGCGTCCGGAAGGTGTTAAATATTCTCCGATGGTTAGTTTCAAACCTGAACCGTCCTTCAAATCCCAAAGTGTTTGAACTGTGCCTTTGCCAAAACTTTGCTCACCGATCACAATTGCTCTCTCATTCTGTTTCAATGCAGCAGCAACAATTTCTGAAGCTGAAGCGCTTCCGCGATTTATCAGTATTGCCAATGGAATTTTCTCTAAATGTCCGCCGGCAAACAGTTGTTTTGCATCATGGATGGTGGAAACTGAAGGTCCCTTTGTGCTGACTATGCGTTGCTTGCCCTGCAAAAACAAATCACTGACTCGTATCGCTTCTTCCAGTAATCCTCCGGGATTATTGCGTAAATCAAGAATTAATCCGTGAATGTTGTTTAAATCACCAAGTTTGTTTTTCAGTTCTTGAGATGTGTCAATTTGAAAATTTTTGATCCGCACATAACGAACAGTTTGACTGCTGCTTTTCAAATCAAATGTTTCAACGCTTTCAACCTGAATTTCTTCACGCAGAAGTTCAAACCTTAAAGCCTTTGCATGACCCTTGCGTAAAACGCTGAGTGTAACCGGTGTCCCAATTTCTCCCCGTAAACGGTGGAGGATTTCATCAAGAGTAAGGTGCTCTGTTTTTTCGTCATCAACAGCCACTATTCGGTCAAGCGGCTTCATTCCTGCGATTGCCGCGGGACTTCCATCCATTGGCGCAATCACAGTTAGTTGTCCGCCACGAGTCCCGACAACCAGACCTACTCCGGCAAATTGACCGCCGATGTTGATGTTAAATTCCTGATATATTTCATTCGGCAGTAAAACAGAATATGCATCCAATTGGTTCAAAATTCCACGGGCAAACAACTGCTCAATTTTTAATTGTGTCAACTGAAGATTTGTTTGCAAAAGGTGCTTCATCAATTTTTGCAATGCTATATGCAAATCATAAAGCCTGTTCAACTCTGAAACATGCAAAACCGATGTTTCTTTCTCAACCGTGATTTTCAATCTTGGACCAAGACCATTTTCAGACATTTCCTGGACTACCCATACTTCCGGAACCATTCGTCCAAGTTCCGTTAACGCGCCTTGAAGCAATTTTTCAGGATTGAGTTTTTCAGGATTTACGTAATCCAATTGAAGATGCATCAGCACTTCTGCGAGCAACGGAGCTTCTGGTGCAGAAATAGGTGTGGGTATGGAATCTCTCCTTGAACTTCCGAAAAAACTGCAACTTGACAAAACAACTGATAGTAGAATTAAGAAGCACAGATGTTGACAGGATTTCCGTTTCATTTGTTGATTGAGGAATATTTTTACAGAGTGTACCTTCTACAAGAAGAATAATTATTCTTTGATGATTCCAGCTTTTACTTGAAAGTGCAAAGTGTCTATGCTATTTATCACCTCATTCGAAATTTACGTTTAGCTAATAAATTTAACCACAATGCATAAATTAAAAAATGAATATCGGTTCTCTACTTCCAAGACATGCCCGTTATCGTGCAGATCACCTTGCATTTGTAGTTGGTGAAGAGCGTTTAAACTTCTCAGAATTAAATTCACGTGTGAATCGACTGGCAAATGCTCTGTTAGCTTCCGGAATTCGTAAGGGGCAGAAAATGGCCACAGTTCTTCCAAATTGTGAAGAATTGATGTTACTATACTGGGCCGCCGCCAAAACCGGAATCGTGATTGTGCCTGGAAGTCCTCTGTTACAGGAGTCCGGATTGATTACATTACTCCGGGATTCTGACACTGTGATTGTATTTGCGGATGCGGAATTTGCGGATACTTTGGATAAAATAAAAAATGATCTTCCGGAAATTCAAAATAGCTACTGGATTATTCGTGGCGAAAGCATAATTGCATCCGGATTTACTGCTTATCTGGATTTCATCTCTGAATCCTCTACGGACGAACCTCCGGATGCGGAATTAACTGATGACGATGTTTACAACATCATGTATTCCAGCGGAACCACTGGCGCGCCAAAAGGGATTGTTCACACACATTATGTCCGTGCGAATTACTGCACACACTTCGCTTCCGCCTGGCGAATGACTCCGGAAAGCATAGTGCTGCACGCCGGTGCGATTGTTTTCAATGGCGCAATGCTGGATTTAATGCCATGGATGTTTTTGGGTGCGACTTATATTTTGCACCATTACTTTGATGCCGGAGCAGTTTTACATGCAATTATAAAAGAAAAAGTGACCCACATGGTCATGGTTCCGTCACAAATTATTGCTTTGCTGAACCATCCTGACTTTGAACCGGAAAAACTTCGCTCACTGGAAATGCTTCAAAATGTGGGTGCTCCTCTGCTGCTGGAATACAAGCACAAACTGAATGAGGTTTTACCCGGAATTTTTTATGAATTATATGGAGTGACGGAAGGATTCTTTTCACATTTGGATCGTGATGATGCACTGCGTAAAGTTGGTTCAGTGGGAACAGCACCGCCGTTTATTGACATAAAAATTTTACGTGAAAATGGTGAAGAATGTGATGCAAAAGAGATTGGAGAAATATGCGGGCGTGGACCAATGATGATGAGCGGTTACTACAAGCAGCCGGAATTAACAAAAAAAACAATCGTCGACGGCTGGCTGCATTCCGGCGATTTAGGTTTTCTTGATGAAGATGGTTTTTTATTTTTGGTGGACCGTGTCAAAGACATGATCATCAGCGGCGGAGTCAATGTATATCCAAAAGATATTGAAGAAGTAATAATTCAGCATCCTGTGGTTGCTGAGGTTTCGGTGTTTGGTGTTCCTGATAAGAAATGGGGTGAGACACCGATTGCGGCAGTTATCATGCACCATGGTCAAAACGTTACTCAAAAAGAATTGATTATGTGGACTAATGAACGTGTAGATGCAAAATTCCAGCGAATCGCAGATGTCCAAATTCTTGATGCGTTTCCGCGCAATGTCGCGGGAAAAACTCTTAAACGTGAAATACGCGAGTCTTACATCAAAAACTAATCCTCTCAATCCTGTAGATCGAGTTTTTGTCTCAGAAAGTTTGATGTAGATGGAATACAGGAAAACGGATTTGTGGTTTTTACAGGCTGATGCAGAAATTATTCATTTTACATTTGCACATCTTTTATGCTATAATTTCGTGCTTAAATACTGCACTACTTGAGTCATAATACTGAGGTTATTTGGACGAGAACAGATTATTCAATAATTGGGAGCGTGCTTTAATTGTATCTGTACAACTCCCAAACAGATCAAATGCAGAAGTCCAGAGTTCACTGGAGGAGATGTCATCGCTGGCCTATTCTCTCGGCGGAGAAGTGGCAGGACAACTTGTTCAGGCCCGCCCACAAATACATCCTGCTTATTTTTTTGGTAAAGGAAAGCTGGATGAGATTAAATCCGCAATCAGGAATAAAGCAGTTGATGCAGTGCTTGTGGACAATCAACTCAGTCCTAAGCAAACTCAAAATTTAGAAAAAATATTTGAGTGTGAAGTGCTGGATCGCACACAGGTAATTTTAGAAATATTTGCAAAAAATGCTCTTACACGTGAAGCAAAGCTCCAGATAGGATTGGCGCAGTCAGAATATCTGCTGCCTCGTTTAGTTGGGTTGTGGAAACACCTGGACAGGGAGCGTGGTGGAATTGGGGCGTCACGTGGTACTGGTGAGAAACAGATTGAAAAAGACAGACAATTTTTACGTCAGAGAATCACACGACTCAAAGTACAGTTGGAACGAGTCGAAAAGGAGCGTATTACTCAAAAACAGCGGCGCTCAAACTGCCTTCGTGTGAGCCTGATAGGCTACACAAATGCTGGAAAATCCACCATCATGAATGCGCTTACAAATTCCGGATTATTGGTGGAGGACCGTTTATTTGCTACACTTGATTCAACAACGCGGCTTCTGGAAGAAGATTCACGACCCAAAGTATTGCTGTCTGACACAGTAGGTTTCATAAGTAATCTTCCACATGAAGTTGTAGCAGCGTTTCGTTCCACACTTGCAACTGTCAAAGATGCGGATTTGTTGCTGCAAATAATTGATGTCAGTGACAAGATCGATGAGCATTTGCAAACAACAACTGAGGTTTTAGCAGATCTGGATGCTCTTTGTATTCCAGTTTTGAAAGTATTTAACAAAATAGACCGGATTTCTCCTACACGATTGCTAATGTTGAAAAAACTGTATCCTGAAGCAGTTTTTGTTTCAGTAAGAAACAATGAAAAAAACGGTTTGAAAAGTTATTCAAATTTAGTTGAAAAATTAAGAAATAAGATTCTGGAATTTTTTGATGAACGTATGAAAACAGTGACAATTCGTCTTGATTATCAGCATTCCAGGCAATTAGCAAATATTTATGAATGGAGCAGGGTTGATAACATTGATTATCAGGAGGAAGGGATTTTGATGACATTGACTACAATTCCCGGAAATCTGGATCGCTTACGGCATCAAATGGGAGTAAATTTTACAGAGATGAACTAACCCGCTCCAGGACTTTCCCCTGAATCAACAGACTAAAACAAAATTCGACTGCGAGCCTTAATAATCCAGAACTTGAAAAACAGACAACAGATGTTTGTCATTTCGATCAGGGCGAGAAATCTAATATTTTTGATTTTATTAAGATTTTTCCAGAAGTAGAAATTGAAAATTTCGATTTTTAAACATATTAAAAGACTGTCATAAAAGAATTAAGTAAAAATGCAAAAATTCATTGTTGAGGGTGGAATCTCACTCTCTGGAAGTATCACGCCTTCGGGCAATAAAAACGAAGCTCTTCCAGTAATTTCCGCAACTTTACTGGCAAAAGAGCCTGTGACTTTACACAACTTGCCAGACATTCTTGACATTGCAATCATGCGTGATTTGCTTGTCAGTCTCGGCGTAGAAGTTAAGCAAATTGATAAACATACTTTTAGTTTTGATTCAAGTCATCTGCAATCAACTGTACCGGATTCAGAACAGGCTAAGCAGATTCGCGGTTCTTTCCTCCTGGCAGGACCTCTTCTCGCACGCAAAAATTCGATAGATTTGCCTGCACCGGGTGGAGACCGCATTGGGTTAAGACCGGTCCATACTCATCTGTTAGCACTCGAAAAGCTTGGTGCAAAAATTTCCCTGGATAAAAAAGGGCTTTATAAAATGCGCACCGCAGGTTTAAAAGGAACAGATATTTATCTGGATGAAGCCAGTGTCATGGCCACAGAAAATGCCGTAATGGCTGCGGTTACCGCACAAGGAAAATCCAGCATTTATAACGCTGCCTGTGAACCACACGTCCAGGGACTCTGTCATTTTCTCGTAAAACTGGGCGCTAAAATCGAAGGTATCGGCAGTAATTTGCTGATCATTGAAGGCGTGAAAAGCCTTGCAGGTGCCGATTACACTATTCAGCCCGATCACACGGAAGTCGGTTCTTTTATTGGATTGGCTGCGGTTACAAGAAGTGAATTGCGAATCAAGAATGCAGGAGTCAAGTATTTGAACATGACAAGGTTGATGTTTGAAAAACTGGGTATAGAAATTCAGGTTGAAGGCGACGACATACTAATTCCGAAAAAGCAAAAACTTTGCGTACAGAAAGAAGTACAAGGAGGAATTCCAAAAATTGATGATTCTCCCTGGCCGGGATTTCCAGCTGATTTAACCAGCATCATGACAGTGGTAGCCACACAATGTTCAGGTGCAGTTTTAATTTTTGAAAAAATGTTTGAAAGCCGTTTGTTTTGGGTGGATAAGCTAATTGAAATGGGCGCACAAATTATTCTTTGTGATCCACATAGAGCGGTTGTTTCCGGTCCAACTCCCCTAAACGGAGCAAGAGTTTCTTCTCCGGATATTCGTGCAGGAATGGCTTTATTAATTGCCGCACTTGGTGCAAATGGCATCACGGAAATTCACAATATTGATCAGATTGACCGTGGCTATGAAAAAATCGACGAACGGCTGAATGCTTTGGGCGCTAGAATTAAAAGAGTAAATGAGTAAAAGAGTAAATGAGTAAGAGAGTAACGAAATAAATGGGAAATAATAAAAAGTTATCCACGGAACAAGCAAAGGTATTGGAGGAGGAACAACAGCTTCTGCTACTTATAAAACAAGGATTGCTGATGCTTGCTGCCGAGGATAAACAAAGTAATATAAGCAACTTACAACTTGAGAACATCATAGAATTACGTGATTCTCTCGCAGATACACTGCCCGAGGATGTGCCGGCTGTAATGGCACAAATGGAGCGGATGGTATTGCTGCACACACAACAGGATTCTCACAGTTCTGTTTTCGGATATAATCTCGATACTCCCTATTTTGCACATATCCGCTTGAAGGAAAACAATCGTGAACGGGACTTATTGATTGGAAACCAGAACTGCTTTTCCACACACTTGCCATGTCCAATAGTTGATTGGAAAAATGCGCCGATTAGTCAAATTTTTTATCGCTATCGTGAAGGAGATGAATATGTCGAAGATCTTGGTGAGCGCGAACTGGAAGGTGAGTTGATCACGAGGAGGATGTTACTGATAGAGAATGGCATTTTGATGCGAATCAACTGGCCCGGGGGTGTTCTGGAAGACTTATCAACGGAACAGGAAAGTAGTAATAAATGGCATTTGGTAAGTCAAAATATGCCGCGCCTGGAAAGTGGTCATGACAAAACTCTGGACGAAATCCAAGCGCCTCAAAAGTTAACATCTAACTCTGGAAAAACTACCGACCTCAGTTTTTCCGGTTACAGGGTGGACAAACATCTCCGGCAGATCACAGCATTGGTAGATCCTCAACAATTTGAGGTAATAACACATTCTGAATCCGGAATTATTTTGATTCAAGGCGGAGCAGGTTCCGGCAAAACCACAGTTGCGCTTCATAGACTTGCTTATTTGATGTCAAAAAAGCCGCAATACTTTAAACCAAAAACTGTACTGCCGATTGTTTTCGGTCCGGCTTTAGCAAATTACATGTCCAAGGTCTTACCTGCTTTGGGTGTGCATGGCGTAAGTCCCAGGACATATCACAAATGGGTGTCCGGACTCCGCCAACGTGCGTTGCCTGAATTACCTTCAAATTATGCGGAAAACACTCCGATGGATGTGATTGAACTTAAGAGACATCCATTATGGCTGAAATATTATCTTGAGGAAATCAAAAAACGAACAATGAAGTTCCGCAAATTGTTTGAAGTAAAACTTGCCAAAGTCGAACAGTTGGAAGTCTTGCTTGAGGCTTGGGACGCCTTGAAAGGTATGCCTTTAATACCACGTTTGCTGCGTTTGGTGGGTTGGTCAAAAGGCGAAGTATTAATTGATGCGGTTGCAAAACTATCCAGTTCAAGAATGGAAAAACAACTTCAAAATGTTTTGGAACAGGCTTTTCCGGAGTTGTTTGAATCACCGCATTTATTGATTTCTCAAATATGGAATGATTGCCTTGTCAGTCAGGAAATGCTGGTTGAGACAGTGGGACGGCTTGCTCCGGGTGAATTTAGCGAAACCCAACTGACAAGCGCCTGGACTTGGGCGGTTAGACAGTATCAAAAGAGGCAGGAAACAGGAGAAGTCGCAGAATCAGAACGGATTCCTCTGGTTGAGCTGGTGGAAGGATTAGGCAGTATTGATTTGAATTTTGCAGATGAAAAATCAATGTTGGATGAAGAAGATGATACACTTTTGCTTCTACTTTTTCAACTGCTGATGGGACCATTGCAGCTCAAAAACGGTAAGCTTCTGAGCTACACACATTTGATGCTCGATGAAGCTCAGGATTTTGGTGCACTTGAGTTTCAGCTTTTAGTAAGTCTGACACCGGAAAAACTGACCAGTGTTACATTAGCTGGAGATTTGGATCAACGAATAATGCTTGGGCGAAAACATGAAACCTGGGAAGAATCACTTTCTCATTTGACCCTGCCCGATGGCACAAAACCGGACGTGACCGCATTAGCACCTTTAAAAATTGGTTACCGTTCAACAAACGAAATAATGTCAGCAGCAAAAAAAGTGATCGGCGAACACAGCGTAAATACAGTCTGGCACTCTACTCGTCATGGTGTACCGGTGGATGTTTTCCGTTTCAGGGAACGTGGTGCGATGATAGCATTTCTGGCTGACACACTGGAAGATTTAGCTATTCGTGAACCCCTTGCCAGTGTTGCTGTATTGGCCCGCACTCAGGAAACAGCCCAAACTTTGTTTGAAGGTCTGCAAAGAACCGATCTTACGAATATGCGTTACATAAGCGATCAGGAATTTTCATTTACTCCGGGAATTGATATTACAGACATTTCACAGACTAAAGGTCTTGAGTTTGATACGGTTATAATCGCAGACGCAGATGCTTCAACATACGGCCCGGATATTCGTTCCCGGCAATTGCTGTATGTAGGTGTTACCAGAGCAGCACATCAGCTTTGGCTCCTGCACTGCGGGAATCCCTCTACCTTAATTACTGGAATTGTGGAAAAACCGCATTCAAATTGATTTTGAAGTTGAGACATTTAATGCAGCCGATTATAAACAAGCAAATTAGCAATTTAAAAGAATCCGCAACTTTATTTATTAACCAGCTTGCGCTAAATTTACGTAGCGAAGGACGAAGCATTTGCCACTTGGGGTTCGGCGAATCACCATTTCCAGTGCCCGAACCTATGCAGGCAGCTTTGCGTGAAAACTCCTGGCGGAAACAATACATTTCCGGTTGTGGATTACCGGAATTACGTCAGGCAATTGCCGGTTTTTTTAAAAGTGAATTTGGTTATAACTATTCTTTTGAAAATATTTTCATCGGACCGGGAAGTAAAGAACTTATTTTTCAACTCGTTTACTTGTTGGAAGGACCGCTCATGGTTCCTGCTCCAAGTTGGGTAAGTTACGGTCCGCAGGCAAAAATTCGCTCCAAAATATTTATTCCAATTCCTACTGACTTTAAGAAAGGTTATCGTTTGCAGGCAGAAGAATTGGAAAAAGCATGTTCCGTTCAGAAATTTTCGCAAAAAATTCTAATTCTTAATAATCCAAGCAATCCTACTGGAAGTGTTCATGCTCCGGATGAATTACGGGATTTAGCAGAGGTTTGCCGTAAATATGAAGTCATTGTGATTTCAGATGAAATATATGCACTAATCAATTTTGGTAAGCAGGCCTTTGAGGGAATTGCAAATTATTATCCAGAAGGGACTATAACCACAAGCGGCATATCAAAAGCATTTTCAGCAGGAGGTTGGCGTCTTGGTTTTGCTATGATTCCGGATGATTTGAAAGAAATTACGCGGCCACTTTCCGCATTTGTGAGTGAAACTTTCAGCTGCGTGAGCGCTCCTGTACAGTACGCAGTTCTGCCTGCATTTGATAATTATTGGTCGGTGAAAAAGCATGTTGAACTTTGCCGGGACATTCACGGTGCCGCAGGAAATTATTTATATCAGTGCTTTACCGAAATTGGCCTGAATTGTCCTGAGCCTCAAGGAGCATTTTATCTGTTTCCGGACTTCGAAAATTTTAGAGACAAATTGACATCCCGCGGCATACTCAGCAGTGAGGAATTGAGTACACGACTTTTGGAAGAGACCGGTGTAGCGCTACTTCCGGGATCAGATTTTTATATGCCGAAAGATTTTTTTGGTGTACGTGTAGCCAGTGTAGATTATAATGGTACACAGCTCATGCAGGATTTTCCGGAAAGTGGGGAACTCACTCCGGATTTGTATAGAAGTCTGTTTCCCGGTTTGACAGAGGCATCTGAACGTATTGAAAAGTGGCTTCACTGAATTATTAGCTGCTGATAAGCATAAATTAAACCTTTGCGCTGGCGACTTAAAACTATAAATAAACGGTCCGAAGATGAAATTAGTTAAAGGCTATTTAGGACATGATTTACAGCTGGAAGGGAGCCTTTCAAGCAGTGATAGCATTCGCATTGACGGAAATTATGTCGGTAGTATAAACAGTAAATGCATGGTCATCGTGGGTGCTTTAGGTAAAGTGAAAGGTCAAATTGATGCGCCCGTGATTCGGGTTGATGGTTGGGTAGAAGGCAATATCAAAGCCTCAAAACTTGTAGAAATTTTGGAAAACGCGAGAATCATGGGAAATATTTCTACACCAGTAGGTGGATTGAAAATGAGAATAGGCAGTGAATTTGTTGGAAAATTCAGTGTGAATTCTACTGACCAAAGCACCAACGAATAAAGAAATTTAAAAAATCATCAAGCAGTCAGTTTTGTCAGGCCTGCGCTTTTCTTGTCAACTGTATTATTATTTGCTTCCGGAGACCCAGCTAGAACAGGTTTTTCTCTAGCAGTAGGAATATCCAAAATATTGATAGGAGATGATTTGACGGTTGGCAGGGTCTGTGCTGACTGTGCAGTGTAGGTTTTGGGCGCGGGTTTGCTGTCAGTTCGCATTAAAACCGCAAATTTCGGCAGACGCAGCAGTTCCAGCAAAACAGGTGATTTCCCTTCATCTCTGAGATTGTTCTTGATCATCTCAGGCAGGTCATTCAAATTTTTCAATTCCAGTTTTATTGCCTCAGGGAGTTTTAACAGCATTTGTCTGTCAGTCTCGCTCATCAAATCAATCTGTTTCTTAATTGCTCCTACAAAACCATCAACCGCGGCATCCGGAAGTTTTTCCTGGACCAGCAAATTTTCTATTCTTGAGAGTACCTTTAAATACTGTGAAGTCTCATTCCGTTCCGCACCTTTTGATGATTCCAAATTTTCATCTGTTTTGAGGGCTTGAATCCCGGAACTTGCTGCAGTTGGCTTATTTTTTCCTTGGACCTGTCGATCTAAGCCGGTTTGTTTGTCTGGAATAGTTTTAGCGGTAACTTGCATAACTTTTTGAGAATGAGGAAAAAAACTTGTTGAATTGTTTCGATCAATCAGCAACCATTCCGACATTCAAGTTTTGAGCCAATTTTATAAGCAGAAGAACTGCGTTCTAACTTGATTTCATTAATAAATTACAGGATCATAGAACATAAAGTTTAATAATTTCAGAGCGCTCACAATTTACAAACTGTCCCTCAAATAATATCATAAACAATTTATGTTGCTGATTCCTGCAATTGATTTAAAAAACGGCCGCTGTGTTAGACTGCTTCAGGGCGAAGCAGATGCGGAAACCGTGTATTCACATGAGCCTGCTGCCATGGCCCGTTCATTTGAAGACGCAGGTGCAAAGCGTTTGCATCTGGTTGATTTGGATGGAGCATTCAGGGGACAAGGTACAAACTTGGACAGCATCCATTCAATACTTAAAACAATTTCGATTCCCGTTCAACTGGGAGGAGGTTTGCGTACAGCAGAAAACGTTGAACAAATGTTTGAGCTTGGTGTTTCGTCAGTCATCGTAGGAACAATGGCCGTCAAAAATCCTGATGTTCTGGAGGGCCTTATTCAGCGTTTTTCCGGAGAGAAAATTTTTCTCGGAATCGATGCACGAAACCGTAAAGTTTCGATTGAAGGCTGGCAGGAAGGAACCGAAATTGACGATGTGGAGTTTGCTTTGCGCTGGAAAAAGCTTGGGATTAAAAGAGTCATTTTTACAGACATTGCGCGTGACGGAATGCTTAGCGGGCCAAATTTAGAAGCCCTGAGTGATTTTGCACGTCGAACCGGATTGAAAATAGTGGCATCAGGAGGAGTATCTTCGATGGCAGACTTGGAACAGCTCAAAACTCTGGAAGCAGTCGGTGTTGATCAGGTAATCAGCGGGAAAGCAATTTACGAAGGCAAACTCGATTTAAAGGAGGTATTCAAGTGTTAGCACGCCGTATTATACCATGTCTGGACATAAAAGCAGGCCGTGTGGTCAAGGGTACCAGTTTTGTCAGTTTACGTGACGCAGGCGATCCTCTGGAGCTTGCGCAACGCTATAATGAACAATCTGCAGACGAGCTTGTATTTCTTGACATTACTGCTTCAAATGAAAATCGTGGAACAACAATTGAACTGGCAACACGCTTGGCACGTGAATTGTTTATCCCTTTTACTATAGGCGGTGGAATTTCAACACTTGAGGATATGCATGCTCTTGTAACCGCCGGTGCAGATAAGGTTTCAGTAAATTCTTCTGCAATCCGGAACCCGAATCTCATCACAGAAGGTGCAAAGCGTTTTGGTTCGCAATGTATCGTTGTTGCAATTGATGCCAGAAAACGTGATATGAAAACAATGAAACGACATGATACAGACAACACCTCAAAATGGGAAGTCTTCAGTCATGGCGGAAGCCGTCCGACCGGTCTGGATGCAGTAGCATGGGCCCGTGAAATGGAATCCCGCGGTGCAGGAGAGATATTATTGACCAGCATGGATGCGGACGGACACCAGAATGGATTTGAACTGGAATTGACTGCCGCAATCAGCGGCACCCTCAACATCCCTGTAATTGCGTCAGGAGGTGGAGGAACTTTTGAACATTTTCGTGATGCGTTCACGATTGGCAAAGCTGATGCTGTTTTGGCCGCATCTGTTTTTCATTATGGTAAATATACTGTTTCCCAGGTAAAAGACTATCTCAGTGAAAACAATATCCCCGTCCGTAAAGTTTAACGTTCTCTGAAATGAATGGAACTATGTTTTGCATTACCGATAATTATCGCTTTTCACAGCTGACCTTGATTACAATACTTGCGCTTATTTTCTGCAGCTCGGGAGATTTGTTTGCTTATGAGGAAAAACAGGTACGTACGATCAACAAACGTGTCTGGTCAATAATTAATGGAAAAGTAAAGCTGGATAAATCATCTTATTCTGTTGAAAAAGTACGGATATCAACACCGAAAGTAGAACAGCTAAAGCCGCCTCCACCAAAAAGCCACGAAAGAATTCCTGCCATCAAGCTTCAAAAGATACTGATTTCTCAGGTAAATTATAAGAAAAAGAAGTTTGCCAAAAAGGAAAAACGGGGTTCATATTGGTCCAGCGCACAGGGAAGTGCTAATTCTTTTCTTGAAAACACCAACGCTGTAAGTAAATTTTGTAATAACAATACCACCACCCCTTTTTGCATCCGCAAAACAGAGACCCATAGTACTTACTACGGTACAACTCCACCTAAAAAACCCCGCAAAATAAATCTGTATGATAAATTCATCTTCTATAAAAAACACGAATCAAACGAATTTGTTCAGCAATTGATAGAGCAGTCAAACCGTTGACAGCAGATGGATACAAATTATCAAAAGCTGATTAGACTTGCCGATACACTTTCGATGCGTGAGATGGATAGACACGCGATCGAAGATTTGGGAATTCAAGGCGTAGTTTTAATGGAAAACGCGGCTCGTAGTGTCGCGGATTGGCTGGTAGAAAATAAATTAAAAAATAATCCTGACGCCCGAGTTGTAGTTTGCTGCGGTAAAGGAAATAACGGTGGCGACGGATTTGCGATTGCACGGCTGTTAGCAAACCGGGGTTATGATATCCATGTCGTTGACGCCGGAGAAGCTAAAAAAGGAGATGCCCGTAAAAACCAGTTACTTTGGGAACAATTCGGAGAAAGCACTTCTTTTCCGGATGCAAATGCCACTCGCCTGCTGGAAGAGGCAGATGTCCTCATCGATGCAATTTTTGGCATCGGTATGGAGCAGTCTATAGAAGGGGCTTATCGGGAATGGATTGAAATTTTCAACTCAAACAAAAAGGCTTTACGTGTTGCCGTAGATATTCCGTCCGGAGTTTCAACGGATGAAAGTAAGATTTTTGGCGTCGCAGCTCAGTGTCAGCACACTATAACTTTTCAAACAGGCAAACCCGGATGCTTCCAGCATCCTGGAGTGCTCTATTCTGGAAAAATTCACATTGCGGATATTTCGATTCCGGAAAATTGGCCTGTAAATCTACCAGCAAAAGAAGCTGAAGATGAAGCTGCTGAAAAAAATCTAACCCCGCACACTTATTTACTTACTGCTGAATTTGTCAATGATTTAGTTCCTGAACGCCTTCCGGAGGCACACAAGGGTTCCAGTGGACATTTGCTGACTGTCTGCGCTTCTGCCGGTATGGGAGGTGCGGCAAGTCTCGCTTCTTTGGGTGCACTAAAAAGTGGAGCAGGTTTAGTTACAGCTTGTGTTCCCAACGAACTCCGCGATCGGCTTCCCGGACAGGCTCCGGAAATCATGACTGTTACCCCTCACAATGCTCCGGAATTTTTTACAGAAGAACATGCAGATTATGTAGAACAACTTGCAGCAGTGCGTAATGCCGTAGTACTCGGTTGCGGACTGGGGGTTCACTCTCAGACTGCCAAGTTTGTGCAGCATCTGACAAAACATCTGGAGGGTCCGTTGCTGATTGATGCTGACGGCCTCAACAATTTGGATGAGCAAACTCTGAAGGAAAGACTTGGAGTCGCCGTTATAACTCCGCATCCGCGAGAATTATCAAGACTTTGTGGACAGAGTGTAACAGAAATTCAGGAAAACCGGATTGCAACAGTTCGGCAACTTTCTCAAGAGTGGAATGTAGTTCTGCTGCTCAAGGGCGCATATACGGTAATTGGCAGTCCAGATGCAAAAATATTTATCAATCCCACCGGAAACTCCGCTTTGGCAACAGCCGGTTCCGGAGATGTTTTAAGTGGTTTCATCGGTGGTTTTCTCGCTCAGGGTTTGTCACCTTTGCATGCTACTTTGACAGGTGCTTACCTTCATGGCCTTGCTGCAGAATGCTTAATCCAAAAAACTGATTCAAACAACATTGTTGCCAGCGATCTTTTTGAAGGCTTGCGTTTAGCAAGAAATGTGATCAAAGCATAACTTCGTATTCCAGATTGCAGGAATGATATACCATTTTTTCTGCAAAAATTCCTTCAAGACAAAAAAATCTATTCAAGATATTTTCTAGTGACAGTCTTCGGTAAATATAATAGTACCTAAATCCTGCAATTGCACATTTAGATTGTATTTCTCCTGTTTTTTGACAGGGATTATTTTGAACAAGCTTTGAAAATCAACTTTCCAACTCCTGCACACTCAAAAAGTTGTTATAGAACTCAGCCGATGCGTTTAAATTGTGTCTTGAACTAAATTCAGGACGTACCTCTCCCTTTGTTTTGACAT
>JYMV01053890.1_pt1 | contig 23416 bp, 22 predicted proteins | sample 338911 | NCBI WGS metagenome assembly JYMV01 (sample SAMN03354496, study PRJNA234377) | hydrothermal vent metagenome | biome: Deep sea; feature: Hydrothermal plumes at the Eastern Lau Spreading Center, Western Pacific Ocean; material: Seawater | place: Tonga | collected 2009 | depth 2000 m m
TTTGCACCAAACTATTTTTACAAACACACATCTCTTCATCGGAAAATAAGAAAATGAAACGCTTACAGATATTTACATTAATGTTGGCCACCCTGGCAATGGTCATGACTACTTCCGCAGTTGACGCCCAACCAGGCGGTCAACGTCAAGGTGCACAACAAGGCGGTCAACGTCAAGGTGGCGGATTTGGCCGTGGAATGACAGGTGGAGCGCGCCCAGTTTCGATCACACAGTTATTACAGATCAAAAAAGTTCGTGATGATGCTGAAATCCTTGACGAACAAGTCGAAGACATCAAAACAGCTGTCGACAAGGTTCGCCAAGATTCACGGACCAATCAAGGCGAACGCCCGAACTTCCGTGATTTGTCAGAAGCTCAACGTGAAGAATTCTTCAAAAAGTTTCGCGAGCAACAAGAAGCGACCAACAAAAAAATTCAGGAAGCCATTGAGGACGTTTTGTTGCCGCAACAAGTTGAACGATTAGAAGAAATTCGCTTGCAAATTCAAGGTGTGGGAGCTTTGTTAACTGAGCCTGTGCAAAAAGAATTGAAAATCACTGCTGAGCAAAAAGCTAAATTTGCCGAAGTTCAAAAAGAGACTCAGGAAAAAGGACAAGAACTATTCAGCGGTGTCCGTGAATTATTCCAGGGTGGCGATCGCGAAAAAGCTCAAGCGGCGATGCAAGAGATTCGCGAAAAGATGACCGCCATGCAAAAGGAAACCGAAAAGAATATTTTGGGCGTCCTAACCGATGGTCAAAAGAAGGAATTCGAAAAGATGAAAGGCAAACCTGTCGAAATTTCACCAGAAGAACTGCGACCCAGCCGAGGCGGTCAGCGTCAAGGTGGTCAACGACCCGAAGGTGGTCAACGACCCGAAGGTGGTCAACGTCCCGAAGGTGGTCAACGGCCCGAAGGTGGTCAACGGCCAGAAGGTGGTCAACGACCTGCTCCTGCGGCTAGACCAGCTACTTAATCCGTCGCAAACACGGTTTACACACTACAGGGTATTGCTGCATTGCAGTGATACCCTGTTTTTTTGTCGTAAGGGCAATCCCTACCGTTCATTTTTCGGTTGGAATGTCGGGCTAGAATTTTATGAACTGTAAAAACTGCAAGCCGCGGGACATGTTACAATCTATGATGCACAGCATCCCTTCAACATTCACCGCACTTTCCCATGCTCAAACATCAACTGATCCATCCCAAGATAAACGAAATCCTTGGTCGTGCCGGACATCATGCTCGTATCCTCATCGCCGACGGCAATTACCCCTGCTCTTCAACACTCGGTCCTAATGCAGAATTAGTTAGCTTGAATCTAAGTCCAGGTCTACCAACGTGTGACCAAGTTCTCAAGGCACTTCTTACCGCAATTCCGGTCGAAGCGGCGAATACCATGATGTATCAAACTGAGGGACCCTACGCACAGACAGCAGACCCGCCGGTATGGGAACAATTTCGGAGTTCGTTTCGCGAAGCAAATCTAGATATCGAATTAGAGCCCATCGAAAAATTTGATTTCTATCCCGCTGTCAGCACGAGTGACCACGTACTGACGATTCAAACAGCAGACCAACATCTATTTGCAAATCTATTGTTACACATTGGTGTTCGCCAAGCATAGCGAGTCATAACAAGCGAATTCAGAAAGTAAGACCAACGTGGAATCCGAGCCTATACACATAGATGCACATCAACACAACTGGGATTTATCTCGCTGCATGTTCGACTCAGATTGGACTGTCTGCGAACTCGCTGGAAGCTATCTTGATGTCCTCACTGCTTTACAAGAAGTCATTAGCAGTTTATCAACAGAGCATCAAGATTAGACCTTTGGAAAAACTGCTATATATTTTTACTCGCTTCTAAGCGGGCCGCCGGAAAGTCATGCTATTTAGGTTATGGAATTCGATTTCTTAAATTTCGATCTATGGCAATACATAGTCTTTGCGGGTGTGCTCTTTTGCGGCTGTTTTTTGCAAGGTGTTATTGGCTTTGGCGCCGGTGCCTTTGGCATACCTATTCTTTTCTTTGTTGGGTTCCCACTCGACACAACCATTGCCGCTATCACCATTGCATCGATGACTCAATCTGGTCTGGGTGCTTGGAAACTACATAAATCAATAAAGTGGCGGTCGACACTGAGGCCTGGTCTCATCCGCATTCTCTTCATCTTGCCCGGTGTTTTAATTCTGCAATGGCTCATGACGTTCGACGGCAATCCCGCAGAGCGTAAGCAAATGATTCAGCAAATACTGGGAGTCATTTTAATATTGATTGTCATTTGCAAGAAATACATCAAGATCCATGAACAACAAGGCCTGACGACCAAGTGGGAAATCATCGCATTTTCGATTAGTGGAGTGATGTTAGGTTTTATTGGTATGGGCGGTCCGGCGGCGGCGATTTGGGTCATGTTTCAACCTTGGACAGCGAAACAGAGTCGCGGTTTTCTATTTGCTATGCTGTTCTATGGCATGATTCCCTTAGCGCTGATACTCGCGTGGAGGTTTGGTGAATCTTCCATCGATGGTCTCATCCTCGGCACACTAGGATTACCATTCGTGTTTATCGGTACCGCTGTGGGAATCCGCATCGGCAATCGACTCGACCGCAAAAAACTAAAATCCTGTGCACTGCTGATTCTCTTCTTAATCGGCATCAGTGCACTGCTGCGACCGTTGTTCATGAGTTAATCTAGACCACCCGTATATCTGATCCGACATGGTTTTTTATGCAAACCGTTTTGTGACGACTGCCTCATGTCGTCTCTTGGTCGATATCTTAACCAAATCTTAACATTACCTTAGTCATTCGTTCACACTTATTGCTTACATTGGTGACGAAGAGATAAGTAAACTTACCAATTAAATCCTGTTCATTTTTGTGAGGACACCAGATCTATCATGGCTAAGCGAAACATTTTCATTGCCTGCCTATCAAGTTACTTCCTCTTAACAATGCTCGGTTGCGGATCTCGGCAAGGTTCCGGAGAAGATGGCTCTAGCAATACAATTCGCGTCGAAGGATCTGACACGATGGTAAATCTCGCTCAAGCGTGGGCAGAGAAATACCAATCCGAAAACTCGGAAATCACGATTGAAGTTTCCGGAGGCGGAAGTGGCGTCGGCATTTCCAGCTTAACTCAAGGCCTAGCCGACATAGCAAATACAAGTCGAAAGATGAAAACTAAAGAAATTCGTCGCGCAAAAAACGAATTCAACTTAGAACCACAAGAATTCACCGTCGGTAAGGATGCCTTGGCAATCTATGTCCATAAAAGTAATCCAATTAAAGAGATATCGATCGCCCAGCTTACAGCAATCTATGAGGAAGGTGGTACGACCACTAGTTGGGCAGAACTAGGAATTACCGTGGCTGGCACATCGAACCAAGATATCGTTCGCATCAGTCGACAAAACAACTCTGGCACCTATGCGTATTTTCGCCAACATGTACTCGACGATAACGATTTCAAGCTTGGGTCGATCGACCTCAGTGGATCAGCCGATGTAGTTTCGATGATTGAAAAAACACCCGGCGCTATTGGATATAGCGGCATGGGATACGCCACTGATGGTGTAAAAATGGTGAAAGTGAAACTCGATGATGATTCCCCAAGCGTCGCACCTAATGCAACCAATGTCATCAACGGCACTTACCCCATTTCTCGACCACTACTGATCTACACTCCAAAAGTTCCAACCGGCGCTGTGAAAGACTATTTAGATTGGATTTTAGGAAAAACTGGGCAGGCGATCATTGAAGAAATGGGATACGTTCCGGTCGAATAATATACAATTCAATCGCAACAAAATACAGTTAACAATCGAACGACATTAGGGAAATCGACTTTGGAATCCCAAAATCGCGCATTTTCTTTCCGACGCACATTTCAGCAACTGCAGGATCGCTTAGAACCTGTAGTCGTTGGCGTTATTTACATTTGTGGATGGAGTGCCATCTTATTTGTGATTGCAATCTTCTTGTTCGTTTTCAAAGAAAGTTTACCAGCATTAACCGGTATCGAAACAGAAATTGCCGCTGGTGAAATTGAAATCGAACAACTCGACCTCGCCGAATTCACCACGAGCCCTCGTTGGATTCCCGAATCCGCCAAGAAACCTGCTTTTGGCATTTTAGCGTTAATCGTTGGGACGTTGTCAGTTACGTTCTTTTCTATTCTATTAGCCGTGCCGTTGGGTCTCGGAGCAGCGGTTTATGTCTCTGAGTTTGCCGGCAACAAGACACGCGAAATATTGAAAATTCTGATTGAACTCTTGGCAGCAATCCCGTCGGTGGTCTGGGGATTCATTGGTATTGTAGTAATGAACCCTTTAATTACCGACCTCAGTGGCGAAGCAGTGGGACTTAACATACTCAATGCCGGTATCGTCCTAGCGTTGATGAGCGTCCCGATTATTGTGTCCGTATCCGAAGACGCATTGCGAGCTGTTCCTGACTCGTTCCGCGAAGCGGGGCTAGCGATGGGTGCGAATCGTTGGGAAATGATTTACAAAGTCCTATTTCCGGCAGCCAAAAATGGTCTGCTCGCAGCAGTACTACTTGGTATCGGCCGTGGAATCGGTGAAACGATGGCAGTGCTCATGTGCACCGGTCACTCGGTTAATATGCCAACTAGTCTCTTCGATCCTGTCAGAACACTTACCGCTACGATTGCTGCTGAATTAGGTGAAGCCGTTCGCGGCGACCTGCACTATCACACATTGTTTCTGATTGGCGTCGTGTTGTTTGCTTTTGCCTTCATTATTAACTTGACTGCCGATTTGGTTGTCAAAGGAATAAGGAGCCAAAGCAATGTCTAAACCTGATACCAACAATCCATTTGCGATCACGGTGAATGAAGTTCGCGGCCGCAATGTCGAACGCTTAGTACGATTCATTACACTCGGAATGACCTGGGCTTTGATTTTACCCGTCTTTTTCATCCTAGGGTTCTTGCTCATCAAAGCCTGGCCTGCTTTGTCCGTCGGTTTCATTTTCGACAACCCCGAGAAAAACATGACTGCTGGTGGTATTTGGGGCCCACTAATCGGGACCTTTATGTTGATCATCGTGTCGCTGCTTATCGCAGCGCCGATTGGCATCTTGGCCGGAGTCTACCTCAATGAATTCGCCCGCGATAATTGGTTCACGCGGTTCATTAATTTAGCGGTCGTCAACCTTGCGGGTGTTCCAAGTATCGTTCATGGGCTATTTGGATTAGGAGCGTTTGTATATTTCTTTCAAATGCAGCGCAGTTTGCTAGCCGCGTCTTGTACCGTGGCAGTGATGACATTGCCGGTCATCATCACGAGTACCAAAGAGGCGCTCGCCTCGGTCCCACAACCATTCCGAGTAGCTTGTTGGAATATGGGCGCTTCAAAATGGCAAACGATCCGCACGATCGTATTGCCAAATTCGATTAGCGGCATTTTGACAGGTGTGATTTTACAGGTTGCTCGAGCTGCTGGAGAAACGGCGCCGATCTTATTTACTGGAGCCATGATATCATCTCGCATCGCCGACTCCGGCTGGGCTGCGATGGTTCCTTATGGCCTCGAAGATCGCTTCATGGCTCTGTCTTATCACTTGTACATCATTTCAACACAATGGCAAAACGTCCCCGAGTCCTTTAAGTTCGGTACCGCTATTGTGATGATTGGATTAGTGATCGCCGTTAACAGTTTTTCTATTGGTTTCCGTATCTATCTCCGTTCTAGGAAGAAATGGTAAACCGATGACTACACCACCTCCCCATATTGAATTCCAAGACGTCACGATTTCCTACGGCAAGGAAATTGCCCTGCGGGATATTTCGCTCACTATCCCAGAACAAACGATCTTTAGCATTATTGGTCCCGCCAACGCTGGAAAAACAACGTTTCTTAAATCAATCAACCGCACATTGGAGTTTGAACCGAATGCCAAAACGAAGGGTACTATCTTGGTCCACGGCACGGATATTTCGCGGATCAAAAACGTGTACTCCTTACGGCGGCGGATTGGTATGGTTTTCCCCTTACCGGTTGGCTTACCGCTGTCCGTTTACGAAAACGTGGCCTACGCTCCACGGCGGGCGGGTATTCATGACCGCCAAGAACTTGATGAACTGATCGAACGCTGCCTGAAACAATCCATGTTATGGGACGAAGTCAAAGATCGCCTTAACCTCTTAGGCACGAAACTGTCGGGTGGACAACAACAACGACTTACGATTGCTCGTGCGCTGTCACATAAGCCAGAGATCCTGTGCCTCGATGAATTTTCCATCGCCATCGATCCAGTCACCACCATGAAAATTGAAGACGTTTTACTGGAACTCAAGAAAGAGATGACCATTATTCTCGTCACCAATTTAGTCCAGCAAGCGCGGCGACTTGCCGATCACACCGCATTTTTCAATAAATCAGAGATGATCGAAGTTGGCCCCACCGAAAAAATATTTAGCAATCCTGAACAACAATTAACTCATGAATATGTAACTGGAGATTTTGGATAATGTCTACGTCTTCGATAACTCCCAACACATCCACTTCGAGCCCCACAGCGGAGCCGACAATGAAAAGTTGGAATCCGCAAAGCATGCCCACAACCAATGACAAGCTCAGTATCCGAGCGCGGGATTTGAATCTATGGTACGGTGACTTTCAAGCCTTGCAGGACGTCAACATCGACATCCGCAAAGGGATTATTACTGGTTTGATTGGCCCGTCTGGGTGTGGCAAGACAACGCTGCTCAGATGCTTCAACCGTATCAACGAGCGATATGAAAACGTCAAGACAACGGGGGATATCGAAATCCTTGACAAAAATATCTATGACAATGATGTTGCCACGCGGCAATTACGACGACGAATCGGAATGGTCTTTCAACGACCTAATCCATTGCCAATATCCATATATGACAATGTGCTGTTTGGTGCGAATATTCATAAAACACACAAACAACTGACTCGTAGCGAGCGTAATGATGTGGTCCAGCAAGCACTTGAGCAAGTCGCGCTGTGGGATACAGTAAAAGATAAACTCAAGACGCGAGCTACAACTTTAACGCTCGAGCAACAACAAAAACTGTGCATTGCCCGCCTCATTCCACTCAAACCCGATGTTATCCTAATGGATGAACCATGTAGCGCTCTCGATGCTGAGGGTATCGAGCAAGTCGAAGGCTTGATCGAGTCTCTCAGAGATGACTACACCGTCGTCATTGTTACCCACAACATGGCGCAAGCGCGGCGGGCAACCGACGAATGCATCTTTATGCTAATGGGTGAAATAATTGAACATAGTTCCACTGCGGACATGTTTTTAAACCCTCGCGAAGAAAAAACTGAAATGTATATTCAAGGACGGTACGGATAATGAAACGTTTTGATCAAGAACTCACAGAACTGCAACATCGTCTCGTAGAAATGGGCGAGTTGGCTGAATCCATGATAGCCACTGTCGTACGAGGACTCGAAGACATCTCCATGGATGTGTCCGATGTCATTTTGAAATCAGAAGATGTGATGGACAACCTACAAGTCACCATCGATAGTGAAGTCGTCCGTATCCTCACCATCTATTCACCTGTGGCAACAAACTTGCGGTATGTATTAACCGTAACACACGTAACTTCGAATCTAGAACGAATTGGCGACCAAGCCGTAAATATAGTGGAGCTATTACAATTAATGATGGCCCGCTCGACAATGAAACCAGAACCACGGATTATTCAAATGGGCCATGCGGTGCGGGAGATGGTTAACGGAGCAATCGGAGCTTACATCAATAAAGATTCCAAGGAAGCCGATAAATATCGCAATCGCGATGAATATGTTGATTCGCTCAACGATCAAATAATGCGTGAAGTGCTCAGTGAAGAAGTTGCTCTCGAGGCCCTCAAAGGGGAACCTGATTTAGCCGGGCCACTAGCGCAAATACTCATTGCTCGGGCACTAGAACGCGTTGGTGACCATAGCTGTAATATCTGTGATGAAGTATTTCCACTGGTCGGCGGCGACCACATTAAGCCGTTTCAATAACATTAAACATACGACGTCTTTTACAAGAGGTCTTTCAATATGACAACTCAAACCGTTCTCATTATCGAAGATGAACCCTCGTTACAAGAGATTCTGACATACAATCTCGAGTCACGTGGATACCAGGTTCTCGTTTTTGACGATGGCACTGCCGGTCTCGCAGGTGTTCGCAAACATGTCCCAGACATTGTATTGCTTGACATCATGTTACCGGGCATGGATGGCTTCGAAGTCTGCCGGCACATTCGCAGTGATCCACTCATCAAACACCTTCCTGTGTTAATGATGACCGCTCGAGGCGAAGAAATCGATCAGCTCGTTGGGTTCCAAATGGGAGCCGATGACTATGTCACCAAACCATTCAAAATGCGTATTCTGTTGGAACGTATAAAGTCCTTATTGAGACGCACGGAAGGGTCCAGCGACGATGAGTCCGGCCGACTAGCAGCCGACGGAATTGTCTTAGATCGTATTCAATTTAGAGTGACTGTTGGCGATGAAGACATTGCATTTACACCAACCGAATTTGATTTACTGTGGCACTTAATGAAACACCCCGGGCGAGTCTTTAACAGAGCGGACCTGATGAATGCCATTATGGGTGATGATACCATCGTGCTTGAACGAACCATCGACGTACATATTCGAGCGCTCCGCAAAAAACTAGGCGACTGTGGCGATTTTATCGAGACTGTCCGCGGAATCGGATATCGCTATAGAAACCAATAACACAATTTAACGGCAGATACCCAGAAACAATTTTTTGTTTCTTTCCTGTCTATTATTAACTTGAAATCAACCTTATGTGGTCAACACGATTATTCTGGAAACCATTCACTTATTTTTCGCTGCTGATTATTCTCAGCAGCGTTATCGGTGGTGCCACGACCATTCGTTGGCAACAGGAACAAATAATCCGCCAACTTGAATTGCGTTTACGTAACACAGCAATAGCGTTGCAGAGTCCGGCAGAAGAAGCTCTCGCCCACCAAGATATTGAAGATTTTCAAAGTGTGATCCAAACCATGGCCTCACAAATAAACACCCGTATCACGTTGGTTGGGAAACAGGGTCAAGTATTTGCTGACTCGCACAAAGATCCGCAGCAACTCGACAATCATGGTGACCGACCCGAGTTAATTACAGCCTTGAAGACTGGCAACGGCAGCAGCAAACGTTTTAGTGACTCGTTGGGAATTGAAATGCTGTATATTGCCTACCGGATCGAGCATCAAGGCACGACCGTCGGTTGTGTCCGTGCGGCTGTTAACACACAGCAAATTTCTGACCAGGTCGCCGATATACAATTTAAAATTGCGACACTCGTGTTAATCATCATTGTCGGTGGACTCAGTATCGCGGGAATTGGGATTTCAAAAATGACTCAGCCCGTCGTGCACCTTATCGAAGAAGCTCGTGAATTGACTTCCGGCCAAATCAAAAAGCCACGCAACTTATCCAAAGGTAACGAATTTGACGAACTCGGACAAACGCTGAACAACCTCAGCAAAACACTCAGCAAACGCATGCGACAACTCGAGCGAAATCATAATGAGTTGCTTGTCGTACTAGAAGGTATGAAGGAAGGAGTCATTGCTGTCGATGGATCTGACTGTATCCGTTTTGCCAACGAAGCCGTATGCCGCATGTTCTCTTTGGATGTGAAGCGGGACGAAGGTCGCCCAATTTGGGAAGTGTTGCGGAACCAAATGATTGAAACAACGGTGCACAAAGCACGCAAAAGTGATGAACCCTTTCATGGCAAGATTGAACTACTAACGCCCCATGAACTACATCTCTCTTTGAGTGCGTCGGCGATTCCCAGTTCAAGCCACTCCAGCAGCTCAAAAAATCCTGGTGTGATTATCGTATTTCATGACATCACGGAAATTCATCGATTAGAGAACATGCGCCGTGACTTTGTGGCAAATGTCTCTCATGAATTGAAAACACCTTTAGCATCCATTCAAGCGTTCGCAGAAACTTTGATTGACGGAGCGATTCATGATGACGATAACAACATGCTGTTCTTAACGCGTATTGTCGAACAGTCAGACCGCCTTAATCTATTGATTCAGGATTTATTGAGTATCGCAAGATTGGAGTCTGGGGAAAACGTCACTGATTTCGCATCCGTCGATCTGACGGAAATTGCACAGCGCTGCCTTAATGATCACCAATCGCACGCAGCCAAGAAAAACATCACGTTGGTTTCCAATCAAATCGACTCTGTTTGGGTTTTTGCCGAAGCAGATGGTTTAACACAAATTTTAGATAACCTAGTCGACAACGCACTGAAATATACCCCCGAAGATGGTACGGTGTCGGTCAATATTCAAGCGGAATCACGAGCCGTACGTCTGCAAGTCACCGATACCGGTATTGGAATTCCCGCTGATCATCAGGATCGAATTTTTGAGCGATTTTACCGCGTCGACAAAGCTCGTTCTCGTCAATTAGGTGGCACGGGGTTGGGTCTTGCTATTGTAAAACACCTCGTCAATGCTTTCGGTGCCGAAGTCGATGTCATCAGTGCAGCAGACCAAGGCACCACATTTCAAATCACATTTCCGCTCGTCGATGATGGCGATGCGTGAGGGTGGTGCTATCAAAAAAACGATCCCTTATTTTCTGGTCGGGTCTATCGCTAAACAATATCACGCAATGTATAAGGTTTACATTTAATGTTAGACTGAGCGATTGCGTTTTCCCACCTGTAATTGCCTACCGCTCTGCAGCATGTCCACAACTACAATCTCGCCCACGACACCCGGCAAACTTTATGATCGCTCATTTGCGTTAGCGTTTATTTGCAATCTGTTGTTTGTCCCGGCCAACACACTGCTTGTACATTACGCACAATGGATCGAATATTTACAGGCTGACCCTGACCGCGCGTTAATCGACCTTGGCTATATAACCTCGAGCGGCGTCATCATTAGCTTTTTAGCACGACCTTGGCTCGGGCAAATGGTCAATCGCTTCGGCTCAAAAAACATGTGGATGACCGGTTATGTTTTTTTCCTCGCAGGCTTCCTCTCCAACCTCTTCATCACCGATGTAAACGCGTGGCTGTATATTTCCCGCGGAATCATTTGCTTGGGAGTCGCCTGCGTCTTTACTAGTTCCATTACCTATATCACGGTAACGACGCCCGTAGATCGACGCACCGAAGCGATCGGGATTTTAGGCATCAGTGGTTTTTTGGGATTTGTTATTGGCCCATTATTGGGAGATTATATTTTAGGAAATCAACCGACTGCTTACGATTTTCAGCTATTCTTCTGGACCGGTTCCGGGTCCATATTAACCTCGATGGCAATCCTGTTTTTCATGCCAGCGACCGGTGGCAATCGAGTAAAAGGTACATTAAGTCTGCGTCGATTTTTAACCACCGTCAAAAAATATTGGCCTGGTAGTATCGTCTACGTCAACGCTGCTTTTGGTTTGTGCATGACCGTTCCGCTGCACTTATTAAAGAAGTTTATTTTAGACGAATCGCTAACGGCTCCGGTTTTTGGCACAGTCGGATTTATAACTATTTTCTACGTAATTTATGCGGGCTGGGGTATTACGATCCGCTTGCTGGTCAAAAGCGCGCCAGACCGCATCGGTCGTCGCAAGGTTTTGTTAGTGGGTATCGTGGCGATGGTCGTGGGCTATATCAGTTTTTGTTTTATCACACCCGTCCGGTTATGGGCTCTGATCATCCCTGCTTTTTGCTGCGGCACCGGACACGGCCTAACGTATCATTGCATGACTTCCCTGACACTCGAATCATTTCCAGCCAAGCACCGTGGCACCGGAACAGCTCTAGCAATGATGGCTTTTGACTGCTCCGCGGTCGTGGGAATGCCAATCATCGCTTGGATTGTCGTCGTGGCAGGCTACAACGCAATGTTTCTGGGCATCGCCGCCACAGTCACGGTCGTCTCCGGGATATTCTTTTACCAACACGGAGTGCGGTAGCAGCAGGGGCGACGGCCGGCAAAGGCATCGTGTACAATGTTGCGCATGGCAAAATTGTACTTTTATTATTCAACGATGAATGCTGGTAAGTCAACAAGTCTGTTACAAGCTAGCTATAACTACCAAGAACGGGGCATGGAAACCTTGGTGCTCACGCCTGCCATCGACACTCGTAGTGGCGATGGGCATGTATCTTCTAGAATCGGGCTCACGACACCAGCAACTATTTTCAACAACACCGATAATCTGTTTCATCTCGTCCGCGACATAGCAGCTACAGACGATATTCATTGTCTGCTGATTGATGAAGCTCAGTTTCTGGAAAAAGCACAAGTCGTACAACTTACGGACGTTACCGACGAACTCAATATCCCCGTCCTTTGCTATGGCTTGCGCACCGACTTCCGCGGAGAACTCTTCCCAGGTAGCGAACAACTACTCGCTTGGGCTGATGACCTAACCGAATTGAAAACCATTTGCCATTGTGGCCGCAAAGCCAATATGGTCCTCCGCCTAGACAGTGCGGGAAATGTCATCAAACAAGGTGCTCAAATCAAGATCGGCGGCAATGACCAATATGTTTCCGTTTGCCGCCAACATTTCAAATCAGGTATGGCCTCGCGACGAAACGATGAATTAATGCTGGAGGGTTTTGATGATTGACCTAACGGGACATAATGCACTGATTACGGGGTCCACTCAGGGTGTGGGGCAAGCGATCGCTGTCGCCATGGCACATGCGGGTGCCAATGTCGTCATCCATGGGCTACATGATGACGCCACAGCACAAGCAACTCTGCAACTATGCCAGACAACTGGACAAACCGCAGAACTATTGACGGCTGATCTGGCCAGTGACGTGCAGCAAGCCACACAACAACTGTGCGCAGACGCACTCGAGTTGAATCCCGATATCGACATCCTCGTCAATAACGCGGGCACATACATCGATAAGCCATTTCTCGAAATGGATTACGCTACGTTCGATAAAACGATGCAACTAAACGTGTATGCCGGATATTTTCTAACCCAACAATTTTCCAAACACTGGGTTCAGCAAGCTACCAAAGGGCGTGTTCTCTTTATTGGATCGATCAACGGGAAGCTCGCAGAAGACGTGCATACCGCCTACGACACTTCCAAAGGCGCTGTGGAAACGATGGTAAAGACACTTGCCGTTTCACTTGCACCGCTGAACATCCGAGTCAACGGACTAGCACCCGGTCTCTTTTATACACCTCTGACAGCGACTGCTTTGGACGATCCCCAATTCTTGAAATGGATGCAACAACACACACCCAATGGTCAAGTCCCAGCAGCCGACGTCTGTGGCGACGGTGCCGTATACCTTGTCAGCGACGCAGCCCGCCACGTCTGTGGACATATGCTGATGGTGGATGGCGGTATGAGTATTTGGCAACAACCAGACCCATAAATCAGCGAAACTCGCACAATCTCATTGTCCGTTCATATAAATTCTTAAAAGAGCACGAAGATAATGACTGACCTTAATCCAGCACCACAACTTTCCTTGAAAACGCATGACGGTACCGTTGTTGAATTGTCCCAGTACTGGGAAGAGATGTCGGCAGCGTTTTATTTCACTCGACACTTGGGCTGAGTGTTCTGTCGTGAGCAGATGGTCAATCTGCAAAATAGCCTCGAGGATTTCCTGGCAGCCAACATCCAACCAGTCATGTTAGTGATGGGAACCCCAGAGCAAGCTGCTCCCCTGGTAGAAAAATATCAACTTACCATGCCTGTTCTTTGTGACCCGCAGCAAGCAGCGTACAAGGCTTACAAAATCCCCCAGGGAACACCGCTGCAATATCTGGGGTGGCGGGTTTGGTTACCGGGACTACGAGCGATGTTTCGAGGCGGATTTGGAAAACCCCTTGGCGATGTAACTCAAATGCATGGTACCATTCTTGTTAACACGGAGGGAAATATCCAGACCGAGTTTACGGCGAAAAACTCGTCTCACTACCCTACCCTAGCCGATCTCACGACTACTTAATCAATCATTCAATCCCAACTGTGATTCAACACTCCATGTACGACCTCATTATCAGTGACATTGACGGTTGCCTGTCGCCGGAAGATTCCTCGCCGATGAATCTGGAAAAACTGGCCCAGATTGCCCGCCACAACCAATTAGCCTTCCGACAAGGCGATCGTCCTAAACTCACACTCTGCACCGGCCGCCCGATTGCGTTTGTCGAAGCATTATGTCGAGTTTTACAGAATCGCGACATCCCTTGTGTCGCCGAAAATGGAGTTTGGCTATTCGACCCGCGAGATAATCAATACAGTATGGATCCTTCCATTACCCCAGACCAACTGGAAATGGTCCACGCAGCAGAACGGTTGTCGTTAGAAATGTTTCAGGATCAAGGTGTCACGCTGCAGCCTGGAAAATCCGCCTCGGTAACGCTCTATCATCCCGACCCTGAAGTTATTCATGGTGTGATTCCCGTATTAAAAGCGGCGTTTGAAAAGCGGGGGTGGCAATTCCGCGTCTCACCTACACTGTTCTATATCAATTGCGATTTGCCACAGATCAACAAAGCGTCGGGCATCGATCAATTACTGATGCGAACCGACATTGACCCTAAACGCACAGCAGGTATCGGTGACACGTCAAGCGATTTAGCCATTGCCGATCGAGTGGAAACATTTGGCTGCCCCGCAAATGCTTTTGCGGAAGTCAAAGAGGCTGCTGATTTTGTTTCTCAGTTCGAGCAAATTGACGGAGTCTTAGATTTTATGCAATACCTAGAAAGCCAAAGCGACGCATGACTAATCCCGCTCGCACCGTCATACAAATCCTACTACTGCTATGTCTGGCGCATTTTACCGTAGACATTATCGCTACCACTATTCTGCCATTGCTACCTTCGATGGAAGATCAGATGGGATTGCAACGTGAGGGATTCTTGTATGGGTACATCATTTGGCGGATCACCGATACCTGCGGCCAAATGGTGTTTGGTTTTTTGGGGGATCGGTATCGAATCCGATTTATCATTTGGGCTGGACCATTATTGGCTTTTCTTTGCTTTTCCGTGATTGGATATGTAGAGTCACCGGCTGTGATGGTGACTTTGTTGGTTCTCGGTGGCATTGGCATTGCCGCATTCCATCCCGAGTGTGCGGCAACAGCAGGAAATCTATCACCTGACAACCGCAGCCGCTTCATGGCCATGTTCGCATTGTCAGGTTATCTCGGACAATCCATTGGCCCCCTCTACGCCGGCAGCATATCTGACGCACTTACACTTCAAGGGTTAACGTGGAACTTTGCTTGGGGATTACCAATCCTGCTCATCGTCACTCTTGGTTTGAGGCGGACACATACAAAACTTGAAACACAAATCGCTGCGCCAGTGAAAACATCGCCCTTGCCTCCGGCACCATTGCCGAAACGCGAATTGTGTTTGTTATTCACGAGTGGCATATTTCGAGTCATGCCAGCACTCGGTATTCCCATTGTTTTATCTTACCTATTAGCTGACAACGGATTTAGTGATATGGATAAAGGAGCCGTTGCTAGTTTTTTCATGGCAGGTCTGGGAATCGGAGGAATCTCTTGTGCCCTCGGCATCGGGCGGAACCACCAACGACTAATACTATGGTTACCTCCGTTGCTGGCAACGATTCCAGTCATTGCTATTGGCGCTGTTGATATGCAACCGTGGATACGTTTAACTAACGGGCTCTCTCTGGGACCAATACACATCCTAGCTTTAACCATTGGAGTTTTACAGGGAATCGCCATGCCCGTGTTTATTAGTTTTGCTCAGCAACTGATGCCCGACCGACAGCGGCTAGCAAGTTCTTTAACGATGGGTGTTACCTGGGGTACGGCCACGTTGATATTCTACGCCGCCTTTTCCATTTTCAAATCTAATGAAAACGAGCAATGGATTTTTTGGTTCTTTGGTGCCGCCTGCCTAATCTGCGCGAGAACCAGTTTTCTACTCCGTCCGCTGCAAAACAACACATAATGTTTCGCAAGTTAAAGGGGGGGTAATCGGTAAACCGTTTTTTGTGAACGGGTGGGCATCCTCCTGCGGCCGACTCCGCTCCTACGCGCCGTGCTAGAATACTCTTACATATTTTGTCGTATCATTTCCAATCAGGTGCCCTCATGATTCGTTGCTTTATTATCTTATTGTTGTTTCCATCCTTAGTATCCGCTATTGAGATCGATGTCTTGTTAACCAACGGCACCATCTACGACGGGAAATCTCTCGATAGTCGCATAGGTGACATTGCAATCAACAACGGCAAAATCCTTGACCTCGCAAAAAATAAAGATATAGCCGCAAAGTTAATCATCGATTGCACGGGCAAGATCATATGCCCTGGTTTTATTGATTTACATAATCACAGCGATAACCAAGTCGTGGCTGCGTCCACTCGCGCTAACATAAACTACTTACTGCAAGGATGTACGACCATCGTGACTGGCAATTGCGGCTCAGGGCCCGTTAATGTCGACAAGTATTACACCGCAATAAACCAAGCTGGCAGTGGTACAAACGTCATCCATCTCCTAGCGCAAGGAAATTTGCGCAGAGAAGTCATGGGCAATGAACGCCGTAAGGCAACATCTGAGGAACAAGCAGCCATGTTGAAACTCGCTGATAAAGCGATGGACGATGGTGCCTGGGGCATGTCGACTGGCCTCATCTATGTACCAAGTTCATACGCCGACACAGCAGAAATCACAGCCATTGCATCCGTCGTCGCCAAATACGGCGGCATCTACGTGAGCCACATCCGCGGAGAAGGCAGTGGTTTGATCAACAGTGTCAATGAAGCGATGCAAATTGGACGCGATGCCAACCTGCCAGTGCACATATCACACTTTAAGTCCAGCGGCCGCAATAACTGGGGATTAGTGCGTGTGGCTGCCAAAACCATCCAAGCTGCTCGTGACGACGGTCAACAAGTGACTGCGGATCAATATCCCTACAGAGCTTCCAGTACTTCACTCAGCGCGACGACCATCCCTACTTGGGCTCGTGCCGGAGGCCGGCAAGCAATGATAGAGCGATTCGATGATCCTCAGGATGGTAAACGTATACGAATGGCAATCCAAGCGAAACTAGACCGAACGGATGACGGCGCGGCCATTCGGATTGCTCGCTGCTACCAACAGAAATGGGTTGGAAAAAGCATCGCTCAAATTGCAAAACTAGAAAACATGCCGGCTCTTGAAATTGTTGAGGTGATCGAACGCAATGGCGGTGCGGGTGTGGTGAACTTTAGTATGGATCCCGAAGATATACGCTTTGTGATGAGTCTCCCTTGGGTGGCCACCGCTTCGGACGGTCGAGCTTATTTGCCCGGTGCCGATAAACCACACCCCAGAAGCTATGGCACATTTCCTCGCAAAATCAGCCTCTTTGCACAACAAGAAAAAATCATCTCTGTTGGACATGCTATTCGCAGTGCAACCGGGCTGCCTGCTGAGATCCTAGGGCTTAAAGATCGGGGCACGCTAAAACCAAATATGATTGCCGATATAGTCGTTTATGATCCCACGACACTACAGGACAAAGCGACGTTTGATGACCCTCATCAATACTGCGTCGGCATCGAATATGTGTTTATCGGTGGTGAACTTGCCGTGTACCGAGGTCGACCAACAGGTGCCCTGCACGGCCAAGCACTAAAAAAACCGGCTCGCTAAAATCACTCGCCTAGCGGAACAACGTCCATCATTCGTTTACATTTTGCCTAACAAACCGCGTTCTCGCATCCATTGCTCACAGCGTTGTGGCCAACGATGACTATTGGATGATGATTTTCGCAAGCCATAGCCATGACCACCGGTTTCGGTGATATGCATTTCCGCAAGCACTCCCGTTCGCTTCAATGCCAACCATAACAAGACACTGCTTTCGGGAGTCACACCGTCGTTATAGGCGTGCGCCATAAACATCGGTGGCGTATTTTTAGTGACTTGTACTTCGGGTACTAATTTTCCATCCTTAACTAGATAAGCAGGATAAACTAATACGGCGAAATCTGGGCGACAGCTAACCTTATCGATCGCATCGATTTCATCATAATTTCGTTGGCTATATTTCAGAGCCGCCATCGCAGCCAGATTTCCCCCTGCTGAAAAGCCTAGTATACCAATGCGGTCCTCGGCGATTTCCCACTGCTTTGCCCGAGCACGAGTGATACTTAGCGTTCGCTGAGCGTCTTGTAATGGCGCGTGATAAGGAGGCAAACCGGCACGTCGGGGTACACGATATTTTAAAAGAACTGCATTAACGCCAATTGTATTCAACCACTCACAAACTTCCGTACCTTCTAAATCAAACGCCAGTATGTTGTATCCACCACCAGGACACACCACGATCGTCGTGCCTGAGTTCTTGCCTTTTGGAGCTGGATAAAACTGTAACGTCGGCGTCGAAACATTAGAAATCCTAAGTACTTGCTTTTGTCCAGGCTTACTCGGCGTCGCTTTTTCCTCGCCAATATTGTCTGTTTCCTGAGGTGCGGTGCTGGGCCAGATATTTTCCGGTTTACCCTCAGTCGCTGATATGCTAGGAATGTTAACGAACACAAATACAGTTAGTAAAGCAATCCAGTTCAAGCTCATTCGTCATTCCCTTTTGTGACTGTTTGAATCCAATTGTACATTATAATGCATTCTCTTGTTTCATCCCCCTCGGTTACCCAACATGCATACTCGTTTCACGAATCTACTCGGCACATTCATCCGTAAATTTGCTCACCGCGTGATTAAGCGGTATTACCCTCGCATCCAAATAACCGGTGCGGAACGAATTCCCAAAACCGGTCCGGTCTTATTTTGCGCTAATCATCCCAATTCACTTGTCGATCCTATTTTAATCGGTATCGCCGCTCGCCGTCCGGTCAGCTTTATGGCCAAAGCGCCTCTGTTTAAAACACCTCTACTCGGGCCCATCATCAAAGCGCTCGGAATGGTGCCGGCTTATCGCGGCCGCGATGATGCGCGACAAGTCAAAAAGAATAGCGCTAGCCTAGCGCTCGTCGCTAAAGGACTCAAAGCCGGAAGAGCCATGGGCATCTTCCCCGAAGGCATCTCCTCTGACAAACGACAACTTGGAATGGTAAGAAGCGGCGCAGCGCGGATTGCACTCGAAGCATTCGACAACGGCGTCACCGATCTGATCATCATCCCGTTGGGAATTAACTACGACAAAAAAGAACAGCTGGGAAGTAAAGTTTGGATCGACGTGGGACAACCTCTCGATCTTGCCAGTTGGATTCCCGAACATTCGCAAGACAATGAGGAACCGATTGCTCCCAGCGATGACAAACGTTTAAGACGTAAACTTACCGAAGAATTAGGCACTGCTCTTAAAAATGTAATCGTCCATGTCGACAACACGGATTGGGATCCGCTCCTTACTGATCTGGAAATTATTTTTAAACGAACAAAACATAAACCGTCCGACCAAGTCCCGGCTCTCATGCGCCGCAAACGAATTGCCGACGCCATTAATTATTATTACGAGCAAGATCCAGCTACCGCCGAAGAGATCATTGGAAAAGTTGAATCCTATCATCGTGAATTGCGCGTCGCCGGTTTAGTCATCGACGATCCCATTTTAAATCGCAGTCGAACTTATGCCATCTTCACTTTTTTGTGGCAACTCGCAGTACTCGTGCTCTGGTTTTTACCAGCCTTGTTCGGGTCCATGATGAATATGGTGCCATTTCTCGTTACTCGCAAAGTTTCGGCGAAGTTTCAGGATGACGGTCAGAAGACGATTACTACCTGGCGACTTGTTTGTGGAATCCCTATTTACCTAGTGTGGTATGGGATCATCTATCTGACCGTTTTATACGAAACGCAACAATTGCCGATGGCGATGATGATGAATTTTATATTGCCTATCACCGGTAGCATTGCTTTGCGGTATTGGCCCTTTTTCGCCAAATCTATGCGCCATATGGGCCATCAGTTCCGAACGCTTACCAATCGTAAGCAGTTACACGACCTGCGAGAGAAACTAGCAGGCATCCGAGTCACGTTAATCGAATACGCAGAAAAGTATGCGGAAATATCACCTCGGCCCGAAAAAACCCCGACCGTTCGCCCCTTCATGATGCTATTTGCCAAGGCGATCGGAACCGCCTGTTTTTTAGCAATTGCGTTTGTCATCTATTTTTATGCGGCGAATCTAGTCAGTTCACAATTTGCACCAAAAACGGAAGCGACAAATCCATTAGTATTAAAATCATCGGCGGAAGTTCATGAATCTCAATCTGCAGCAACGAAAGAACTTATTACGATTGAACAGGCTTATCGCAACACTCTGAACAAGGCGCGCGAACTGCTAGCCGGTTACAAAGCAGGCAATGTCCATATTGAAAACCAACAAAATAGTGACCAAATCCAAAGCTTGCTGCATCGATATTGCACCTATCGTGATAGCTTACTACGAATCTTGATAACCTATCGACCGTATCAAGATAAATCTCTGTTTGACAATCAACAATCTCAGGATCGCGCTTTAGTCCTTTTCGTCGCCGCCACACTTTTACGACACGAGATGTCCGCTAATTTCGTCAAAGCACATGATGATCTTCCACGAGTGCGACAGTTGCTTAACCTTCCCGAAACTCGCTGGGGAATTCCAGCAGGTGTGTTTGATAGCGTGCAACGCGAGATGCTTGATGCAACCTACCAAGATATGATTTTCGCCGCTGAAACGGCCTATCTGCAACGAGATAGATTTGCCCTCAAAAACTCGCCGCTGCACAACATAATTGAAAATTCTCGAGTGGAAATTGCTGGGATTCCTGAGTTTGGTATTAGGGCTGATGTAAACCGTGCGTTGCGAGACGCGAAGGACAATGCTACTGATCTGTACCAATACATTCAGACCTTTACCGCAACCGTCATCGGTGACTTCAAGGTTAACCAACGAGAAATCGACAACCTGATTGGGGCCGACGACCTACATGGATTTCATCAAGCTTTGAAACCTGGAGACATGCTGATTGAACGGCGAAATTGGTATGCCTCTAATGCATTTCTGCCTGGCTTTTGGCCACACGGAGCAATGTATGTCGGAACGGTACAAGAAATGAAAGATGCGGGTATCTATGAACTAGTACGCGATAAGATTCTGGAATTCGCTGATGACGATGAGAAATCGGAATACAAATCAGGCAAGGCTCACGCTCAGTCCCTGCGCGACATTCTTGATGAATTCGAAAGACCGGTCGCTGAAAACCGCTACGAACATCATCATGTCATCGAAGCTGTCAGTGAAGGAGTCGTCCTTAACACGATCGAGCATTCAGCTGGTGAGGCAACGTCGGTGTGTGCTTTCCGTCCAGTTCTACTATCCGACGCACAAATTGCCTCAGCCGTCGCTCGAGCATATTACTATTTAGGTCGAGATTATGATTTCGATTTCAATTTTGAAAGTCCAAATACATTAGTGTGTACAGAGGTTTTGTATCGCTGTTACGAAGGAAATCGTGAAGGCTATCCATTGCAATTTGATCTGACTACCATCTTGGGAACGCCCACTTTACCAGCACAAAACATTGTCCAGTCCTATGTCGACGCCGTCCAGCAAAACGATCCAAACAACCAGCTGCAATTAGTTGCTTGGATCGACACCGATCGCCATAAAAAACCAACTTCGACGCTCATGATTTTCAACGGCTCAACGACCGGGCCAGATCACGCCTTTTTTGAAGAGACGTTAAACCGTCCGGGATTAACATGGGAATGGGAACGCCGACAACATGGATTGCGAGCACTCATAACTAGGCCTACGGAATATCTATTTTACTTGTGCTTTAGCACGACCGTTGGAGCAGCACTTTATCAGGTCACGGTTCGACGTCGTCGTCGCAAACGTGCCGAATTGAATTAGCTCGGAACGTTGCTGGAAAAACAAGTGAATCACGATTCTTCATCATTGTCCGTTGACGCCCACACACATATTATTTGCTGGGGTGAAAATCCAGCTGATGGATTTCTGTCACCTTCCACTCAAAAATCGCTGATCACCAAAATGTTGATTCGGCTCTCAGGCATCCGTCGCGAAAAAGGTGATACGATGTCCGAAAAGCTTTTAAATCGACTATTTCACGACCTGGAAACAACGCAGCTCGACTACGTCGTGCTGTTTGCACAAGATGCCGTTTATCGTGACGATGGTACGATCGACCTCGCCCATACGCACTTTTTTGTGTCCAACGATTATGTACTGCACTTGGCAACTCGCTCTGACAAAATCATACCCTGCTGCAGTATTAACCCCCTTCGCCAAGATGCATTGCAGGAGCTAGACCGCGTGTGGGATGCGGGTTGTCGCATTGTCAAAATCCATACAGCAATTCAGGGTGTCAGTCCCGACCTTGTGGCCTTTGATCCGTTTTATAAACATGCTGCCGATATGGGGATGGTGCTAGTTTTCCACACTGGATATGAACATTCCTGCAAAGTCATTTCACAAAAATTCACCGACCCCGCAAAGCTCCAGCGTGCACTCGATCATGGCGGCACAATCATTGCTGCACATTGTGGTACTTGTGCGTTTTTCGACCGAGAAGATTATTACCCGCACTTTATCGAAATGATGAACCGCAACGACAACTTGTACGGAGATACAGCCGTGATGGCTGGGTTCGTTCGACTCGCTGCTTGTAAACGACTAAGTTTAGAATCTGAGAGTATTACAAGTCGCATTATTCACGGCAGTGACTATCCCATTCCACCGTCACGCATCCCCCACCTCCGCCGCGTAGGGTTCTTTCCGCCCAACCGCAAAAACCTGCTCGACCTCGATTTACATATCAAACGAGCCTACAACTATGGCCCCAAATACGAAAACCTGATCTTGGACCTACTACAAGAATAGGGCACCGATCATTCGTGCTAATTCGGTCGGAATTTAAAGATACTCTTTCCGTTCACTGACTCACCGGTGAAATAAACTTCACCTTGCTCGTCTAACCCAAAGGCCATGACGGGACTGCCGGTACCTCGCAGCTGAATATTTTCGGTCACTTGTTGCCTTTTAGAATCATATCGCAATGCCCAAATCCTTCCGCTTGTATAATCAGCGAATAAATAGCATCCAACCAGCTTGGGAAACACTTTACCGCGGTACACGTATCCACCCGTGACGGACTTACCGATTTGATGATCGTATTCCCAAATAGGGTCCGTCACCTTTACGTTGGGATTGACTTTTGCATTACCAAATCCATAGCTTCCTTCCGCGATACTCCAACCATAATTAGCACCTTTGCGAAGAATATTAATCTCTTCCCACTGATCTTGCCCCACGTCGGCGATCCAAATATTCCCCGTCAGAGGGTCATTGGCAATACGCCAGGGGTTTCGAATTCCGTAGGCGTAAATTTCTGG
>JYMV01028062.1_pt1 | contig 23383 bp, 4 predicted proteins | sample 338911 | NCBI WGS metagenome assembly JYMV01 (sample SAMN03354496, study PRJNA234377) | hydrothermal vent metagenome | biome: Deep sea; feature: Hydrothermal plumes at the Eastern Lau Spreading Center, Western Pacific Ocean; material: Seawater | place: Tonga | collected 2009 | depth 2000 m m
GAATGAAATTAGTGGTGGACAAGACATGCAAAGGCTTATTCTAGTGGACTTAGACGAAGATTCAAACATAGATATTGTTGCCGGTGGAAGCAATAAGGTCTATTGGTTTAAGAATGATGGTTCAGGCAATTTCACAAGATCTGAGGTGTATAGCGGATCTCACACTATGTACGGGCTTTACGTAATTGACCTTGACGGTGATGGCCATAAGGATATTTTGTCAGCCTCAAATAATAATGATGAAGTGGCCTGGCATAAAAATTCTGGAACAAACCCCATCACCTGGACTAGTGATGTAATTAGTAATTCAGCTGATGGTGCAAGATCGGTTTATGCGATTAATATGGATGGTGATGGTGACATCGATGTCTTATCAGCATCCCCAGACGATGGCAAAATCGCTTGGTATGAAAATTCAGGAACTAACCCTCCTACTTGGACTGAACATCAAGTTATGTTGGGCTCAAGTGCTGACCAGAATATCGCCGCTGGAGATTTGGACGGCGACGGACTTGTAGACATTGTGTCAGCCGGGAATGATTTGCAAATTTTCAAAAGAGGCAATTCTGGACCAACTGATTTTACCAACACCATAGAAACAACTGGACTAAGTCAAACCAACTCCTTTAGGATAGTTAATTTTGACGGTGATGGTGATTTAGATATAGTCTCAGGAAGAAATGGTAATACGATAGCTATCTGGGAAAATACAGGATCTCTAAACTTTACTGAACGTCAAATTCATGATAGCAACCACATGAGTATATATAATCCTCAAGCAGTATATCCTATTGACATGGACAATCAGAATGGCACGGATATACTTGTCGCAAATGAAAGTTTTTGTGACGGTTGTCAAGCAACAGTGGGTAAAGCAGATAAAGTAGTAATTTTTTATAATGATGGATCATACAATTTCACTCCAGTCACAATACATACGGGAGTGAAACAGAGCCCAGAATCTCGTTCAATTGGTGGTTCGGATCTCGATAATGATGGTGATATAGATGTTGTTGTCATTGGAAAATTCGATTCGGATGATTCGAAGCGATTATTTTGGTTAGAGAATGAGCCGGATAATACACCGCCTACCATAGATTTTATTACAGCTGAAAAACCTGATGGAACCTATGGTGTAGGTGAAATAATTCCTATCGAGGTTCATTTTAGCAGATATCCCATTGATTTTACAGGGACTCAGCAGCTGACATTAGATGTGGGAGCTGGTACGAAGACGATAAACAGAGTCTCATTAAGGGATTCAATTATGATATTCCATTATACGGTTGAGGCTGGTCAGAATATTGCCGATCTTGATAATGCGTCCGGCGCTCTTAGTGGTGGTACAATCAAATCCTTTAATACCGATGTGGATCGCACACTCCCTGTTCCAGGTAGTGCCAATTCCCTGGCGGGGAGGAAAAACCTTATTATAGATACCACAGCACCTACGGTGAACAGTGTTTCATCTACGAAAACAGATGGTACCTACGGGCCAGGGGAAGTGATTCCAATTACTGTGGAATTTGATAATGACGTAGAAGTAGTCGGTCCATTAACCCAGGATGCGGAATGGACTACTAACAGCGGTCATCACAATGTCACTTTAGGATGGCAATCATTTACGGCTGAGAATACCGGCCGGCTAAGGGAACTTGAAATTGAGTTACAATCTCCTCTGAGAAGTCGTTCTGCACCAGGCACATTAAAGATATACGCCGGCGAGGGAAACTCCGGTACTGAACTTAGCAGCCAGGCTGTTACACTATTGGATCAAAACAACACCTGGAAAAAGTTTAAGATTGCCAATACGGTCAATGTCACGGCGGGACAACAGTATACCTGGGAGATAAGTACTGCTTCCAGTGAACGCGGTTGGTTAAGATATTTTAATACCAACCTTTATGCGGGGGGAAGATCATCGAGAATCGCCAGTGAGGAATGGCTTTTTAGAGTTTGGGTAGAAGTAACAGATCCGGATCTTGAGCTTACGCTTGAAACGGGGACTACTAACGATGCAGTAGTCGACTATACAAGCGGATCTGGTACAAATACACTCACCTTTAATTATACGGTGGCGACAGTGCATACATCCAGTGACCTGGATTACGAAAGTACATCATCTCTTGTCCTCAATAGTGGAACGGTCAAAGATGCTGGCAAAAACGATGCCTCTTCTCCAATTGTTCTGGCCAGTCCGGGCGCCGCCAATTCCCTGGGCGCAAACAAAAATATTAATCTCGATTCCCAACCTCCAACCGTCACCTTCGATCCGGGCGACGGTGTTACGGGTGTGGATTTGGATAAAGTTGTGACATTGACATTTAATGATAACGTCCAAACAATAGCTAACAACGCTCCTAACAACGCTCTGACTAATGACAACGTTGATGCAATGTTCGACCTGAAAACGGATGACGCCAACGGCGCGATAGCCACGACCGCGATTGATGCTTCCTGGGATGCTGCAAACAACCGGATTAGCATCGCCCATGATAATTTTGCCAGCCAGCAGGTGGTATATGCTGCGCTTAAGGACAATATGGTTGAGGACATTAACAACAACCCTGTTGCAGCGGCCAGTGTGACTTTTACCGCTAAGGATGCGCTTTCGCCTACGGTAACGTTTTCTCCAGACAATGGCGTTTCCGCCGTTTCACTCAGCACTAGTATCACTATTTCCTTCGATGAAGCTGTGCGCAATATTGTTGACAGTGCTATGGAACAAACATTGGACGATAGCAACGTAGGGGATAGGATCACCCTGAAAGAAGATAACGCTAGTGGAAACATCCTTCCTTTCGTTGCAACCATCAATACGGCCAAGGAAATTATCACCATAAATCCCGATAACGATTTCGCGGGTGAGCAGGACATTTTTGTCTGTATTGATGACCAGGTAGAGGACTTTAGCGATAATGCCATTCTCCAGACCTGTGTCACCTTTACCACCGAAGATGTAGCGGCTCCCATTGTCAACTTAAATCCAGATGACGGAGATATAGATGTGCCAATTGATGCTCCCATCATTGTTACCTTTAATGAAATGGTCCGAAATACTGATCAATCAGCACTGGATGATATCAATGTGCAGAACCTCATTATTTTTAAAGAGGACGATAACAGTGGGGCCTCTCTCCCATTTAGTGCTTCTGTAAGGATCTCCCGTGAAAGGATAGACATCGTTCCGGACAACAATTTTACCAGTGAAGGGCAATATTATTTTTGTATCGAACCTGTTCAAGATTTCAGTGGCAATGCCACGTCGAGAAAGTGTGCCACCTTTACCGCCGTTGATGCTTCGGCACCTGTCATAACCATTGACCCGGCTAACTCAGTAACAAATGTCGATGTTGCCAAGACAATAACGATCACTTCCACAGAAGCATTACGCAGGGCAGACACCGCAGCTCTGGATAACGACAACGTAGACAACTTCATTGTACTTAAAGAGAATAGCGCCAGTGGTACCAATATTCCCTTCAATGCGACCATTAATGCGACCAAGGATATAATCTCTGTAGATCCCACCAGCGACTTTAATAGTGAGCAGACCGTATTTGTAGAGATCTGCTGTGTGGAAGATGGGGACGACAACATCATCACAACAACAAACTCTACCTTTACTACAGCCGATGTGGATGCTCCTACGGTTACTTTTGATCCCGCAAACGCTGTGACTGACGTACCGGTGGGTAAAACGATTTCGCTAACTTTCAGCGAAGTTATACGTAAGGCGGATGATAACAGTGCATTGGACAATAATAATGTGGACGGTTTTATTACACTGAAAAAGAATGATGCTAGCGGAGATGATATTCTCTTCGATGCGACCATTAATGCGACCAAGGATATAATCTCTGTAGATCCCACCAGCGACTTCAATAGTGAACAGCGTGTTTATGTTGCCATTAATGATCAGGTTGTTGAAGATGATGCCGACAATGCTATTGATTTGACCTCTGCCATTTTCACTGTTGAAGATACCGAACCGCCTACCATCACGTTTTTTCCCGTGGACGCTGCCACCGGTGTTCCAGTGGCAACGATCCCAACCATCACATTCAACGAGCCGGTCCAGAATATTGATAACTCAGCCATGACAAATAATAACGTGGACGCTCTCATCACATTCAAGGACACCGATGCAAGTGGTGCGGATATTTCCATGGATGCCACCATTAATGCAGCAAATACAGTTGTGACGCTGACCCCCACAGCGGATTTTGCCAGCGAAAAAGATGTTTTCATGTGCGTTGATCCTGTGGCAGATGAACACGGAAACCAGTCAATCCAGCAATGTGCAACCTTTAAAACATCGGACGTGATTCTTCCCACAGTTACCTGGGACCCGCCTAACGGCTCCATCGATGTTTCTGTGTCAAAAACAGTTACGCTCACCTTTAGTGAGGCGGTCCGTAATGCGAATAATTCTGATTTAACTGATGCTAATGTTGACGGACTTATTACGCTGAAGTATGATAATGCTGGCGGGGATGACATCAGTTTTGACGCCACCATCGATATTGATAAGAAGGTAATCTCTGTGGATCCGACGGATCCTTTCAAAAGTATGAAGACGGTTTACGCCGCCATCGCCGCCTCTGTTGAGGATGACCAGAATAACGCTATCCTTGCCACGAGCACTACGTTCATTGTAGCTGATTCAGAACCGCCCACAGTGGCCTTCACTCCTTCAGATGGTACCGTTGACGTGCCTGTAGACACCCAAATAAAACTGACCTTCAGTGAACCTGTGCGGCTGATTAACGGCACGGATCTTGATAACGATAATGTTGTGGCTCTCGTCACTGTAGAAAGAGAAGCAGATGGAAACAAGGAGGGATTTGATGCGGTGGTGAGTGATGACAATACTGAGGTGACGCTTACTCTCAATGCTGATCTGGAAAGTGAACAGATGTACAATGTTTCCATAGGTTCTACAGTTGAGGACGTTTCGGATAACGCTCTTAATGCCGCCAACGCCAAGTTCACCACCACAGATGCAAAACCGCCGAGCGTGACCTTTAACCCGGCGGACGGCGATACCGATGTGAGTGTAACGACAGATATCACCGTCACGTTTGATGAGGCTGTTCGCTACCTGGATGCTTCAGCGTTGACCAATGACAATGTGGATACGCTGATTACTCTGAAAGATAAAGACGGTAGCGGAGTTGATCTTTCTTTTGATGCGACTATCAATGCTCCCAAGACACAGATCACCATTAAGCCTGGATCTGTTTTCAGGACAGGGCGGGCGGTCTATGTGGCGATTAAAGCCAAGGTTGAGGATGATATGGATAATGCCATTGAGGCTGCCAGCGCAATATTTAATACTGAAGAGACGCCTGAGATCAACGTTTCAGCGCCTTCTGTAGCTTTTACCACCGAGGCGGGCGGAAAGTCGACCTTTTCATTGACGCTGGGCAAGGAGCCGACCGCCAATGTTGTGGTTGCCATCATGAGCCAGGATGAGTCGGAAGGGAAGGTATCTACATCGGGGGTTACTTTCACTAAGCAGTTGTGGAATGAGTCCCATGAGATTGAGGTTGTGGGCCAGGATGACTTTATCGATGACGGGGACGTTCCTTATCTTATTGGTATTATGGGTGTGGTCTCTGATGACAGCCGGTACGAAGGCGTAGACCCAGACGACGTGCTATTGATCAACAAGGACGACAGTGACAAGGCCGGTATCACGGTTACCCCGTACAGAGGACTCGTAACTACTGAGGCGGGGGCAAAGGATTCATTTTCCGTGAAACTGGAATCGGAACCGGTGGCAGATCTCACCATCGCTCTGGACAAAACAAAACTGAGTGAGGGGTCACTCTCTTCTGATACACTTATTTTCACCCCGGCGAACTGGGGCACCCTTCAACAAGTGATTGTCACCGGTTTGAATGACTTGGTGGTGGACGGCGACAAGACTTATAAAATCATTACTCGAAAGCCGGTGTCAGATGATTCACTGTATACTACCATTAATCCGGACGATATTATTGTGACCAACCACGCCCGGGAGCCTATCATGGTTGTCCCTGTTGATTCGTTGGATTTTGGGTTAGTAGCCCGGGACGGATACAATGTTAAAACATTCGATGTCGTGAATGCTGGCACTGACACACTCAGGGTGTCAGATGGTACAATAAATTCAAAAGCGTTTGTCGCCAGCGCCACAGAGTTCAAAGTGGCGCCGAGGGATACTTTTCGGGTATACATTCAATTTCTGGGCGAATCGGCTATTAATTATGAAGCATTGTTCAAAGCCAAACACAACGATACCAGCAGGGGTGAGTTGAAGATTAAACTGAAAGGTGAAGCTTTCAAGCCTACAATAGCCGCTGTGGATACAGTGGTGGATTTCGGTATGGTTTATGTTTTCTTTGACGAAGAGCGGGAGCTGTCAGTCTATAATGCGGGTAACAGTGATCTTCGAATTGATTCCCTTGTCACCAGTGGGGATCAATTTTCCGTATCGCCATTATATACATTGCTTCTACCTATGTATCTTAAACCTTCTGACAGCACCAGCGTGACGGTTATTTTTTCCTCACCTGACAGCGGCGAGGCCAGAGAAAACTTGCGGATCTTTTCAAACGATCAGGACAGGCCGCGTTTTGATGTTCCCATAGTGGCGACGATCCTTCCGCCGGACACAGTGGGGCCTTCCTTCGAAATCATCAGTATAACACCGGAAGAGGCCCTGTTGAAGCAGTTTATCAGTGTTGAGACAGAATTGAAGGATGCAACAGAAGTGGAAGAAGCTGTCCTCTATTTTCTTGAAGGGGGGCAGACTGAATTCACGGCGTATCCTATGATTACTGAAGACCAAGAAACTTTCGAGTTTGTATCCCGGCCGGCGGATGTGACCATGAACGGTATTGCCTTTTATATGTTGGCCAGAGACCAGAGAGGAAACTTTGCTTTAAGTGATACTTTCTCACCGCCGGTGAAGTTCAGGGATGGCTCGCTTCAAACAACCTTGCCCAACAGTGCTTATGGTGATGGCGTGCCGAAGAAGAAGTGGAGACTTATCTCTGTGCCTGCCGAACTGGAAGATCCCAATGTTGTGAATACACTGGGCGATGAACTGGATGGAAAGCCCAATTCCAGAAAGTGGCGCATCTTTGAGCCGGAAAACTCCGGTGGAGGAGGTTCAGGGTGGAAACAACCTGAAGAACTTTCTGTTGGAAAGGGGTACTGGCTGATTCAAGCAATTGATGAAAGGGCGGTCCTCTCCACAGGTGCGGGAAAGACCATCAGCCTCACGGGCTATGATATGACTCTGGAACCGGGGTGGAATATGATCAGCTCGCCTTACGCATTTCCCATGACACCGAACCTGGATGGGGCTTCTTTTTATGGTCCTTTGACCTATGGTAATGGAAGTGAAGGCTGGTCTGAGGAGTCCACCATGTTGCCCTGGAGCGGTTATCTCATTTACAACCGTCTTAGCGAGGTCAAGACCGTCCAGCTGGCGCCACTGGATTTTTCTTCGGAGAGTAATACCCAGACCCTTGCCCGAGAAAGATCGGATGGGGAATGGATGCTCCAATTCAAGGCTGAAGGAGCGAATTATTCAGATACGGGTAACATTCTTGGTAGAAAGATTGATGCTGAAGAAGGGCTTGATCACTTTGACAACCCGGAACCACCCTATATGGACAAGTTTGTGTCGGTTACCCTTGAGCCTGATAATCCATTCTTCAAAAAACATTCCATGACTTCAGACATCCGTTCATCTTTTGTAAAGGACGGTATTTGGAATGTGGCCTTGCACACCAGGGGTGAGAAAGGTCCCATTGAGGTTTCTCATGATCTTTTCGGTGCATTTCCCTCAGAGGATGCCATGGTTATGCTTGATATGACCACGAGGAATCAGTATAATCTTCTTGAGGAGCAAAAAGTTGAGATCATCGACTATTCTGAGGATTTTCCCTACCGGTTCAAGATCTTTGCCGGTTCTCCCGAGTTTGTGGCCTCAGCCATGGCGGATGCTCTGTCACTCCTTCCTGATGAGTTCACGCTCCGTCAGAACTATCCCAATCCGTTCAATCCTTCCACTACGATTGAGTTCGCACTCCCCAATCCAACGGAGGTTTCACTGGTGATCTACAATCTTATGGGTCAGGAGGTACGTACATTGAAGCGGGGCATGATGGATACAGGCCATCATTCCATCCTTTGGCACGGGAAGGATAACAAGGGTCAGCTGGTGAGTAGCGGCGTTTACCTGGTACGATTCCGTTCACATGAATGGACCGCCTCACATAAAATGCTGATGCTAAAATAGTTTTCAGGTCTATCCATATTTTCGCGGTGGGAAATGAAAAAAGTCAATAGAGATGACCTTTAGCGCCGGAAAGTCCTTCCTTGTTATTTTAGTCCTGGCCACAGGTTTGATGTCCCAGGAATCGGATACTCTGGATACTGTGGTACAGGAGGTCTCACAGGCTGATACATCGGATACTGTGATACCGGAAGTTTCACAAGGTGATACCCTGGATACTGTGGTTCCGGAGGTCTTACAGCCTGATACATTGGTTCCATCCGCACCGGTTGTTCAGAATGTTACCTCTCTAGTGGTCACCTTTACACCCGCCCATGGCGCCACTGACGTTCCCATAAAAAGCAACCTCACTATCACCTTCAGTGAACCGGTAAGAAACCTGGATGATTCTGTCCTGGGCAACAATAATGTTGCAACTCTTATAACTCTAAAAAAGGGTGACAGAGATGGAGAGGACATACCATTTACCGCCAAGATCAATAAGACCAAAGATGTCATAACCGTTAATCCGAAGCCGTCGTTTGGGAGTGGAAAGAACATCTATATGTCTATTGGGGCAACTTTCGAAGATCCCTTTGGAAATGTATCGGCCCCTTCTTTCGCCATTTTTTCGGCGGTGGACGTAGTACCACCAGCACTAACCTTCAATCCCGATAATAATGAACTCGGAGTAGCACTTGATTCTGTTTTGACCATCAGTTTTAATGAGCCTGTGAGGAATCTTGATGGTTCACCAATCACCGATAGCGATTTAGCAAACTTCATTAATCTGAGGGTCTCTAATAGGAGGGGGAAAGCCATCCCCTTTAAGGGTGTAATAAATGCTGAAAAAACAGCAGTGATCATAGATCCTGTGTCAGATTTTGAGGACGACCAGAAGATTTCTCTATCTCTTTCCGCTGGTATTGAAGATAAGTACAACAATGCCGTCAGAGCTTCTTCTATCACTTTTTCCACGGTGATAAAAGTTGCCGTCATCGATATTGAACTTCAGGGGCTGACAACTATTGAGAACATCATGTTGAGCGATTACGTTCGAACAGAATTGAATGACACGAGGGTGGCCATCTCTATGGACCGAACGGAGATGCTAGATATCTTGCGGAACAATGCAATCGATCCTTCGGGTTGTGAAGCGGACGATTGCGCTGCCGAGATCGGAACAGTGCTGGACGTGTCTTATATGGTCTTGACCAGATTTGCAAAACTACAGAAGAGTGAGGACTTTGTCACTTCCAGGACCGTGGTTTCGGGTGATGTTGTCATGCGCCTGGTGGATGTGAAAAAACAAAAAGCAAAAAATAGGGTAAAAAAAGAATTCTCAGGTGGTGTGAACCGTCTTGGGCGAATCATGAGAAGGATGACCTGGGATCTGTTGGCAATTACTCCAACAGAAGGACGTTTCGCACTGGACGTCAATAAACTGTCTTTTTTGGAAAGAATAAAGATTGAGCTTTCAGAATTCATGGTCTCTCCCCGGGAATGGGTTTCGGACCATCCGGGACTTGCTATGGGAATAGGTGGTTTTGTTCTTTTATCTTCAGGGATTGCTATATCAATCGCATCCCAGGGCCCTCCCATCATAGGAGGCCCGCCTGAGTTTCCGGAAGTGCCCTAAATGATTCGGCTCAGAAAATTAATAATTGTTTTTATTCTTTCAGTAAACGGCCTGTTTGCACAGGTTACTGTTGAACTCCTTGTTGGTGAAACCGAAGGTTTCGGTTCAGGTAATCAAAAGGGTGTGCTCAATACTTGGTACCATGATTACAAGGTCCAAGGTCTTTATCTTGCTAGTGATCTAACCTCCGAAGGCGTCGTGTCTGGCGCATTGATTACAGATATAGGTATAAAGGTAAAACAGGCACCAGGAAGACATCCCCAAAACTGGCGAATTGCCTATGCTCACCACTCTTCAAATACCTTAAATGTCTTCCAAACGACGACGGTTGTTTACGGACCACAAGATTTTCAGAATACTGATTTCATTGCCGATCAGTGGAAAATGTTTACACTGGACACTCCCATACCTTGGAACGGTACGGACAACCTCCTTATTGAATTCTCTATTGACGATTGGTATTATTTACCGGGTGGTGGTGTTTATAATCGTCAGGTCAACAACCGAGGTGTGCTAAACTCGACTGACAGCGGGGCTGGAGTTTATCCCTTCACTGGTCTACCCGCTACATCCGTATCTAATGTTCCCTCCTTGAAAATTACCCATAGCGGCGCAGGAATTATTCTTGATCCTGTTTCGCCCATTACCACTACAGAAGCTGGTGGGACAGCCACCTTTAACCTAAAACTTAATACAGCACCCACCGCTGATGTCACTATCGGACTAAGCTCAAGCGATGATACTGAAGGGACCCCAAATCCAACCTCACTCACTTTTACATCATCCAATTATGCCACAAATCAGACTGTCACGGTGACTGGGGTTGATGATGCTGTAGATGATGGCAATGTTTCCTACCAGATTGTGACCGCTGCCGCTACTTCCGCGGATCCGGACTACAACGGTTTGGATGGAGCTGATATGAATGTCGTAAATAATAATGATGATACAGCTGCGATTGTGCCAGTTCCGACTAGCGGTCTCATCACCACCGAATCAGGCGGCACAGCTACATTCTCAGTTACCCTTGCCACGCCGCCGACTGTTCTGGTTACGGTTCTATTGAATTCATCAAATACTTTAGAAGGTATGATCGACCCGTGGATGATTAATTTCCGTACTTCGGACTGGAATGTGCCCCAGACGGCAACGGTCACCGGAGTAGATGATCTAGCAGGGGATGGAGATCAGGCTTACCAGATAACTGGTACTGGATCTACTGCTGATCCAGGATACAGTAGTTTGGCTATGCCCTCTGTTACTGTAATCAACTTAGATAATGACACACCGGGAATTACCATTACACAGGCCAGTGGTCTGACTACCACGGAAGGAGGGGGGACGGCTTCTTTCACGGTCCAACTAAATAATCAACCATGGCAAAATGTCGGTCTTACATTAAGCAGTTCGGATCCTACAGAGGGAGCGCCCTCTCCGACCCTCCTGACGTTTACTGCAGCCAACTGGATCAGCCCGCAGACTGTCACAATTACCGGCGCGGATGATAATATTGATGACGGGGATATATCCTTCAACATTACAGGTACCACTTCCTCAGCGGATGCGAACTACAATAATTTCACTATGACCCCTGTTTCAGTCACAAATAGTGATGACGATACTAAAGGAATTACTGTTGGTGTATCTGGTACCCCTACAACCACCGAGGCTGGAGGGACTTCATCTTTTACGGTGGTGCTGGACAGTGAACCCACAAGTGATGTATCTATTGGACTAACTACCAGTGATAACTCCGAAGGTGTCGTATCATCTGCCGCAACACTGACCTTTACCAATTTAAACTGGAATACGGCCCAGACTGTGACGGTCACAGGAATTGATGATAATGCCGTAGACGGTGATATTACCTATAGGGCCTTGACAAACCCTGCTTCTTCCAGTGACCCCAACTATGGCGGTGACAATCCCGATAATGTAGACGTCATCAATCAAGATGATGACGCAATCGGTTTCAAGATTACACCCAACAGCGGTCTCACCACCACGGAAGCTGGAGGGACAGCAACATTCACTGTAAAACTTAGGTCTCAGCCGTCTGAGTCTGTCTCAACGGCCATTTCTTCTTCAGACTTGAGCGAAGGGACTGTTGCACCAACTTCATTAACCTTTACAACAAGCAACTTCAACATAGCGCAGACCGTCACTGTCACGGGCGTTGACGATGAGATTTGGGACCCGGGTGTCAGTTACACCATTGTTATGGGAGCGGCAATTTCAAGTGATACAGATTATAACGGTAATGATCCTGCCGATGTATCCGTAAACAACACAGATGATGAGGTGCCTGCTTTTATCTTTACCCCATCCAGCGGTCTGGTTACCGATGAGGGAGGAGGAGGGGATAAGTTTACGGCTGCCCTGAACGGCCAGCCTTCGGAAGAGGTAACAGTCTCTTTCTTAAGCGACGATCTCACAGAGGCAACTGTTTCACCTGCTTCCCTGAATTTTACTTCCACCGATTGGAGTACAGCACAAACTGTATATATAACTGGCGAGAATGATAATGTTTCTGACGGAGACATTAATTACACAATTAACGTCACCTCGGTATCCAGTGACGCAAACTTTGGAGGGCTGAGCGGGACTGTACCGGCTACGAATACTGATGATGATGTGGTGGGCATTACTGTTAATCCAATCGATGGTCTGTCCACATCTGAGGCGGGGGCTAAGGTTACCTTCACAGTTGTTCTCAACTCAGAACCGTCGGCCAGTGCCAGTGTACAGCTAGCTCTTTTATCTTCAGATCAGACCGAAGGGACCGTTTCACCCACTATTCTCAGTTTTACCAGTACTGACTGGAATACAAGTCGTACTGTGACGGTAACCGGGAAGGATGACAAAGTTGTGGACCCGGATGAGGCTTACGAGGTGGTAACATGGCCAGCCGTGTCTACAGATCCTGATTATAGCGGCATGGATCCGCCAAATGTGGCCATCACCAACATTGATGACGATGTGGCTGGTATCAGGTTAACTCCTTCCAGCGGATTGTCAACTACCGAGACCGGGGAGTCTGATGATCTTACTGTGGAGCTTACCACCGAGCCTGGAGCTGGAGTTACCATAACAGTGTCCAGCGACGATGAATCAGAAGGACAAGTTTCGCCTACTTCACTGTCCTTCGGGGCCACTGATTGGAACACGCCTCAAACGGTGACAGTAACCGGAGTGGATGACTTGCTGGCTGATGACGACATCGTGTATAACGTGGTGACCAAGGCCTCTTCCACCGATAACAATTACAATAGTCTAGCGGAAGTGAAAGCATCAGCTATAAATATTAACGATGATCCTCCAGGCATACATGTCGACCGCGTCGGTGGGCTCACCACAACTGAATCAGGAGGTGAATCTTCATTCTCTGTAATGTTGCTGTCAGGACCCTCAGCAGATGTTAGTATTGATGTTTCCTCCTCAGATGAGACGGAAGGGACCATATCTTTATCTTCACTCACTTTTACAACCGGGAACTGGTCCACGGCGCAGACAGTTACCGCTACCGGCGTTAGCGATCTGGTGGACGATGGTGATATTAAATACAACATTGTTACTGGAAAGTCAAGTTCCACCGACACCGACTACAACGATCTGGAAGTTTCGGATGTTGAAGTGACAAACAGCGATGACGATTCCACCGCCTTTGTATTGAGTGCTGTTTCAGGATTAAGTACTACTGAGGCCGGTGGCACGGCCACCTTCACCGTTGCCCTCAACTCTCAGCCTACGGCGGATGTGACAGTTTCACCGATCAGCAATGATCTTACAGAAGGGTTAGCCATTCCCGGGTCAATGATATTTACCAGCACGAACTGGAACACGGCCCAGACAGTTACTTTGAGCGGCCTGAATGATGATATAGACGATGGTGATATTGGTTATTCTATTTCAGTGGATGCGTCATCTGATGATGCCACGTACGATGCCCTATCTGAAGCAACGGTCGCTGCGATTAACAGTGATGACGATATAGCAGGCCTTACTATAAGCGGAACCAGCGGTCTTGTGACCACGGAAGCCGGCGGTGATACATCCATCACAGTGGTCCTTGATTCAGAACCGACATCCAATGTTGACATTGTTCTTGCCAGTTCCGATTCTACAGAGGGGCTTACCCATTCCAATCCACTGGTTTTCACGGCTGAAACATGGAATATTGCCCAGGAACTGAAACTTGTAGGTCAGGATGACTATGTGGATGAAGGAGATATATCGTACACTATTGCGGGTGCGGCAAGGTCTTCTGATACGAAGTACAACAACTTGGCCCTTTTCAACATATCCGCCACCAATACAGATGACGATTCTTCTGCTGTCTTGGTTTCTACCCATACTCCACTTATTACCAGTGAGGGGGGATTCCCAGCCAAGTTCACTATTGCGCTTAGCAGTGAACCTACGGCCGATGTCCAGATTGCAGTTTTAAGCAGCGACGAAGACGAAGGAAAGGTGTCTCCTTCCATACTCACCTTCAAGAGTACTGACTGGGACGCGGACACGGTAACAGTGACTGGACAGAACGATCAGGAAGAAGATGGAGATACTGATTACAGTGTTGTGATCTGGCCGGCGCTATCCCAGGATGAAAAATATTCAGGGCTCGATGCTAGCGACCTTACGCTCACAAACTTGATCATCATGGTAGGGGTTTCTCACACTGAACTTGATTTTGGAAAGGTACGCAGAGACAGCTCAAAGACCCTCTCATTCTCAATTTCAGATACCGGTCTGGATACACTTGTGGCCTCGAAGTTGAACTTTACCAACAGTGATTTTTTCGCTATTGACAGTTCATTGAAAATCTCTCCTTCAACGTCAGACACTGTCAACCTTACCTTTAAGCCTACAAGTATAAACGTCTATTTAGATACACTTACTGTTCCTTTTAATCTTCCAAAAAGAGATAACCCAACTGTTATTCTGCGTGGTGCAGGAATAAAGCCTACCATTACAGCTTCAGTCACCGAGATGAATTTTGATTCAGTACTTGTACGTGAGCCACGGATGATCTCTTTTGATATTGTGAATAGCGGCAACGACACATTGTCCGTCGATTCATTAGTGAACATCACTTCATATTTTTCTCCCACCCCCGATGGCATTGTTAAAATCCCTCCAGATGATACGCTGAGGGCAAATGTCATATTCCTTCCGGACACCGGTGGTGTGTTCAACGATACGCTGACCATCTATTCTGATGACCCAGACCAACAAAATGTAGTCATTCCCATGGCTGGGATTGGCCTCACTTATCCTTCACCGGCGTACTATCTCACTTCATTTGGGATTACCACAACTCCAGGAAGGGAAGTGGTATTTGAGCAGAGCATTGTAAATGAAGGAGATCACCTGCTGGAGTTTTTTATTACGGTTGATGACAGTTCCGCATCCTGGCTCAGCTTATCACCTGAATCTGGAGAAGTGGCGGGTCATGATACTCTCGTGGTAGCCCTAACAGTTACAAATACTGAAACAGTGGGAGAAGGGATGCACAGTGGCATTTTACTATTCACCACCAATTCAGGTGAGAATCTTCAGAACAAAACTGATTCTGTAGAAGTGGACCTCAAGATCCTGTCTTCTGAGGAGCAGATCGCCTCTGGGACTGCCGCAATACCGGGAGGGGATCCTGGCCCTGTGACCGTGTTAGACAGTAATGGAAATCCTCTTCATGTATCTCTGGATTTTTCCTCCGGCAATGGAGGAACAGTTGCCGTGACCTACTATCCTACCACTCCACTCTACGATATTGCTACGCAAGTGATAGACCCTGACAGCCTCATTGGTATGCCAATCCTCGGGAATATCCACTGGGAGGTGGAATCGGAACTGGCCGGGGGTGACACGGTGGATCTTTCATTTGAACTTTACGGTTTGACCGGGGTTCAGAGCATTGAAAAACTGAGGCTTGGCCAAAGGTCTGTGTATGCAGGCAGAAGGGTGGCCTGGGATCTTGTTCCCTTAAGCCAGACAATGATTGATGAATATAACCGAACGATTACTGCCATTAACCAGACGGAATTCAGTCAATGGACGGTAATCAGTGACTCTTCGGAAAACACATTTATTGATAATAACCCACCCACACTTTCTAATCTGACCTTTGTCCCTGATCCTCCGCAGTTGGGAGATGATTTGACGGTTACTCTTTCCGTGGCCGATGAGAGTTCAATTGACAATGTAGTACTCAATTATCTTATTGGAGGTGAACCGGATATGCAACCCACTGCAATGTCATCAGTGGGGTCAAATAATTATGAAGCTAAAGTTGAGGGTATGGACATCACGGTTAGAGGAATTGCATTCTACGTTGCTGTGACGGACCTGCCGGGATATGTTGGATTCTCTGACACCCTATCACCGGAGATCCAGTTTCCAGAGAATCAGCTTTCCACTACCGTTAAGGGCAGCGCTTTCAAACAGGGTATTCCAAAGAGCAAATGGCGACTTATTTCCGTCCCGGCTGAGCTTGATGATCCTTCCGCGGTAGCTATCTTTGGCGATGAACTCAATGGTAAACCGAGTAAGACCAAATGGAGGATTATGGAACATTCTGATTTAGGCTCAGTGGACGTTTCCTCCGTTGAGACAGGAATGGGCTATTGGCTTTATCAACAGGTAAAGAAAGATATTGACATCCGCACGGGCTCAGGACGGACGGTGGATTATAGTGGAACTGTTTTGGAGCTCAAGTCCGGCTGGAATACCATCGGATCTCCTTATCCGTTCCCGGTGAATATTGTAAAAGACCCGAATTTCCTCTATGGTCCTATTAGTTACGGCATTAGCGGTTACGAAGGTTGGACGGATGAAGAAACGCAATTAAAACCGTGGGCCGGCTACGCTATCTATAACAGAACCAGCTTTACTCAAACACTCACCATTCAACCCATTCAGACAGATGGCCGACTCTACAGGGTAAAAGAAGATTCATATGAAGGATGGCAAGTGAAACTAATGGCAAGAGGGGACACCTATGCTGATCCGGGTAACATTATTGGAAGGGTGAAAGGGGCACGTGAGGAACTGGATATGTTTGACAACCCGGAACCGCCAACATTGCCTGAGTACGTATCCATGACAATGGCACGGCCCGAATGGAAAGAAAAAGGGTTCACTACCCTGTTCACCAGCGACATACGCTCTCTTGAAACAAGGGATGGAATATGGGACGTGGAGGTTCACGTGAAAGGCGAGAGTGGCCCCATTGAGGTTTCCTATGATCTCTACGGTACGTTCCCGGCGGAAGATGCCATGGTTGTGCTTGATATGACCACGAGGAATCAGTATAATATCTTGGAGTCCCAGACTTTTGAAATTAATGAATACTCTGAAGATTTTCCCTACAAGTTCAAGATCTTTTCCGGTTCTCCCGAGTTTGTGGCCTCAGCCATGGCGGATGCTCTGTCACTTCTTCCTGATGAGTTCACGCTTCGTCAGAACTATCCCAATCCGTTCAATCCATCCACGACCATTGAGTTCACACTCCCCAGGCCGACGGAGATCTCACTGGTCATCTACAATCTAATGGGTCAGGAGGTACGTACATTGAAGCGGGGGATGACGGATACTGGCCATCATTCCATTCTTTGGCACGGTAAGGATAACCGGGGTCAGTTGGTGAGTAGCGGTATTTACCTGGTACGATTTTATTCACCGGAATTCACAGCGTCGCATAAAATGGTGCTGATGAAATAAAATGAATTATTGTGATGAGTAAAAACATATTAGTAAAAGGTTTGGCCTTGCCTTTGGCAATAATTCTGATTTTTATTTTATTGTTTGAGCGAAGGGATATAAACCTGAATCAACCAAGATCAAATCCTATAGCTCGTGCTGAATATGAATTCACGAAGATAAAAAGCCCAATTTCCGGAGGCATACCGGAAGACATACGTCAGAAGGAATTAACATTTGCCCGAACCCTGCCTACTCGCAAAGAGATTAATGAGAAAAGACTCTATCGTGGACAGCCCATAGCTACACTGAACTGGCAAAATCGTGGTCCTTATAATCAAGGTGGAAGAACAAGGGCTTTGGCATTTGATCTTGATGACGAAAATATAATTCTTGCTGGGGGGGCTTCCGGCGGGATGTGGCGGTCCACGGATGCCGGTAATAGCTGGTCCCTTACGACAAAAGTTGAAGATCTTCAGAGTGTTACAACTGTAGCCCAGGATCCTCGTACAGGAGAAAGAAGTACATGGTACTATGGATCAGGTGAATATGATGGTGCTTCAGCAGGGGTTTTCTGGGGAAACAATCCTTATAGGGGTGATGGAATCTTTAAATCTACCGATGGAGGACTGAACTGGGCATTGCTTGCTTCTACTTCAACAACTTCATATCATATCTGGAATAATGATTTCAATCACATCCATCGGTTAAAAGTCAGTCCAAAAAATGGTTATCTCTATGTTGCAACTGCCCGGAAAGGAAAACTCAAATTAAGTAAAGATGGTGGTTCAACCTGGTCTGATTTGCTCAAGGCATCTGATGATGATCCTGCATACGTTGATGTTGACATAACATCTGATGGAACAGTTTATGCGGCTGTCTCAGGAAATTGGTCATGGGGTAATTCAACGAACAAATCGGGTGTTTTCAGATCTACTGATGATGGCACAACTTGGACGGATATTACGCCAGCAAACTTCCCTGGAAACTACGAAAGAGTTTTAATGGATATTTCGGAGTCTAACGAAAATGTGGTCTATTTCCTTATTAATAAGGGTTACGCCGATACGCCTGGAATAACTTATTTTTGGAAATACACTTATGTTTCAGGAGACGGATCGGGTTCTGGGGGTACCTGGGAAGATCGGAGTTCTAATCTACCGACTATTAACTCCCAAAGAGGTTATTGCATGGTTCTAGCGGTCAAGTCCGACAATGAAAATCACGTGGTATTTGGCGGGTCAAATCTTTGGTTTTCAAATGATGGTTTAAGTACTAATGGGAGTAGCAGGCTTATCGGTGGTTATGAGTCTTTAAACAGTTACGGGCAATATATTAACCATCATCCTGATCAGCACTCAGCGGCTTTTTTGCCTTCAGATCCGAAAGTGATGATTTCCGGGCATGATGGAGGAGTGTCGCGTACTGAAGATATAACTGCAAACCAGGTCAATTGGTCTATTTTTAATCAAGGATATGTTACTACTCAATTTTATCATGTGTCCATTGATGCATCTGGTACTGAAAAAGATATGATTGTTGGGGGATTGCAGGACAACAGCACTTTTAAGGTAAACTCAGCAAATTCTAGTGCCAATTGGGAAGATATTGGTAGTGGAGACGGTGCTTATTCAGCAATTGGAAACAATGGGAAAGTTATTGTTATCTCATGGCAAATGGGTGGTATGTGGATTTGGAATCCTGATGCGCACACTGGTAGGAGAGCTATATATTTACCCGATAGACCCAATAACGGGGAACAGTTTATTAACCCTCTTGCCATGGACCCTTCTGACTACAAAATAATGTATGTTTTAGGGGGTAATTTTATTTGGCGAAATAATGATATTACTCAGGGATCATCCCAGTATGAAAAATTGACCACTACTGACATGGGTTCCCAAATAACAAATTTTGGTGTCTCCACTACAAATCCTTCTAGTCTCCTGTACTACGCCACGAGTTCTGGTAACGTTTATAAGCTTGCTAATGCTAATACATCAACTACCGCACCAACTGATATTAGCCCTGGTACTCTTCCATCATCATGCTGGGTTTCAAGCATTGGAGTTAACCCTGAGGATGGAAATGAGGTCATTCTAACAGTTTCTAATTATGAGGTGGTTAGCGTCTGGTACACTTCAGATGGAGGCACTTCCTGGCTGGATATAAGTGGTAACTTGGAAGAAAATCTTGATGGTACTGGGAATGGACCATCAGTAAGATGGGGAATCATTCTTCCATACAATTCGCAGAAAAACTATTTACTAGGTACAAGTGTGGGAGTTTATTCAACAAGTGTTCTCAATAGCGCGAGCACCGTATGGGGGCTTGAAGGACAAAATTCAATTGGGAATTTAGTTGTGGATGCTTTGGCCGGTAGAACATCAGATGGTACTGTTGTAGCAGCTACCCACGGAAGGGGTGTTTACAGCGCTTCCTTTTCTAACCCAGCAGCTGACGTTACTGCTCCGGTTGTCCAAAACTTGTCCCCAGGTGATGATGCCACTGGTGTAGGCGCCAACGACGACCTTGTGATCACTATGGATGAAAACCTTGTCAAAGGAACTGGAAACATCACAATTTATAATTCTGATCAATCGGTCTTTGAACAGATTGATATTACCGGTTCTAAAGTCACTGTATCTAATACGGTTGTAACAATCAATCCGGATGGTACGTTTCAATCGCCGGGTTCTTATTATGTGAAGGTTGCTTCTTCAGCCATTCAGGATGCGAGCGGTAACGCCTATGCTGGTATACAGAACACGACATCCTGGAATTTTGCTACCGTTGATGCCGTAGCGCCAACAGTGGCTACACTAATTCCCGGCGATGATGCCACGGGTGTAGCTGTGGGAGTTTCTCTTATCATGACCATGGATGAGAATGTAAGTAGTGGATCAGGGGATATTGTTATCTACAAGCCCGATGACACTGTTTTCGAAACCATCCCTATCGCCGATGCCAAAGTTACCATTGCGAATAATCAAGTGACCGTGGATCCCTCATCGGATTTGGCCGAAAATACCGTTTACTATGTCCAGGTGGCTGCAACAGCTCTGAATGACGCATCGGCTAACGCCTATGCGGGTATACAGGACAAGACAACCTGGAATTTTACAACTGTAGAGCCTGCCCAGACGCCCAATACAGCTCCCGTGCTGGCGGCGGTGTCAGATCAAACTATTGCTGAAGACAAAACTGTTGAGGTGACACTTTCGGCTACTGATGCTGAGAACGACCCTCTCACATATTCAGGGACATCTACCAAGACAGAGGTTTCCATCTCAATTTCTACTGATAAACTGACCTTAACACCACAATCTGGATGGAACGGTGAAGCACATATTACCGCTTCAGCATCTGATGGTAAGCTTCAAGATTCAAAAAGCTTTAAGCTCACGGTAACAGGTGTAAATGATCCCCCGGTTATTGTCAATCCCATCAACATAACGATCAATGAAGATGATTCCACCACCATTAGGCTATTTGCTACAGATCCTGAGGGGGATCCGATTACTTTTACCAGCAATCCAGACACATTTAGCGTTCAAACATTTTTGTCTAATGATACCTTAAAAATTAAACCTGTGGCTAACTGGAATGGCGTATCGCAAATTGCTGTTAACGCCACCGATGGCACTCTCAGCGATTTTGAATCTTTCACACTCACGGTGACACCAGTCAATGATCTGCCTTCAGAGTTTAATCTTTACTCTCCGGCCAACGAAGCGCTCGTGATTATCAATGATAACACCTATTCTGATTCCCTCATTTTTTTTTGGAGCGAGTCGCAGGACGCTGACGGCGATACACTCTTTTATTCGTGGGTGGGAACGGGCGGACTGGAACAACTTGACATTGTAGACATGATTGGAAACGAATTCACCATTGCCTACTCTACTATCTATGACATGATCGACCAGAGCCATCTTGACCACTGGTCGGAAGCTTCAGAGATTACTGGCACCTGGACAGTTGTGGCGAAGGATAAAGAGTCCAACGTTCAGGCGGTTAACGGACCGTTTAATCTGACTATCCGTGAGAATGTACTGGCTCTTGATGGGCGGGAACTGCTGCCCGATATTTTTGCCCTTCATGAGAATTATCCCAATCCGTTCAATCCTGTCACCAATATTACTTATGATCTGCCCGAAAGGAGTAAGGTGAGACTCACCGTATTCGACATCACCGGAAGGCGGATCAGGCAGATAGTTAACGGTTATCAGGAGGCGGGTTTCCAATCCGCTGTGTGGGAAGGGACCGATGATACGGGACGGCCAGTAAGCGGTGGGCTTTATTTCTATCAGCTCCAGGCGGGGGAATTCGTAAAAACTAGAAAAATGCTGCTCATCAAATGATCCAGATGTTTAATAATGCAAAGGCTCTCATACTAGAACTCACAGGTTGATTGTGATGAAATATTTCAGAATCTTACTCTTGGTATTTTTTCTGATCGGCACAGTTCATGCTGAAAAGAAGCGTGCCTTTCTTGAGATGGTTTCAACAGAAACCTGTCCTTACTGTGTCGCTGTCACTGGTTTTTTGCACGATTGGAATAATCCAGGGAGCCCATCTTATTTGGGTCATGATATGGCCCGCAACTGGATCATCATTCATTTTCACAGGGAAGATCATTTGAACGGTCTCATGGAAAACTCCAACAGTCAGAGTGATCCTGTTGATTACAGGTTTACAAGCGGAAATGGTTTTCCTTATTCAGAGTCGCTGGGGTGGTATCCGTGGTTTGTTTTTGGAGGCGAAATGCAGGTTCTTTCTGTATGGGAAGATCTTCCCAGCTATGCCGCAAATATGATGGATGAAGAAACTCCCCTCTCTCTATCTCTTGAAGGGACAGTGTTCAGTGAATATGATGCTCTGGTTAAGTTGACCATTACCTCTGAAGAAGATCTTTCCTCAAAAGATTTACGACTTTTCGTTGCTGCCACCATGGATTCCGTTGTACATGTAAACGAGAGTGATGCAAATCAGGATTACCATCACGATGTATTCTTAAGCTGGGTTGGTAATGCAGGGCAGGGAGCAGATTGCGGTGACGGGTGTGAGGACGGTCAGTCTATTTCCCTTGGGAAGGATGAAACAGTCGTAAAAACCTATTCTTGGACCCTTGATGAAAATCCTCCTGTTAATCCGGACCCTTATGTAAACCCAATTTCCTGGGATAAGAAGAACATCAAGATAGTTGCTTTTGTTCAAGATTTCGGAACATCTGAAATATTGCAGGCGGCAACCATTGCCAGGACAGGGGGGATTCAAACAGGTATAAATGATGAATTAGTATTGCCTGACGGTTTTGCCTTGAAACAAAACTATCCCAATCCCTTCAATCCCACTACAACCATTTCCTATGACTTGCCGGAACAGGCTCAGGTCACCCTTGGTATCTATGATATATTGGGTAAACAGATAACGACTCTGGTCAACCAGTCACAGGATGCTGGCAACAAGACGGCTGTCTGGGACGGCACCGATGATTTGGGGAGACAAGTGAGTGCTGGTGTCTATCTTTACCAGATACAGGCTGGTGATTTCAGTCAAACTCGGAAGATGCTGCTCTTGAAATGATTTTGTTTTCTCAAACACTTGCGTAAACTTGGCCGATGATTGGAATAGGGTTGGGATAATAGAAGACGACACATAGTTGATTAATTTTTTGCAGGTTATTTTATTGGAGAGTTCGCTATGTATAACGATAATATTCATCTCGTAAAAAGAGAAACAATAACAAATGGCGAAAAATATGATTT
>JYMV01016018.1_pt1 | contig 23373 bp, 18 predicted proteins | sample 338911 | NCBI WGS metagenome assembly JYMV01 (sample SAMN03354496, study PRJNA234377) | hydrothermal vent metagenome | biome: Deep sea; feature: Hydrothermal plumes at the Eastern Lau Spreading Center, Western Pacific Ocean; material: Seawater | place: Tonga | collected 2009 | depth 2000 m m
CAACAGTGCAGATATTAGTTCAGAAAATCCTACCGGGACATTTGGCAGTCGCATCGTGATCTATGAAAGCCGAGATATTATGAAAGCGCCTCCGGGGACATACTTTGAAGACGACGCGATGTTCGCCCCCACTGTCATTGAAGCTGTCGATGTTTTTCCGAACGCGCTCGAGGAGTTGGGGGCTAATCTGGAGCGCCTTCACGGCATGTTGCCTCATCCCTCGCACAAGTACATGAATGCAAACTTTTTTGGCTCCGGCGTCGGTATCGTGGGCATCATCGATGCAGAAGGGCAATGCACGGTGTCAGGTAATGGATTCAAGAAATGTAAGCCCATCCAAGGAAATCCCGATCAAGCAGAGAAACTGGCCAAGGCGTTGTTTCGAACAACCGGGCCTGAAGGATCGGCGCCAAACAACCACATGTCGTTTTGGTCTGCCGATGGCACCAAGCTGATCGTAGCGAATCTTTCAGCCAAGCTCTTGGAGCGCATTGATTACGATCGCGCGTCAGATACATTCACCTTTAACAAAGCTGCCACACTTGACCTCGTAGGGGGTCGCGACCTCACGGCCATGGAAGCCAGGGCTGACTCGACGTTACCTGCAGGGCGAGCCAGTGGAGTGTACTCCAATTTCCAGCTGGAAACGACCCCGAGTGGTGCGATGAAAGAAGGAGAAGGGCGACCGAATAATGTGGTGATCTGCCCTATCGTTAGTGGGAATAATAAGCACGTCTATGTCACCTTTGGTGGTGGCGGCTTATTCGTCGTGGATATGACGACGGAACCCATGTCGATCGTTGCGGAATACACCAATGACGTGATCAGCGGCGCTGGCTGTGGTGGGGTGGAAGGTGGCGGATTCGTCCATCTAAATGCGGGGGCGTCCGCAAGTCCAGCAGGTGCAGACGACTCGGTATTCATCATGTATCGCTTACCGATGGACTATCCCGATGGGTCGAATCCCATCACGACGCCGAATGAACCGCCGGTGATCAAATTTTTCGAAGAGAAAACCATGGATATCACCGACGAAGCGGACCTTCCCAACCGGCGCGACGCACACGGCATGACCATTAATCCTACGAAGCGATATCTATATCAGTTTGATCGCATTCAGAACGTCGCAGAAGTGTTTGATATGGGGAAAATCGATAACGACCCAAACGCTCCGATGTCCAGACAGGAGATGGCTCACGCTGGAACGATTGATCTCTCTGGGTCGGGATTCTGTGTTGGCGAGGGTGGGCGGTTTGTGAATCAGGACGAGGAGGAATATGAAATGAATGACGACCCGGCTCCGGATCTCGTCGATGTCTCTCCTAATGGACAGAAGCTCATCGTGGCCTTCCGTGGACCAAACCCCGTCACTGTGAAGCATGCCGCTCTGGGAAGCTGCCCAGGATTTGGAGTTGTGACATTAGAAGGAGATGGATCGACAGGAAATCTGACTCATGTATTTCGAACATTCGTGGAAGATGACACAGGCACAAAAAACCTGAGCGATATTCATGCAGCCGTGGTTCGGATCAAAGGACCTAATATGCCGAACATGGCAGGCATGATGATGCCGTGAGGTAGCAACCGGTAACCCCGTATTAAGAAAACAACATCCTTTCGCAAGAAACACCCCTCATTCTTGCGGACTCCGAAGGCTGAGTGAGAGAAGTCAACTTCTTTCACTCAGCCTTTCGTTTTTTCACGGACTCGCCTGGAATGGTGGAACAAGGCGGGGGAAACTCGTGATTTCTCCCACCCGGACCATCCCTTCAGACAACTGTTTTGTTGGTATCCCAGCCGTGACTGAAGCCGGAATCGTAGATGAAGAGAAAAAGGTGGGTACTGCGTAACGTATTGATATGATTGGTTGCGGGGGAAGGATTTGAACCTTCGACCTTCGGGTTATGAGCCCGACGAGCTTCCAGACTGCTCCACCCCGCGGCGAGATAGTAGCTACGCTTTGCAAACGTGTCAAGGAAAGGAACGGACGCGTTTTGATTCACGTTATGCAACATGATATTGTTGCACGTAATGTACGAAAGCGACTCTTCAAACCACGATACGGGAAACTGAGCATCTCGCGGGAACACATTTTATGGCCAACGAAATTGATTCATTGATGAAGGAGGCACGGGTCTTTCCGCCCCCAGAGACAGCCACGAGACAGGGCCACATTCAGAGCCGAGAAGAATACGAACGCCTGTATCGGGAATCAATCGAATCTCCCGACACCTTCTGGGCTCGACAAGCTCAGGAACACCTTGAATGGTTCAAGCCGTGGGATAGTATCCTCAGCTATGACTTCACAACAATAGGAGAAAATAAAAATCCATATGTTCAGTGGTTTATTGGAGGAAAGCTCAACCTTTCATTTAACTGTTTAGATCGGCATGTCAACTCTTCCCGCCGAAACAAAGCCGCGATTATCTGGCAAGGCGAGGCCGACGGCGATCGGAGAACATTAACCTACCAGCAACTTCACACCGAGGTATGTCGATTTGCCAACGTTCTAAAAAACCAAGGGGTGCGACGGGGAAGCCGTGTGACCATTTTCCTTCCGATGATCCCGGAACTCCCAATCGCCATGCTCGCCTGTGCAAGAATCGGCGCCATCCATTCCGTAGTGTTTTCAGCCTTCAGCCCGTCTGCACTACGCGATCGAATTCTCGACTGCGATTCTGAGATCGTCATCACCGCTGATACTGGAGTTCATGGAGGGAAAACAATCCCGTTAAAGCAGAAAACGGACGACGCAATTCAGGTCGAGACCAACATCCGACGCGTGATTGTCTATCAGCGGGGCGATGGGCAGGTGCCCATGACGTCGGGACGAGATATCTGGTGGCATGACGCCATGAATGCCGCAGACATCTCCAACATCTGTGATCCAGAATCAATGGATGCGGAAGATCCTCTTTTCATTCTCTATACCAGCGGAAGCACAGGAAAACCAAAAGGAGTGCTTCACACGACTGCCGGGTATCTGTTGTATGCACACCTCACCAGTCGATGGATTTTCGACTTGAAGGACGAGGACATCCATTGGTGCACGGCGGACATTGGATGGATAACCGGGCACTCGTATATTGTGTATGGACCTCTTTCTAACGGCGCCACAGCCTTGATGTTTGAGGGAATCCCCACCTACCCTCAACCCAATCGTTTTTGGAAAATCATTGAAGATCACCGCGTCTCGGTGTTCTATACCGCCCCGACGGCAATCCGTGCGTTGATGCGCTTCGGAGACGACTGGCCAAATCAGCATGATCTCTCAAGCCTGCGGATTCTGGGGTCGGTCGGCGAACCCATCAATCCTGAAGCATGGATGTGGTATTACCAAGTCATCGGAAAAGAACGCTGTCCGCTACTTGATACGTGGTGGCAAACTGAAACCGGCGGCATTCTCATTGCACCACTTCCCGGAGCTATAGCAACAAAGCCCGGCTCCGCGTCCAAACCATTTTTTGGGATCCAACCAGAAATCTTGCGGCAAGATGGGACGAAAACTGGGGTTGACGAAGGCGGCCACCTTGTCATTACAGCCCCATGGCCAGGGATGATCCGTGGGGTATATGGCGACACCAATAATTCCCTGATCAAGAACGTCTATTTCTCGCAGTTTCCTGGGAAGTACTGTACGGGAGACGGATGCAGAGTTGATGAAGACGGGTTCTATTGGCTCATGGGTCGCATTGACGATGTCGTCAATGTCGCGGGCCACCGAATTGGGACCGCAGAGGTCGAAAGCGCTCTCGTCTCCCACCCCAATGTCACTGAGGCTGCGGTGGTTGGAATACCACATGACATCAAAGGACAAGGCCTCTATTGTTTCGTCACACTCAAGCAAAACATCGATCCGACTGAAGCGCTCCAGAAAGCATTGGTGAAGCATGTACGAGAAGCCATCGGCCCAATCGCTACTCCTGATAAGATGCAGTTTACTGATGCGCTTCCAAAAACTCGGTCGGGGAAAATCGTACGGCGGATTCTGCGTAAAATTGCCGCAGGCGATATTGAAGAGCTTGGGGATACCTCGACACTTGCCGATCCTTCCTTGACCGACGCGCTGGTGAAAGGCCGGGTTTCCTAAGGAAACGGTGGCAATGGAGCATAGACCATTGGACACCCAATGAGGGTCTCGAGCCAAGGCAACATATCGGCTTCAGGAAGTGGCGCCCGATTGAGACGAACCTCTATCTTGAATCGCTCCTCGAAAGCGACAATCCCCACGATCGCCCACGCATCGTTTCCATGTGGCAGTAGATCTTGGGTCTGAAACTCGCTGATAGTCGCATACAGTTTTCCCTCCGGCTGAATCATTCTTCCAATGTCCGGGAGATCCCCAATCTGACAATGCACACAGCAGCGGTATGCATGTTGGACTGTAGACTGCACATCCCAGAATTCATGAAGGGCTTCGGGAAGAAATCCCGTCATGTAGGTCCGAACAGTCGGGCTGCTCTGCGCAGACGTGTTTGCGAGTTGCGTGGCGGGAAGGAGAAACTGGAACGGGTCGGCAACATTGTATTCAAACTGGCATGGCCCGAATGCGTCTGGCCACGAGCAGAATAGTGCTGCCTCACTATCCAGAGCATGTAATGTAACTTTCCCCTTCTCGACTGACGGAGTGAGGGGGATGTCAAGTGCTTCTATGGCAGTCAAAAATGCGTCGCGACGTTCCGTCGTCCACAATGAACGCTGATGATCGGCACGCGTCTCACCAGGAGCCACAATCTCAATCGTATCAAGCCGCACACGAATGAATGCATGCTGTTCGCCTCGAAAACCAACCCAAAACATTGCCTGTGGGTGGTGGGTTTGCATGGGTTTCGCCATTTGCCACGGATGACTTACCGAACAGTAGGTATCACTACGCTGATGTGAACGATAGGCGGTATGATAGGCACCAGCAAGAAGATAAAAGTCACCATTCCAATTCGTGCTGGTTCCAACGAGGGTCACATCCTCGACCGGCCACTCACCTAATCGATGAATATCCTCAGGCGCATCTACTCTCCATTCTTCAACATAGCAGATCAGATCTTGATCAGGCGCAACCACTCTGAAGCCTAATCCTTGGAGACGACGGCTGACACCAAACAGGTCTTCAAACTCAATGGGAGACGCTAGCTCCCACCGCCGTTCACGCACTTCGCACTACCCCAACTTCCCAATTATATGTCCCATGTAGCGCGACGATATCCCATATCCCAAAAAAGATATTCACATCGCGAGGTCATCACAAAATGTTCTTCAACACGTTCTCGGTCCTCCGGCGTCAACGGCTCTGCGATCCGATCAGTGAGCGCGATGACATCCTTCACTGCAGTTGCAAACTCCTCACTGGCATAGGTGTCGATCCAACGCTGATAGATGCTTATTGGCGATCCTTGTCGCTGAAGCTCCTTTCCGACTTCCCAGTAAATCCAGTAACACGGAAGAAACGCACCAAGACATTCATGAAACGGCCGCTCATAAGCGACGCGAAGGAGGTAGGAGGTATAGAGCACCGTGTGTGGCGCTTTTACCGTCAGCTCCGCATCCGACGAGGAGATGTTCCACTCCTTAAAAAACTCTTCATGGAGAGAACGCTCAACGACAATCGCAGTCTTCGCGTGTTCACTAAACATCACGACGGCATCGTCGGTGGGCGACTTTGCGGCGAGAAGCGCCAGGCCTCGCCCAAAGTCTTTGAGATACAAAGAATCTTGCGTCACATAAAATTGGAAGGCGGCGTGGTCTAAGCTACCGTCTCTGAGACCAGTGAGAAATGGATGAGCTAGAATGCGTTGATAAATGGGTTCAATACGCTCAAACAGCGTCTCGGAAAATCTCGTCACGTTTTCTCCTTCGGCCTGGTCATGCTACCGCCACGTTGAGAGAATGAGAGACAGGAGAAGAAAGGATTAAACCAGCACTGACGGAAACTGGAGGCGGCGAGCGGAATCGAACCGCTGAATCGCAGTTTTGCAGACTGCTCCCTTAACCACTTGGGTACGCCGCCTCGAATACGAAATTATCATAACGCATAGCGATCGTCCATCCAGGGATCGCCTGTGTTGGAGTAACCACGGTTCTCCCAATATCCCAGTCGATCGCGTTCCATGAATCTAATTTCTTTGAGCCACTTCGCACCTTTCCAGGCATACACATTCGGCACAATCATTCTCAATGGCCCACCGTGCTCAACCGATAATGGTTCACCGTTCCAGCTTCGCGTGAGAAGAACATCATCGTCGAGACATATAGAGAGCGGGAGGTTTGTTGAGTAGTCGTCGTAGGACGTGAAAAATACATAGCCCGCTTCCGGTTTTGGTTTGACCGTCTCGACGATATGCGTAAACCTCACCCCTTCCCACGCGTTATCAAACGTGCTCCATGTGGTGACACAATGAAAGTCTGAGACGGACTTCACCTGTGGTTGTTGGAGAAATGCGTCCCAATCCCACGTTACCGGCTGTTCGATACACCCCTTGATGGTCAGTGTCCAGTCGGCCGTCGCCACCGTCGGATGAATGCCCAAATCTAGCACGGGCCACCCTTTGGTCTTATGTTGTCCTGGAGGAAGCCGACTTGATCGTTGTCGGGTATCACGCATCACCCCATCTTCAAGCAGTCCACGTCCCTTACGGGCCCATTCTTCTTTTTTGGCAACCAGCCGGCTATTTTCAGGCATCGCGACAATGTAGCACGCGAATTCGTACCGGAGCAAGAAGATCAGATAACCGAGAGTTTGATCAGACTGGCAGGGGCTTGAGGTAAATGACAAAGGAACAGGACGACGCCAAGGGGACAGCGCTCACTTTGATGTCATGACCCACACGCCATTCCACTCTTCTTCCGGAGGATGGGCGCGTAAATGCTCACATCGCTCAATGTAGGTCTGAGAAAGCTTATCTCCAGGATGGGCAATCAAGGCCTTTTCAAACGCCTGTATCGCTTCAGTCCAATCACCACTCTGATACCGTCCCATCCCCTCTCTAAAGTAACCAACGACATCCATCAGGTTGGGAAAGGTTTCGTCGGTGTGATAATCCAGCACTTCGTAAACCCCCACTGGTCCCGTTTTCCCTTTCACCACCACTCTGTCGACGTGGCGAAGACGGTAGGTGCCTCGAAGTTTCCTCTTCGTATTCTCACTAATCAGAATACGAGTGGAATAATACTTACACGCACTTTCCAACCGCGCGGCGAGATTGACCCCATCGCCAATGAGGGTATAGTCCATCCGCTTCGGCGACCCGATGTTACCGGATATAACAATATCTGTGTTTATCCCAATCCCTATCTCAAGTGGTTGTTGGCCGAACGCAGTTCTCCCTACATTCCACGCATCTAAATGCGTAATCATTGCAATGGCCGTGCGGACCGCTCGGTCTTCCTCATCATCATGCGACATCAGTGTCCCGAATGCCGCCATAATGGCATCCCCAATGAACTTATCGAGCATGCCACCTTCCTGCTGAATACACTCGACCATGATGGTAAAATATTCATTGAGTAGGGCGACCGCTTCTTGGGCTCCGATGGCCTCCGTCAATAATGTAAAACTACGGACGTCTGAAAACAGTATCGTGGCTTCCACGCTTTTGCCAATGAGGAACTCCTTGTCCCCTTCCAACAACTGATTACTAATCGTTGGATCCATGTATCGTGACATGGTGAGTTTCATTCGTTTTTCATTGCTAATATCTTCCAGCATGATCATGGAGCCAAGTCTCTTTTTTTCATGGCTCAGCAAGGGGAGCACCGTCACGTTCACCGACAGTCGTTCGCCTGCAAACTCCAACTCCGCGTCCATAAACACTTCCTGAGTGTGTCCCTCATCCACCCCGCGCACCTTCTCAAGAATCCACGCATTAGAATCCGTGAAGAAGTCATGTGCGGGACACCGTAGAATATCTTCGGGTGTCACACACATGATGCGCAGTGCTGCGGCATTACAAGTGATGATGGTATGTTCCTCATCCAAGGTGATGACACCATTGGACATACTTTCAAGCATGCTCTCATTATAGTTTTGCATGCATTGAATATCATCGAAGAGCTTCGCGTTCTGCAGACCAATCGACACTTGCGCAGCAAACGCCTTGAGACGTAACTCGTCTTTCTCCGTGAAGGGTCCATCAAGCTTATTGAGCACCTGGGTGACCCCGATCGTCTTCCCATTTCGATTCACGACGGGCACACAAAGAATCGACCGTGTAAAGTAGGCCGTCTGTGTATCAGACTCTGGGTTAAAACGAAGATCTGCATACGCATGGGCAATATTCACCGTGTTGCCTGACGTAAAGACACTTCCAGCAATGCCAAGATGATTTGGCAGCCGAATCTCCCCAATCTCATCGCCTTGGGCAACACGTGAAAACAACTCATCTGTTTTTTCATCATTTAAAAAGAGCGTTGCCCGTTCTGCATTCAGCATGCGTGTTGCTTCACCCATGACCCGTTGCAAAAGGACGCTCAGATCAATCTCAGATGTCACGTCGGAGACAAGATCGAGAAATTCAACCTCTTGACCGTGTGACTTCTTCAACTGCTCAACAAGCTGGCTGTGTGCCTTGAGGTCCGCTAATACGGAGTTAAATGCGTTTCCGATATGTGCCATTTCCTCAAGATCGTTCGATACATTGTGTTCCTTCATTGTGTGATAGTCGCCGTGTGCTAATTTCCGAAAATGCTTGGCCAAAACAGTAATCTCTCGGAGCGTTTTGAGTAGGAATAAGAAACCTAGACCGGCAATGACCATTGCGCCAACAAGCACGAAGACTACAAACCTGCTCAATTTAAGGTCATATTGAAACAGAATAAAGAGGTTTAAAAGGAGGGGCAAAAAAGTCATTAAGGCGAAGAAAACCGCAGACCTCTGCCGCAAAGTAGGTGCATCTGACTGCGTTCTCTTCGCCATCAAGAATTGTTCTGCCTTTCCAGAGCAACTCGAAGGACAACGATTGAATCCTTTAGTTGCGCAATTTCTCTGCTGCTGTTGGCTTCAGCCGCTTGGATGCTCCGTTCTTTATCACTCTGCTCCGCTTCTAACGTATTCCGAAGGGCGTGAATGGTATCGTGTAACTGTGCAATTTCATTGGCCCGAGCATTGGTCGCATGTTGAATGCTCTGCTCCTTGTCAATCCGCATTGCCTCCACCTGTTGTCGCAATAGAAGAATCGTCTTTTTCATCTGGTCCATCGTGTGTGTTGTCCTATTGGATAAGCCGATGTCATTGCTTTCTCCCTCGGACGGAGCAGATTTTATTCGTAACCCTGAAAATATCCCCATAGGGTTATTGATGGTACAGGAGGGCTAAAAAATGTCAATTTAATGACACCAGACATGCGTGGAGGCGTGAGGCCCTTATTTCGAAGTCATCACCCACACCCCATTCCAATCTTCGCCTGGGGGATTGGCTTGCATATGATGACATCGATCGAGCGCGCAAAACGGGGATCGGAATAGGCATCAGGAACGATGATCCCCTCACCTGTCGTAAAAACATGCCCGGCAATCCCGCTTGAATTCAGCAATCGAATTTCGCGTTGAAAATTCCCTTGAGCAAAGCGTGAATATAACTCCTCGGTCTGGGTCTTCATCGCAAGCCTGACCCCTCGTCACGATAGAGTTCCTTGATAATATCCCACCCTGTGACGATACCGATCAAATGGTTTGCTGTATCGACCACAGGGATGCTTCGAATGCGCTGGTCCGGGTTGGTCAACAACGCCGCACACTCCAACACGGAGTTTTCCGCAACCACGGTGGGATGATTCGTGTTCATGACAGTCGAAACCGCCGCCGTCCTCATCTGATACAAGGTTTCGTGAAATTGCGGCAAGTCTGGCGCAAAACGAACATCCGGCAAATCCCCGCTCCCAATGTACGCGGGTAGCGCTTTCTTCAAGAACAGCCGCACGGTAAACATACCCACGAAAAGGCGATCTGCCCCAACCACCGGCATCGTCTGTACTTTCTCTTTTCGCATAATGCTGATCGCATCTTCAATCGTCGCGTCGACGGCCACAAAACTCACCTTGGTCGTCATGATCTCACCTACAATCATATATTCACCGATCTCGAATCTCAGACATGCGTAAACAACATTTTACTCTAATTAAATAGCCACGACTCGGGTTTTTCCCATTGTGGCTCCGGACAAGGCGCAGGAACGCAGAACCGGAGCAGCACATCAAATAAACCGCCAATACACATACCCCGTGGCAATCACGAGAGACATCAGCATGAGTGGAAATCCAAGCTTTAAGAAACGGACAAAGCCGATGGGATGACCGGCGCGATCGGCAAATCCGGCCACAATGACATTTGCAGATGCGCCAATCAGACTCCCATTGCCTCCTAAACACGCCCCGATAGATAAGGCCCACCACAACGGCAACAGCGCCTGTTCACCACCCATTGGCCCTTCCATTTCATGAATCATCGGAATCATAGTCGCCACAAACGGAATATTGTCGACGAGCGCCGAGAGTATGGCTGAAACCCAAAGGACCATGAGAATGGTTGCAGATCGGCTCCCTTCCGTCACATCCAAGACCCACTGCGCCATGATGGTGAGTAACCCGGCATGTTCGACACCCGCGACGACAATGAACAGTCCGATGAAAAAGAAAATCGTTGTCCACTCGATCTTTTCAATATTCTCATGAAAATCCGCCCCGCTAATCAGGAACAGTAATGCGGCTCCGGTCAGCGCGATGGTTGCCGCTTCAAGCTGCAGTGGATGCTGAAAAATAAACGCAACTCCAACGAACCCGAGCACCCCTAAACACTTGCGGAGCAGCACAACATCACGAATGGCATCGCGCTCGTTGAATTGCATAATCGTCGCCCGATCCTTCGGATCGGCCACCATCGTTCGACCGTAGAGAAACCAAATCGGGATAAGGGTCGCCACAAATATCACCGGCATAAGCGGGGCCACATTAATGATAAAGTCCATAAATGTCAGATGGGCAGCGCTTCCGATCATGATATTCGGAGGATCTCCGATGAGCGTTGCCGCGCCACCAATATTTGATGCGAGAATTTCTACGGCAAGAAACGGATACGGCGACACCTTTAGTTCCGCGGTGACCAGCAACGTGATTGGAACAATCAACATCACCGTCGTCACGTTATCGAGAAGGGCAGAAAACACCGCCGTCACCGCAGAGAGCATCACCAGGCATCCCCATGGATCTCCTTTCATTGTCTTTGCACTCAATATGGCAACGTATTCAAACATTCCCGTCTGGCGAGAAATGGTCACCATCGCCATCATTCCGACAAGCAGGCCAAGGGTGTTGAAATCCACGCCTTCGATTGCCGCTTCTTGGGTAATCATCCCAAGAAGAATCATCAGCACCGCACCCGATAACGCTACCACCGCCCGGTTAAAACGATCCCAGACAATCACAGCGTAGGTCACCGCAAAAACCGCGGTAGCAATGATCAGATGCGAGTCATCGAAATTCAAAGGTCACCTCTAAAGTCTGATTAGCCGTAAGCGTGACAGATGCGCTCTGACGCCCGAGCGTGGGATGCCATGCCGTTAATGAATAACTGCCGGGAGGAATGTCCTGTATTCTAAAATCACCGCGGTCACCAGCGATCGCGAAATACGGATTGTCAACTGCAAAAATCCAACTGTGCATAAATTGGTGCTGGAGGCACTCGAGTTTCAGCACCCTCCCCTTTCGTAGCTCCACAGGCTGATGAAATTGCAATCCTTCCATGTGCAATGGCACGTTAAAGTGATTCAGACGTGCACGCCCCACGGTTTCGTATCCAATGGGGTTGTGGACCACAGGGTCAAGATTAATAATCGTAATGGGATCTCCATTCACAAACACTCCTATCCGAGGATCCCAGGTGCACCATCGGGAACGAAATGCGGCAAAGTCTGAGAAGTCTTTGGGAAACGGCTTTCCTTCATTGACGCCATCCAAAAGCAACACCACATCCCGAAGCATTCTCTCATGGACTCGAACCATCGATACGGAACGCGTTCCAGCGTGTGCGTCAATTGCTTGACCACACACCCGAGGGTTTTTCTGCATATAGTAAATATCAGCTTCAGGAATGAGGCCCTCATACGTGACATGACCACGGATGGTCGCTCCATCGTCAATCGCTACCGCGTTATACGCTGCGGCAGAGCCTCCGCTGAACACCAGTGTGATCAGAAGGAAGACCAACCGCATGTTTTCTCCCCGCATTTTCCTCTCATGGACTGGAAACAACACGTAATTAGGACTGGCGGATGGCAATCATACCCTACTGCCGCACAAATCGCGATTCGTTTGTATCAGGGGTTGGCTTCAAGGTCCTTTCCTGTTTACAATATAAGTTATATCCATCATCACTAATAAGGAGGTTCATTCCATAATGACAACAGCTACACAGGATTATAAAGTTGCGGATTTGACGCTTGCCAACTGGGGTCGAAAGGAAATAGAAATTGCCGAAAAGGAAATGCCCGGCCTCATGGCAATCCGCCGTAAATACGAGAAAGCCCAACCATTGAAGGGCGCCCGCATTGCCGGCTGCCTCCACATGACCATACAAACTGCAGTGCTTATTGAAACCTTGGTTGCGCTAGGCGCAACCGTCCGTTGGTCGTCCTGCAACATTTTCTCAACCCAGGATCATGCCGCCGCCGCCATGGCCGCTGCGGGGATTCCAATCTTTGCCTGGAAAGGTGAAACCGAGGAAGAATATGAATGGTGCATCGACCAAACATTGCACTGGGACGACGGAAAACCGCTGAACATGATCCTCGATGATGGCGGCGATCTGACTGCCATCGTTCACAATAAGCACCCTGAAATACTGGGAACCATGCGCGGCTTGAGTGAGGAGACCACCACCGGAGTCGCCCGCCTGTACCAGATGCACGAACGGGGTGACCTCAAGGTTCCTGCCATGAACGTGAACGATTCCGTCACCAAATCAAAGTTCGACAATCTCTATGGATGCCGCGAGTCGTTGGCCGACGGCCTGAAACGCGCGACAGACGTCATGATCGCTGGCAAAGTCGTGGTGATAGCTGGATACGGAGGGGTTGGAAAGGGATGCGCCCAATCGATGCGAGGATTTGGCGCCCGTGTTCTCGTCACTGAAATCGACCCGATTTGCGCCCTCCAGGCCGCCATGGAAGGCTTTGAGGTCGTAACCATGGACGATGCCGCGCTCCTTGGAGACATCTTCGTCACCGCGACGGGCTGCATGAACGCCATTGACGGACGTCACTTGGATGCCATGAAAGATAACACGATCGTGTGCAACATCGGCCATTTCGATTCAGAAATCAACATCGCTTACCTGGTGGATCGTTCGGACATCAGCGAAGTAGAAATTAAACCTCAGGTTGACAAGTTCACCTTTCCCGATGGAAAAACCATCATCGTGCTCGCCAGAGGTCGGCTCGTGAATCTGGGATGCGCGACCGGACATCCATCATTTGTCATGAGTAACAGTTTCTCCAACCAAGTTCTTGCACAAATCGCCCTATGGAGCGAGACCGACAAGTATCCTGTCGGTGTTCACGTCCTTCCCAAGAGCCTCGATGAGGAAGTCGCGCGGCTACACCTCGATCAATTGGGAGTGAAACTGACCGTGCTTTCTGCGGAGCAATCGGAGTACTTAGGTCTGCCTGTCTCCGGACCATTTAAACCTGATTACTATCGCTATTAATCCGCAGCTCTCTGTAACGATACCTGCACATCTATCCTGGGACCTTTCATTGACTGGAAGGTCCCGGGTTTCCTCCACCACATGAATCGCGACAGAATCAGATATGGCGTCATCGGCATGGGGCGCCAAGGAGAGCGATATATTCGCCACCTTCGGGTAGACACAAACCATGCTGATCTTGTTGCGGTGACCCGTGCGGACCAACGCAAAGGCGAGAAAGAAGCTGCCGCCCTCGGAGTTCATTGGGAGCAAACCTGGCAAACCCTGCTTCAAAACCCAGCCGTCGATGCGGTCGTGATCTGCGTTCCCTGTTCATTACATCGAACGATCGCAATTGCGGCAGTAGAAGCGCGCAAGCACGTCATCCTGGAAAAACCCCTTGCTCCTACCCTCGCGGACGGAAAAGCCATTGCGACATCCGTTTCAAAAGCCGCGCGCAAGGGGGTGAAGTTGTTTTTCGCACATACCCTGCGCTACTCCAATGTCGTCAACGCGATCACCAAGCATCAACACCGGATTGGAGATCTGGCCAGCCTCAATCTGTCACAGCGATTGGAGCATAAGCCCCTCCTATGGGAACATAAGAAAACAACCGCAGGCGGGGGAAATATCATTCAAACAGGCACGCATATGTTTGATCTGGTAAGGTGTATCACACAGGACGAAATCACGTATGTGTCCTGCATCCATGGCCGGGTGTTAGAGAAAGAGGTCGAAGATAGTTTTACTGCGATCATGGAAACCCGTAAGGGAATACAAATTACCCTGGAAGGGTCGAAATACGGCCAAGGACGCCATGGACGTGTTGAGCTCATCGGCCCCAAAGGCATGCTCCTGGGTGATCATGTTGGTAACACGTTAGAATTCGTGAATCAGAACGTCTCAAGGCCTATCAAGGTTGGAGAGCCTGCAATGACCGTCATACACGTGTTAAGAGACGCAACGCGGGCGTTTCGCGGAAAACAACCGCTGAAGATTACCGTTGAGGACGGCCTCGCCTCCTTGGCTATCGCACAGGCATGTTACAGATCAGCTCAAAGCAAAAAACGTGAAAAGGTCCTGTATTAAAGTCGCGCACGAGAATCCTTCCAACGGCAAAACATGATCACAATTCTTATCGGACTTTTACTCAACGCATTGCTCGTGTTCATCGTTGCGAAGCTGACGCCCGGAATCAACGTCAAACACTACGGTGCGGCTATCGCGGTCGCATTCACCTATGCAGCGCTTTCATGGCTATTCAAGGGCATCCTGGTCTTTCTCGCATTTCCTCTGATACTAGTGACCTTCGGATTATTTCACCTGGTATTGAACGCCTTCCTCCTCTGGGTTACCGACAAAATCCTCGACAGCTTCGAAATCACCAGCATGAAAGCCCTCGCCATTGGGACCGTTGCCCTCACCATCGGCGGGGCGGGCGTCACCCTACTGGTAGGCCACTAATCGCGTTTCACACAAGGAGGGGAAATCATGACAGCGTTATTGAGACAGGCTGGATTGTTGCTTGGAGTGCTTGCGGTAAACCTTTTCGTATTCGCTGTCTCGATCTCAGAAGCTCAAACAAAAATTGTGGCGCAATTCGAGAACGTGGTAGCCGTGGAAACGGCTTGCGGACTTTCGTCGGCATGGCCCGATTCGAGCGCGAAGGCCAATATCAAACAAGGTGATGGATCGACAAAGATCACGGTCAAAGTCAAAGATACCGTGCCGGATGTATTCTGGACAGTGTGGATCCGGCTCGCAGGCGAGAGCCCTCTTGCCGTCACCGGAATGTCCCAGATGGGGTCTACACCTATGGCTCCGATTGCAGCAATCAACGACCTCGCCGCTGCGACCCCTGACGGAAACCTAAGCGACGACGCGTTTGCTGTGAACACCGGCGACAACGGCGCTGGCTCCGACAACGTGATCAACGGGTTTTTTACTGATGCGAATGGAGCCGGACGACTAAAGCTTGAACTTGATTTTCCCCTGATCAAAGGCGCAGTCCCGTTTCACGAAGTGAATGATGACTTCAGCCCAGTCGCAATTGGAACCGATCCCGTCGTGCCCTTCACCCTCCGGATCGTCAGCCATTGCATAGATAACGTGGGGCATGGACTAGTCCCAGGCGGACAATTGGATCCGGAAACCGAACAGCCGCTGAGTACAAATCACGAAATCTGGTTTGAATGGGACTTTTGATATGCATTCCGGAAGTGAGTGTCACTCCCGTGCTACCCCGGCCATTTGAATTGAGAATCTGACCACTGGGTTTCGCCAGTCGCGTTCTTCTGGCTTGAGGTCCCCTACTCCATGAATTCCAGTGTGGAGGTGAACGAATCCCTCGCCTTTCTCGCTGGAACGGCCTTCCCCGTTGCAGACTCCCGGAATCGAGTCACATCGTTCGTCGTTGATTTCGCTTCCCGCATCATATGCGGGAACGTCCACAACTTTCTTTTTATCATTCTTGGGAATCTTGATTCCCTGAACCGCAGCAAACCCATCATTGGTTGGGTTCAACATCGAGACAAACGAAATTCGATTGAATTCGCCTCCTGCCTTTACGGTCAGGGTAACCGAATTGCCCGGGAACACGAGACCAAACCCTGATTTGACGACGTCTTCCACATCAGGTGAGCGCAGGAACTCATCTGAAAGCTCACCCGTACTGCCGGCTTCCGCACCAGATTGGAGTGCTTTACTTGCCGGCATTCCTATCTCGAAAAATATCACGCGCTCGTTGTGGCTCCACACCAACGGAGCAGAAACACGTTGTCCCTTTGTCAGATTCGTAATGGTGACAGAGTACGCCTGAATATCGCTGTTCGTCTGCGGGTACGCTATCATAGGCATCACAACCATGCCCATCATCGAGGCGACATGCCAGAACATTCCGACAAGTCCACGATTCACAGTCTTGCGTCCTTCCCACGTCAATCGCATTGTCACACCATAATTCTTTGTGTCAGCATATAGCTTCATTCTACAACAGCGCGAGCGAGGAAAGTGGATAATCCTATCACACCAGTATTAACCCTCTGCGACGGCTGGAAGGGCGTTCAGGCACATCTGCTTCACAGTCTCACCACCACACTCGCGCATGGCCCCCTTGCTATCCGCAATGTGCTTATCCTTGTTCCAACAACTGCGGCAGGACACGTACTTGAGCTTGCCTTGGAGCACGACCTGCTAAAGAACCGTGCCGCGACAATTTTGCCGTCCATTGCCACCATCCATGTGTTTCTCGAAGACATGGCCTCGCGCTCCTTGGGTAAGGTCACGAACATTGACCCACTATTGCGCCAGGCAATTCTAGAGAAATCGCTTGGGGAGGCTGCGGAGTCAGGGTTCCCACCTCCCTTTCTCATCCGTCGCGGATTACCACGCCGAATTCTTTCGCTGTACGACCATATGTGCCTTGCAGGCCATACTGTAGACGCATTCGCTCAGCGAGCCTTGGAGGAGTTCAATGCGCCAGATGATGCCGGCGCAGAACGTATGGCCCAGCAAACGCGCTTTCTCGTTGAAAGCCTGACACGGTACCGTACGCTCCTGACATCGCTCCAGCTAAATGATGCCGTCACGTTACACCAATCACTGCTCGATCACGGCGTAAGAAGTCCCTACTCTCACATTCTCGTCCTGGGTCCGGAGACAATACGTCCAGGTGACCTCGCCTATCTTACGGCAGCACCCGCTGTCGAGACGGTCGAAATTATTGCTCCAGCGTCCATGGAAAAGCATTCTTCACTGCGTGCCTTGACGAAGCATGGCACATCGACCATGACCCATGCAAAGTTCTCCACTCCATCACCGATACTCTTCACGCCCGACGCAGATGACGAGGTTGTATTTACTGCCCGGGACCGCGAAGAGGTCCTAATCTCCATCACCAAACTGCTAAAGGTGTTAGCCAAGAACGGGACGTTGCCGGAGATCAACCGCATTGCCGTGGTTGTGCCAACCCCCCTCCCCTATCTCTACCTCGCAAAACAAGTGTTTGGGCAGGCCGGGATTCCCTACCAGTTGCAAGATGGTTTTCCGTTGGCCACTGAGCCATATCTTGCCGCGATCGATCTTCTGTTCGATTTTATCGAGCATCCGACGGAGTACTCACCCAGCTTCCAACTGCTCCTCAACCCGTTTTTCGAGTTTCCTGGGGTCAGCGAACACGCACTCGTCGCCTTGGAGACCGAACTCCAAACACGCAATAACATTCACGGGAATGAGGCATGGGCTCGGATGCGCAACAGATCACGACAGCAGCCCGTTCAACTTGGCATTCCAGGCCTTGAAGGTCACAACCATTCCGGGTTGGTTCAGAACGTACTGGAGACCATACACACCCTTGAACACACGCTCACGCCGATGGCCGCTCCAACCACGCCAATGACAACAAAGATCAACGGTATGCGGGATTTCCTTACCCGCTATGAACGGACAACATCTCCTCACGACGACGCCCCCCGCCACAATCGTGCGAGAGGTGCGCTGCTGACCATATTGGACCAGCTCGAAAATGTTGATCGCGTTCTTGGTGAGTCACCTGTCGAGTTCCACACATTCCGAAAGACACTCCATGATGCCGTGCAATCGCATACCTTTTCGGAACGTACTGGAGACAATGGCATTCACATTATCGATGCCCGATCAGCAGCTCTTGGAATGTTCGACCTGGTTATCCTGGTTGGTTTGAATGAAGGTGAATGGCCTTCCCGACGAGATCACAATATTTTCTATCCCCAATGGCTCCTTCAAGACTTCGGGTGGCCCTCTGATTTCGACTCTCTCTCCTCAGAACGGATCGCATTTAAGGAGTTGATACGAGTCTCTCGTCGCCACGTCGCCGTGTTTCGTCACCAGCTTGAAGAGGATGCCCCAACCATCTCCTCGCCGTTCCTCGAGGACATTGAAGATCTGACGGCGGCCCACACACAACACATCCCAGCACGCGCCATGAACGCATTGGTGACGTCACGCAATCACGCGTTGCGATCTGGCCTCGTTCAGCCCGACCGGAGCGTCCCAAAACGACCGACCCCTGGAATACTCAAACAGCGGCTTCCGAAACCCGAACCGGTTTCCGCCACTGCCTTTGAACTCTATCTTCGTTGCCCCTTTAAGTACTATGCCAAATATATCCTCCACCTTGACGAGGAAGACGAGATACACATGGGCTTCAGCCCACTTCAACGAGGCCGCATCGTACATGAGATTCTCAAAGAGGGATTTCAGCAATGGGACGCAACAGCTGATGTGCCTCAGCCATACACCGAAGAGAATTATGACCAAGCTGTGTCCCTCTTTCGGCGGATTGCAAAGGAGAAAATTCCACGCAAATACCACAGCATTGAACTCGCACGTCTGTTCGGCAGCCACGGACACGTCGGTGCAATTGAATGGGTTCTTCGCCAGGAGATGACGAGAGGACCAGTAGCCAAGCGATTTGTTGAGCATCCGTTTCGGACCAACCTTCGTCTTGAATACGGTCCGAATGGCGAATCTCCATGGCATGTCGATATCAAAGGCCGTGTAGATCGTGTCGACATCGACCTAGCGGGGAGAATCCACGTGTTCGACTATAAAACTGGAAAGGCCCCGGAGTCGAAAGTGACATTGCAGGTCCCCTTGTATGCCATGTGCCTCGCCCAAGACTTCTCCGCTGAAACGACCCAAGCAACCTATCTCAGCCTGCGCGATCGTAAAGCCGTCCGTCGAGATGACTACGAAAAAACAGCAACACAATTACGCGAGACGTACCGCCTCATTTCCGAGGGCCACTTTCCTCCACGACCCTATCAGGATCACCTCTGCAACAGTTGCGGATATATCGGACTCTGCCGCAAGGAAATCAGTGAAACAGCACTGCCGACAGAGGTGCAAGAAGTCAAACCGATAACATGAACAACTTGACACTCCCACAGGATCACCAAGCCCGCGAAGAAGCCAGTGATCCTCAATTGAATGTGACGCTAGAAGCCTCGGCTGGGACTGGCAAGACACGTATTCTGGTCGATCGGTATATCCGGCTGATTGAGGCGGGCGCAGCACCTCGAAATATCCTGGCGATTACCTTTACCCGCAAAGCAGCTGGCGAGATGAAGTATCGAATTATCCAAGAATTGCGCCGTCAAAGCATGTTGTGGCAGGAGGTGCGAGATCGCCTGTTCGATGTACGTATTGCCACCATGGATGCCTTTTGCCTTGGCCTGCTCAAAGAATTTCCACTGGAGGCCAACCTCGAGCCAGACATGGACCTCTTAAGTGAGGTCGAGATTCATCTCCTTCTGGAAGAAGCTGTAGAACGCAGCCTTATGGGCCATGGACGACGGCCGACTCCCGACCTCAAATTTCTCATCTCTCAGTTTGGAGAAGCGAGTCTCCAACGTGGCATACGCCACTTTATCCGAAGTCGTCTGGTCACGGGTCCCTTGCTTGATCAATTCGTACGCCAACGGGTCCCCCACACACTCGAACTCCGCCACGTGCTCACAAAAACGTCATCGAGCCTGCGTGAGGCACTAAGAAATCATCATTGGGCAACCCTGCCGATGCCTCTACGGCATGTCATGGAATCTCAACCGGTAACACCCTTCGATCTCGAACACGTCGCATCATATTTTCTGACTCAAAATGGAACACCTCGTAAAAGACTCTCCCGCGCGTGCCTGCGAGCAGACTTTGACACCCGCGCTAAATACGACCAGCACCGTATGCAGGTCATTGGTATTGCGCCTGTTATTGCGGAACACATTCGTCGATGGCGTCGCGACGTCGACTTCTATGCAATCCAGGAACTGTGGAAACTCTATCGATCGGCCTCCCAACACTTCACATCACTCAAAGAAGAACGTGGTGGCCTCGATTTTTCGGACGTCGTGCACCATGCCGTGAATCTGCTTAACCAGCGCGGCATCTTTTCGCAAAGCCGCTTTCGCTTAGAATCACGCTATCACCATCTCCTCATTGACGAGTTTCAGGATACCAACGAGATGCAATGGTCGCTGATTCAAAGCCTTATCGACTCCTGGGGCGAGGGGGCAGGCTTGGTCCAAGATGCCATCGCCAACGCGCAGGCTTCGGGTCGAGGAAAAGGAATGCTTCAAGAACCGAGCATCTTTTTGGTGGGAGATCAAAAACAATCTGTCTATGGATGGCGCGATGCGCGCGTCGAAGTGGTGAACACCGCAACCAAATACCTCATGAACATTCGGCCAAAGGGAGGCCGCCAATTACACATCCGTCAGAGTTTTCGATCTCGACCCGCCTTACTCCACTTTCTCAATGACGTGTTTTCTGGAGTGCCCAAAGAAAAAGAAGACGTACGTTGGGCCTTCCGATACCGCAAGAGTGACCATTTCCCGGTTCTCGAGTCTGACGATCATGACCGAACGGTTGGACTTGCTATCGCCCCAACGCGAGCTCGCGCGGCTTCGGCTGTCGGTGATGACATCGTTCGTTTACTGCAAGAGAACGCCTATCAACCAAAAGACATCGCGATCTGCTTTCGGAGTCGAACCCATTATCGCGTCTACGAAGATGCGTTAGCTCAACGCGGGGTTCCAACCTATGTCTACCGCGGACTCGGGTTTTACGATTCACCGGAAGTCCGCGACATTCAGGCACTCATACGCTATCTCGCGAACCCTATCTCCGAGCTCCGCGCGGCCGAGGTATTGCGATCACGTTTTATCGGATTCTCGGATACGGGACTGTCACTCATCGCACACCAACACCGCAGACGAGCCAAGGAGACCCCATTGCTCCACCTTCTCAAGCAGGCTATCCCACCAGAGACGTTGCCGCCTACCATCCCTTCTGAAGATCACGCAATCATAACTAACATACTTCCAAAGGTGACCGCATGGCTCGACATTGCAGACCAGATCCCACCCTCAGACCTCTTGCAACGCATCGTTGAAGAGACTGACTACGCCGCGTGTTTTAGTGGCCGTCACGGTATCCAAGGATGGGAAAATCTGAAAAAGGTGCTGGAACTCATACGACGCGCTCAGAACCGCGGCTATATGACCTTTGCTCGTCTGGTGGAATATCTTGACTACGCCTCCGCAGGCGAAGAATCCCTCGCGGCACTTGAAACCACCGACGCGGTCAATCTCATGACCATCCATGCCGCAAAAGGCTTGGAGTTTAGAGCCGTGTTCGTCGTGAATATGGATCAAACGCTCCGCACCGATACGTCACTCCCACGCATCAAGGAGCATGCCGATGGGACCGTCGATGTCTATGCGACAGAGAAAGTCGAAACCAAAGGCCCTGATCGTGCGCTCGAAGAAGAAAAGCGGCTGTTGTATGTCGCGCTCACGCGAGCGAAAGACTACCTGGTGCTTTCGTCGCTTGATGTCGGGCACAAGGAACGCCATGCGACCTTCAACAACCTGCTCCCCAAAAGCCTTCGTGAACTGCTTCCTCAGGCTGCAACGACCGATGCACCGGAACTGGCATGGAAACCAGCCAGCGCCACACATCGGTTGCGTGTTGTCCGTCCGGCGTCATCCCCTCGGCACTATCACGACGTGACCATAGCCTCGTCGCAGACACTTGCCCTTGAGCCACTGCCGCACCCAACACAATCTTGACTCAAGAGTCACGAGATACGACAAGTGTAAATATTTTGCCAAGACGAAAAGTATTTCAGAAAGGGAAAGTCGGTTAGACGTTGTTGCATAATTCCAAAGCCAATAAACTTTCCACCGTTTGTGTATGCGTTGTGTGCCATCACCCAGTGTAACGGCACCCACCATCACTGGCCAATTGTGCAACAACGCCCGAGCAGGGGCACAAAATCCCGATACGTTCCGTCTGGTAAAACAGTGGGTAATTTATATTGCGGATCGGTCAGCAGATTAAAAAGAGCCGGATCAAGCATTTGAACCAACTCTCGGGTATTTAAATCCCACTCTTGGGAGATCCTGTCGAGTCTGTTTGCTTGCGCACCTAAAATAGAGGTCAACCCCCAATAAAAATATTCATCCGCCATACATCCATAATCACAGTTTTCGTCATCATACGTATACCACGCACTCGCCGGATACGGGGTTGGAATGGTTGTAAAGTGGCCCCCACGTGCAATGTCCATCGCATTCGCGAGAGCTTTGCCAGCATTGCTTGAGAAAATGTCTGGATACACCTTTCCATAACCAGAGTTCTGGATCATATGCAAAATTTCTTCGAGCGACGCATCAAACTCACCCGTCTGTCCATTGATATGCCACGCTGGCCTCGTCTCATCCGCTCCCAAATCTTGAGCCCTATCAAAGGCGGAGGCATTCGGCTGCGAGAATGCCGCCTCAGCCTGTGCTTCGGTTTTCACCATAACTATTACTGTACCTTCCCCCCGATGGCTACGTAGTATAGCCGTGCCTACGGCGGGATCATCGATATTGCCATCCTCATTATTGTCAAGGTACTGAGCCATAACATTGGCGGCATGTAACAGTTTCTCATCTTCAACGTCTGCAAACGCGTAGATCGAGACACCGAATACAACAACCTTTCGATTCGTGGCAGTAAACCCTTCGTCGGTATGAGGCACAATGGTGAAATCTGGAATAACGTCTAACAGCGTGAGATCAGGCGCGGCTCTACCGTCCTCCTCCCTGGGTTCGCTCACAATCTGCTGCATCAGGATGTTATTCAACTCATTGCTCTCGGCGACAGCTCCGCCCCCATCGAGACTGA
>JYMV01045732.1_pt1 | contig 23373 bp, 18 predicted proteins | sample 338911 | NCBI WGS metagenome assembly JYMV01 (sample SAMN03354496, study PRJNA234377) | hydrothermal vent metagenome | biome: Deep sea; feature: Hydrothermal plumes at the Eastern Lau Spreading Center, Western Pacific Ocean; material: Seawater | place: Tonga | collected 2009 | depth 2000 m m
TGATGTTCCGTAATGTGCGGCGTTTGCGGCGTCTTATCACAGAACACAAAATTGACATGCTTCACGCCCGTAGCCGCGCCCCAGCATGGAGCGCTCTTGCTGCCGCGCGCCAGTCCGGGGTCCCATTGATTACCACCTTCCACGGAACTTACAGCCATCGCTCGCGGCTGAAACGGCATTATAACAAAGTTATGACCCTCGGCGATGGGGTAATCTCGATTTCCCAGCACATTGCAGACCATATCCGAGAGGTTTATGGCGTTAGCGATGATCGCATGCATGTGATCTATCGTGGCATTGATACAAATTTGTTTGATCCTGCCCGAGTGAGCGCTGAGCGTGTGGTAAACCTCGCTAATGACTGGAGGCTCGCCGATCCCATTCAGGTAATTATGATGCCGGGTCGATTGGCTAGATGGAAAGGACAAAAAGTTCTGATCGAGGCACTCGCGCGACTTGGACGACGTGATATTCGATGTTTGATCATAGGTGATGACCAGGGCCGTCATCGCTATAAGCGCGAACTAGAGGAGTTGATCAAGCGACGCGACCTCACGGACGTCATCTATCTTCCTGGACATTGTCGCGATATGCCAGCTGCCTACATGCTGTCAGATGTGGTGGTTTCTGCGTCAACCGAACCAGAAGCTTTTGGCAGAGTTATGGTAGAGGCGCAGGCAATGGGTCGACCGGTAGTAGCAAGCGATCACGGTGCCTCGCGTGAGACTATCATACATGGAAAAACTGGCTGGATGTTTCGACCAGGAGATCCGGAAGAACTAGCCGATGCCTTGCGGCACTCGCTTGCCCTGACTTCTGGTGAGCGAGAAAGGTTAGCGTATAACGCAATCTCCCATGTACGTCACCGCTTCACCGTCGAAAACATGCGGAATCGCACCATGACTGCTTACCGGGCAGTGCTAGCGCAAACTACTCTTGTGGACTGAGCATGGTATCAAGGGTTCTGGTAATAAAGCTCGGTGCGTTGGGAGACTTTATTCAGGCGTGCGGGCCTTTCCAGGCGATCCGACGTTATCATACCAATGCCCACATCACACTTCTTACCACCTCTCGTTTTTCATCATTGGCTCGTAACAGTGGCTGGTTTGACGAAGTTTGGATAGACGACCAGCCCTCTTGGTATCAATTTAGTGACTGGCTGGCCCTCCGGCGTCGGCTAATTGAGGGACGGTTTAACCGTGTCTACGATCTACAGACATCGGATCGCTCGGGTTGGTATTTTCGTCAGTTTCCACGGCAAGAGCGTCCTGAGTGGTCGGGTATTGTCCGCGGTTGCTCACACCCACATGTTAATTCGCGGCGCGATTGTATGCATACAATCGACCGCCAGACCCAGCAGCTTCACATGGCCGGAATCGAAAAAGTGTCGGCCACAAACCTGGATTGGCTGGACGGAGATATCACGGACTTTGATCTCCCCGCGCAATTTGCACTGTTAGTCCCGGGTGGCGCTAGCGGTCGAAAAGAAAAGCGTTGGCCATCATGTTGCTACGCGGGCCTGGCCCAACGATTGATGGGTTGTGGTATAGAGGTATGCCTGATTGGTGATGATTCAGAAGGCGATCTTCAACATTCCATTGCACTCGCCGCGCCAGGAGTTGTTGAGCTTGCTGGGAAGACCGATTTTCCCCAAATTGCAGCGCTGGCACGTTGCAGCCAGGTTGCGGTGGGAAACGACACTGGACCGATGCACATCATTGCTTCTTGTGGAACGCCAACGGTAGTGCTATTCGGCAATGCCTCAAATCCGACTTTATGTGCTCCACGTGGCGCAAAAGTAAGTATTGTAGAAGGAAAACCGTACGGTCCAATCCAAAGTCTTCCCGTGATCTCTGTTTGGGAGGCTGTGCAAACGGTCAGGTCCGTCGCTTGACAGTCCATTCGAACATCCTCATTGTCCGCCGCCCCATCACGCACAGGGGCAAACGTGTCTGAAGCGGTTAATCAAAATAATGTAGCTATCACGTTGCCGGACGGCACCGTCCGGCATTTTGTGACAGGGGTTACCGCCGGTGAGGTAGCTGCTGATATCGGCCCCGGCTTGGCCAAGGCCGCTTTAGCGGCGCGAATCGACGATAAATTAGTCGATCTTTCTACACGAATTGAGTTCAATGCCGCCGTAAGTATCGTGACTGTAAAGGATGACGAAGCTCTTGAGTTGTTGCGTCATGATGCGGCTCATGTGCTTGCTGAGGCGGCCAAGGAGTTGTGGCCTGATATTCAGGTCACGATCGGTCCAGTCATCGAGAACGGATTTTATTATGATTTTGGGCGCGCAGATCCGTTCACCCCAAATGACCTCGTCAATATGGAGCAACGGATGCGGGAAATTGTCTCGCGCGATGAGGAAATAACGCGGGAAGTGTGGAATCGAGAGTACGCGATCGAATTTTTTACTTCGATTGGTGAGCAATATAAGGCCGAAATAGTGCGGGATCTACCGGAGAGCGAAGTTATCACAATATACAAACAAGGTGAGTTTGTGGATTTGTGCAGAGGTCCACATCTGCCATCAACTGGTAAACTTGGATCCAACTTTAAGCTGATGAAGATTGCGGGCGCCTATTGGCGGGGCGAGAGTCGGAACGAAATGTTGCAGCGGGTATACGGTACAGCGTGGGCCACCGAAAAGGAGCTAAAGCAATATTTGCATCGGCTTGACGAGGCCGAGCGTCGAGATCATAGGCGCTTGGGGCGCGAAATGGATCTGTTCCACATCCAAGAGGAGGCAACGGGCAGCGTATTCTGGCATGTCAAGGGCTGGACTCTGTATAGGGTTATTGAGTCATATATGCGCCGCCGGCTCGAGGGGGCGAGCTACGTTGAGGTGCGCACCCCTCAGTTGTTCGACCGTGTGTTGTGGGAAAAATCGGGCCATTGGGAAAAATTTTGTGAACACATGTTCACTTCTGAGTCAGAAGAACGCGTTCTTGCGCTTAAGCCAATGAACTGCCCAGGTCATGTGCAAATTTTCCGTCAGGGTCTGAAAAGTTACCGTGACTTGCCTCTGCGAATGGCGGAATTTGGTTGTTGCCACCGGAACGAACCTTCGGGAGCTCTTCATGGACTCATGCGGGTGCGGGCTTTTGTACAGGACGATGCCCATATTTTTTGCACCGAGGATCAAGTCAACCAAGAAACTGCGGAATTTTGTGAACTGTTGATGAGTATATATCGCGATTTCGGTTTCACTGACGTGATCGTAAAATTCTGCGACCGGCCTGAAATGCGTGCTGGTGATGATGTAGTTTGGGATCGAGCCGAGCGGTCACTAAAGGATGCGTTAGATCAGACCGGACTTGATTACGTCGCAAACCCCGGTGAGGGGGCATTTTATGGTCCAAAGCTGGATTTTGTGCTTCGTGATGCGATTGGGCGCGATTGGCAATGCGGGACCTGGCAAGTAGACTTTGTATTACCTGAAAGATTAGATGCCAGCTATGTAGGTGCGGACGGCGCGAAACGCCGGCCTGTGATGCTGCATCGCGCGATTTTAGGATCATTCGAGCGGTTTATTGGCATACTTATTGAACATTACGCGGGGCGTTTCCCGGTTTGGCTAGCTCCAATACAAGCGGTTGTTGCAACTATCACGAATGAAAGTGACAGCTATGCGCTGAGGGTAAACGAAGCCCTTCAAGAAGCCGGCTTGCGGTCGGAGATTGACCTCCGCAATGAGACAATAAATTATAAGGTGCGAGAGCATACGTACGCGAAAATCCCAATGATACTGGTTGTTGGTGCCCGTGAGGCCGAACAAGGTACAGTCTCGTTACGTTGGCTGGGTGGCAAGAAACAGGAAGTGCTTGCGCTCGATCAAGCTGTGGCTAATCTTTCAGATGCGGCGGCTGTGCCTGCTTGAGCAAGACTCTAATCATGGACACGGTTGTTATGGGGGTATAATTGGGGGAGCGGCTTTTAAATTTTAACCTACTAATCTGCTGTATCTTTGCCGCCAGATAACGCGTGATAACAGAGGAGGATTGATAGATAGCTAGATTCCATCAGCCCGTTCCGCCCGTTCGGGAGGGTCCCCGGGTTAATGACCAGATCGGCGTGACATCTGTCCGTTTGGTCGATGAAAATGGAGAGATGTTGGGAGTATTACCAGTCCAGGATGCGCTTGAACGCGCTAAAGAGTCAGGCCTTGATTTGGTAGAAGTGTCGCCCAATGCTGCACCGCCGGTTTGTAAAATTCTTGATTACGGCAAGTTCAAATATGAGGAGCAAAAGCGTGCTAATCAGGCTCGCAAGAAACAAAAAACTTTTGACGTCAAGGAAATCAAAATGAGGCCAGGGATTGACGATCACGATTACGACGTCAAGATGCGGGCGATTTCGAAATTTCTGGGCACTGGCGATAAGGTTAAGGTAACTATGCGGTTTCGGGGTCGTGAGATGGCTCACCAGGAAATAGGCATGGATGTCCTTATGAAGGTTAAAGGTGATCTAGACGAGATTGCTAAGGTGGAACAGATGCCGAGGCTAGAGGGCCGGCAGATGACCATGGTGGTAGCTCCTCGCTAGGTAGTGGGTGAGGGAAATACGCTTTTTGTGTGCTTGCAATGGTACGTGCGGCCCGGTATAAACCGGCGCTTCCTCGGCAAAAAACACCGGCTGGTGGCGGGTGATTGAATGAGCGGAATATGCCTAAGGTCAAGACAAAGTCGAGTGCTAAAAAACGGTTTACGCTAACCGCTACCGGTAAGGTTCGTATGAACCACGCTGGGAAGCGTCACGGTATGATCAAGCGGACTAAGAAATTTCTTCGCAACGCACGTCATTCAAGCATCATGGCAGCTCCGGATGCGCAGATTGTTAAACGGAATTTTCTCCGAAATGGTTAGGGGCTCCTGATGTCACGGGTCAAACACGGCGTAACCAAGCATGCGCGCCATAAAAAGGTGCTCAAGGCGGCAAAAGGCTATTATGGGCGACGCAAAAATACCATCAGAGCCGCTAATCAGGCGGTAGAAAAAGGTCTCCAGTACGCTTATCGCGACCGGCGTAATCGCAAGAGAGCGTTTCGGGCGCTTTGGATTCAACGAATCAATGCTGGTGCACGCCTGCATGGACTCACCTATGGGCGGTTTATTCACGGGCTTGACAAGGCCGGTGTCGAATTGGACCGTAAGGTTCTCGCTGATCTGGCTGTGACTGCGCCGGAATCATTTAAGGAGCTGATCGATCAAGCACAGGCAGCGTTAAAACCATCTTGATCGGGAAACGGACAGCTATAAGCAGATAGAGATTACTGTCGTTGTCAGATGGCTCGATCTCGCCCATTTGAACCTTACGCGAGTATTTCCGTGGCGAGCACTCTCCTGTTTCGAAAGCACTTAGTTTAAAGTGCACCTATGGAAGCCAAACAACAAAGCGATCAAGTTCAGGCAGAGTTTCTCGATGCCATTGAGACGGCATTGGATCTTACCGCGCTCGAAACTTTGCGCGTCTCGGTTTTGGGAAGGAAAGGGCGCCTAAGTGAGTTGATGCGCGGACTCGGCGCACTAGAACCCGACCAGCGTCGGGCTGCGGGATTGGTATTCAATTTACTCAAGACGGAACTCGCCCAGGCAATCGAAACTAGGCGCGCCACGCTTGAATCTGAAGGATTGTTGGCTGAACTCTCGAAACAGGGAATAGATGTAACGGCGCCCGTGCGACCAGAGCAATCCGGAACAATTCATCCGGTGAACCAGGTGCTCGATGAGGTTACCGAAATTTTTGCCGATATGGGCTTTTCGGTGGCTGAAGGCCCAGATATCGAGACCGAATTTAACAACTTTACAGCGCTTAACATTCCTCCCGAGCATCCAGCGCGGCAGATGCACGACACTTTTTATTTCCGCGAAAGAAGCGATGGCGACCGCCTGCTGCTAAGAACGCACACGTCGCCCGTGCAGATCCGAACCATGACGGCAGAGCCGCCGCCGCACCGCATTGTTATTCCTGGGCGCACTTATCGGCATGATTATGACATAACACATACCCCGATGTTTCATCAGCTAGAGGGCTTGGTAATTGATCGGGATATTCATATGGGTCACCTAAAGGGTTGCTTGACAGACTTTGTGCGCAGTTTTTTTGAGGTCGAAGATCTACCCTTACGGTTTCGCCCTAGCTACTTTCCCTTCACCGAGCCATCTGCCGAGGTTGATATCGGTTGTTCGATAAAGGATGGAGCGAGACTTATTGGGGTCGGTGAGGAATGGATGGAGATATTGGGTTGCGGAATGGTCAATCCGCGTGTTTTGCATAATTGCGGGCTTGATCCTTCGGAATGGCAAGGGTTCGCGTTTGGTGTCGGAATCGATCGGATCGCAATGCTCAAATATGGAATCCGAGATTTGCGAGGTTTCTTCGATTGCGATTTGCGTTGGCTTAAAAATTATGGTTTCGCCGCCCTGGATTTGCCGACCATAGGTCAGGGCCTGAGCCGATGAAATTTACTCTCGGTTGGTTAAAGGAGCACCTCAAGACTGAGGCCTCCCTCGATGAGATCGTCGAAACACTGACCATGGTTGGGCTCGAAGTAGAGGAGGTGGTGGATCGCGCTAAGGATTTGAAACCCTTTGTGGTGGGACATGTTACGAGTGTAACTGCCCATCCTAATGCGGACCGGCTGCAATTGTGTACGGTTGATACCGGGTCGGGGCAATTTGAAGTTGTATGTGGTGCTCCCAATGCACGCTCTGGCATCAAAGGTGTGTTTGCTCCTATCGGGACTTACATACCAGGTGGAGGTTTTACTCTCGAGGAACGCACAATCAGAGGCGTCACCGGTCACGGCATGCTCTGTTCTGAGCGTGAGCTAGGCTTGAGCGAGAACAACGATTCTATCATCGAACTTGACACTGAAACGAAAGTTGGCGAGCCCTTCACATCTGTCTCTGGATTAGAAGATCCAGTAATCGACGTCGCGATTACCCCTAACCGGGGCGATTGCCTTGGGGTTTTTGGGATTGCACGTGACCTCGCCGCGTGCGGGCTAGGTTGCCTGATTACATCCGATCTTGTGCCGTTGCCAGGTAGTTTCAAAAGCCCGATAAACGTTGAACTTCGGTTTGATAAAAATTCCACAGAAGCGTGCCCCTTATTCGTTGGCAGAATGATCCGGGGCCTGGTTAACAGAACGAGTCCGCCTTGGCTTCAACAACGTCTGGTTGCTGTGGGGTTGCGTCCTATCTCGGCATTGGTTGACATTACCAACTTAATTACGATCGATCGGGCCCGCCCCTTGCATGTATTCGATGCAGATAAATTGAAAGGGAATGTTCACGCTCGTCTCGCTAAGTCCGGAGAAAGTATAGAGGCGCTTAATGAGCAAACATACCAGCTTGATAGCCAAATGAACGTAATCTGTGATGACTTAGGCCCTGTTGCGCTTGGTGGCATTATTGGTGGTGCTGCAACTGCCTGCACTAATGAAACTGTTAATGTGTTTCTTGAGGCTGCTTTATTCGACCCTATGCGAACTGCGAGGACTGGGCGCAAACTGAATATTGAGTCGGATGCTCGCTACCGTTTTGAACGTGGCGTTGATTGGGCTGGTGCAATGCCCGGCGTGGAATTCGCGACTAAACTGATTTTAGATTTATGTGGTGGCCAGGCCAGCGATGTGGTCTCCGCAGGGGATGCACCTGTCGTTGCTGGCAAGATCAATTTCCGACCGGCGCGGATTCAGACGCTTGGTGGTCTAGAGGTGGCCCCAGACGACTGTGCTGAAATTCTTGGAAACCTTGGGTTTAGCTTTACGTGCGAAGGCGATACTTGGGCTGTTGCGTCGCCGTCATGGCGTAACGACATTGACGGGGAAGCGGATCTAGTCGAGGAAGTATTGCGGATCAAAGGTTATGATTCCATCCCCCCGGTTTCTGTATCTCGAGCGGGTTCTATTAAGCCGGCGCTGAGCCAGTTACAACGGCGGGTTCGACAAACGCGACGGTTGCTTGCTACGCGAGGACTTGACGAATGTGTGACCTGGTCGTTTCTCAGCGCTGATAAAGCCAAGATGTTTGGTGGCGGTCGAGACGAATTAAAGCTCGATAACCCAATTACCGAAGAGCATTCCGATATGCGTCCCTCTTTGTTACCCAACCTGCTAACCGCTTCCGCACGAAACGCCGCGCGAGGGGTTAGCGATCTTGGGTTTTGTGAAGTCGGCCCACAATTTAAAGACGATACACCGAAGGGCCAACAATGTGTGGCTTCTGGTGTTCGCATGGGTCACTTTGTGCCACGCGACTGGATAGCGACTGAGCGTATGGTAGATGCGTTCGATGCGAAAGCTGATGCGCTCGCGGTCGCGGTGGCACTAGGGGTTCCCAGAACCAGGATTAGTGTGACTAAGGATGCGCCGAGCTGGTACCATCCCGGTCGATCAGGAATTCTCAGACTGGGCCCAAAGCATGCGCTTGGTTGTTTTGGTGAACTTCACCCTTCGATTCTATCCAGTTTCGACCTTGCTGCTCCTATAGTTGGGTTTGAGGTTTTTTTGGAAAATATCCCGTTGTCTAAGGTGAAGGCCTCCAAGGCTCGTCCAGCTCCCGATAACTCGGTCCTTCCTGCAGTCGCACGTGATTTTGCGTTTCTAGTGCCTGATGAAGTAACGGCCGAAGTATTGCTGTGGGCAGTGCAATCGTTAAGCGGAAAGGACACTACGAAGGTTCTTTTTACTGGCACAACTTTGTTTGATATTTACGTGGGCGATGAAGTGCCGGAGGGTATGAAGTCGATGGCTTTCAGCGTTACGATGCAACCGTTTAACACGACGCTCACTGAAGATGATATCCAACGTATCTCGCAAGCGATTATTTCTAAGGTCATGAAGTCCACGGGCGGCGAACTTCGCGGTTAGACAAGGGACGGGGCTATTGAGAAGTTGTTCGCAGAAACTTAGCGGTGGTGACCTAAGTTCATGATCTATGCGTTGGCGCGAGGCGCACCATGATTGATCTTTCCCATATCCGCAATTTTGCCATCATTGCTCATATTGATCACGGTAAGTCGACACTCGCTGATCGACTGATTGAAAAGTGCGGAGGGCTTGAGGCCCGTGAAATGAAGGCGCAAGTGTTGGATTCGATGGATATCGAGCGCGAACGTGGCATTACAATTAAGGCCCAAGCAGTCCGTTTGGCTTACCAAGCATCGAATGGAGAGAACTACATATTAAATCTGATCGATACGCCGGGTCACGTGGATTTCACCTATGAGGTAAGCCGCAGCTTAGCCGCGTGTGAGGGATCGCTCTTGGTGGTTGACGCAAGCCAAGGAGTTGAGGCGCAGACTCTTGCGAACGTCTATCAGGCAATTGATGCGAACCACGAAATTGTTCCGGTGTTGAATAAAATCGATCTGCCCGCCGCGGAACCGGCTCGTGTCCGACAGCAAATCGAGGAAGTGATTGGGCTCGATGCCACCGCTGCGGTCGAAACATCCGCCAAGACAGGGGAAGGCGTTGATGCTGTTCTTGCTGCCTTGGTGGAACGCCTTCCGTGTCCTCAGGGCAAATTAGATGCACCGTTAAAGGCGCTATTAGTCGATAGCCGGTATGACTCCTATCTTGGGGTAGTCGTGTTAGTTCGTGTGCATGATGGTATTTTGCGGAAAGGACAGAAGGTTCGCTTTATGGCCACCGGCACCTCACACCAGATTGAGCAAGTGGGGATATTCACTCCAAAGGGCGTATTGGTTGATCAGTTGGGGCCTGGGGAGGTAGGGTTTATCACTGCCGCTATCAAGACTGTAGCAGATACCCAAGTGGGCGATACTATCACCGATGAGCGAGCGCCGGCAGGGGCGGCTTTACCGGGTTTTAAACCCAGTGTGCCAGTGGTTTTCTGTGGTCTATATCCTTCGGACTCGGCCGATTACGAGAATTTACGTGACAGTCTTGGCAAACTTCGTCTCAATGATTCCAGCTTTCATTTTGAGCCAGAGAGTTCGCCGGCGCTCGGCTTGGGTTTTCGCTGCGGTTTTTTGGGGCTGTTACATTTAGAAATTATTCAGCAGAGACTCGAACGGGAATTTAATCTCGACCTTGTTGCCACCGCACCAAGCGTGATCTACAAGGTCCACCTCACCAATAATGAGGTATGGGACCTCCACAATCCTGCTGATTTTCCCGACCCAGTACGGATTGATCATATTGACGAGCCTTGGATCAAGGCTACGATTATGGTGCCCGATCAATACATAGGTGCAGTGTTAGAGCTGTGTACCGACAGGCGTGGCTCACAAATTGATCTCACGTACGTGGGCAATCGAGCGATGGCGGTGTATCAGCTACCTCTGAACGAGGTGGTATTCGATTTCTATGACCGCCTGAAATCTGTCAGCCGTGGCTACGCCAGTTTTGACTATCAATTGGACAATTATGAGACGAGCGATCTAGTCAAGGTAACGATGCTGGTGAATGGGGAGTCGGTTGATAGCCTTGCCTTCATGGTTCATCGCGAGAAAGCTGTTTCTAGGGGGCGAGCACTTTGCGAGCGGCTTAAATCACTCGTTCCCCGGCAGTTATTCAAGGTGGCGATTCAGGCTGCCATTGGTGGCAAAGTAATCGCCCGTGAAACAGTCAGTGCCTTGCGAAAAGATGTCACTGCAAAATGTTATGGCGGCGATATTACCCGCAAACGTAAATTACTGGAAAAGCAAAAAGCTGGGAAAAAGCGGATGCGACAAGTTGGCAACGTGGAAATTCCCCAAGAAGCATTCCTTGCTGTGCTCCGGCTTGAAGATCGGTGACAAAATAGATTTTGGGGATCTATGATTTTCTGTGTCCGCTTGAGGTGCGCAGCCATCCTACTCCAAGCGAAATGGCTATTGTCGTCGTAATACGAAGTCCCATAAAGAGTAGTTGAGAATCGGCAATATAAGTTCGGAATAGAGCCTCGGTGCGTCAGGATTGCGGTCGAGACGTCTCTCCATGAAAGATCGAATGCGGATCAGGCTGTTGGCATCAAGCATATACCAGAGCTCTGCCACCAATATGCACTTCCAAAGTGACCGAAGAGAGCTGTCGTCGGGAAAAGTGCTAATAGGAAGTTAAACTTCTGTAGCGTGATGTTGGGTTAAAGCCGATTAGGTCGTGTGCAGGTCGCTCGAGCGGTTTGTAAAGTAGATGGTTTTAGAACGGAGACCGATCTATCAGGTTATTTGTAACTGGGTGCGGACTTGATGGACGCACCTGATTATACTGGGTTCCCGGCGGGACCGCGGTGAGAGATCGGGTTTGGAGGGGTGGCCGAGCGGCTTAAGGCGCACGCTTGGAAAGCGTGTGTGCGTTGACGCGTACCGTGGGTTCGAATCCCACCCCCTCCGCCAATATCCTGGCTAATGCTGTTCGATCCGATGCATTAACTATTTGTTCTATATGGGATAATCTAGAATAAAGCACAATCCTATCCAATGATGTCCGGCTATATCCGGGATAAACGTGGTATGCAACGCGGTACGACCTATGCCGCAGAGCGAACACCTGTTCGATGAGCCCAATGCGAAGCGCGTATTGAAGCTTTCTGAGCCTCTGGTGAAGAAATACATGACTGTGACGCGAGGGAGTGGGTCCCACCATTCTCAGACTTCAGGACCATGGGACGTGGACCCATACACCTGTTCACCGCTACCCAGTGTAGTGCATGTGCCACATGCCATGGATCCTGCTACAGGGACCAGAGTCATGTGCTACAGAACGATTAGCTAGCTATATATCTCGTAGCGGCAGCCTTTCAAGAGTCCCACATCTGGAGGCATCAATCCGATCCTGCTGTCGCGGTGCCATCCGAAGTGGCAAAATCAACCGTTGATGTCAGGTCCGTCCGCCCTCCCCGGGAGACCATGAACGAAGTCCTCCCAACTTCTTCCGCCACCCTAATATCCGTCGATGGCCGCTGCCGATTCAACCCAGCCATGGGGACGGCCAAAGGCACAAAATTATCACTCCTCGGATCTCCCCGTTCTTTTGGCAATTCCGGAACATAGCCGTTGAGCACACCGATATGAGGTGAAGGAACAAAGTCAGCCTGGAAGTTTACGTTTACGGGCGTGAATTCGTACTCTCCCGAAAATCGGAACCACTCTTTCACCGCGCGTTCGTAGATAAGCAGTCCCTCTCCCTCCAGCGGCACTTCTTCATCGGGGGTTCCCTCCAACACATCATCTGCAACCGCAGCGATCACATCCGGGCCTCTGGGTGCTGGTGCGTGGTGGCTGCTCGATCTCAGGGATCGAAAATTAACCCCCATAAAACACATTGTCACCGAGTTCCCGCATCCACAACGTGGCATCGTCCGCCCGGCCTTCGGGCTGCTTATTGACGTGAGCATCAACCACTTCGCCGACCACGATGTGATGGTCGCCCCTTTCCACGAGTTCTACGATATTGCACTCGACCGCGGCAGCCGCGCTCTCAAGCAGCGGAGCACCAGTACTGCCGTTGCGATAGGGTTCGCCTGAGATTTTTCCGTCGGTGACTTGCGCAGGCTTGAAAAACGCAAAGGCGGCCCCCTGTTGTCCTTTGCCTAAAATATTGAGGGCGAACGAGCCCGATTTTTTTGTTATTGCATAAGCCGCCGAGTCCGCCTTCATACCGATCACGACAAGCGGCGGGTCGAAGGATGTTTGTGTAACCCAGTTCACCGTCGCCGCCGTGATGTCATCGCCATCCGTCGCAGTGAGAACATATATTCCGTAGGGGATCATCCTCAACGCTGTCTTTTTGTGGTCGGCTTCCATATTTCCCATTCCTCTTTCAATCTGGCTCTGAACCAATGAAATGCGCCGTGCGCATACAGCGATGGTAACGTGCGCTATACGCGACGTAAATCCGCGAAACGCACTCCAACGCTTAACAACCAAACTATTTGGGTGTTTCTCGCTTTGTTGCTATAGGAAGCATGCCACGGTGCATAAGGTGAAGTTCAAATACCGCACCCATAAGGCGGGTTCTTCTTTGTTTTTCTTTCCTCTCGTTGATACCAACGATTCTTTTATTGAATCTTTTAGGCTCAAGGCAAGTTCCTCCCCGATTTTCTCTCTGGTGGCGGGGTTTGTTTGGTTTATATCACTCCGGCGTTTTTACACAGTCCATTCCACACTGTACTATTTTGTCACGGTCGATGTTCCCTGGACTTTTGTGCACCTACGGAGTGGATTCGGCCGTATCGATTGTGAACTTTGCGATAAAGAAAACGGTGATATTTTTGAAAAGCCAACATGTATGACTGAACCGAGCTTTAGCCTTGTCGCTATGGACGACGCGAGTCATGAACCGATCCCAATCACTCTTGCAGTGGAGGAAACATGGCCGGCTTGGCGTGCGCAGGCAGGCACGTATACCAATACCTGGATTGACAGTGTCCAATTTCTCCCAAAAGCTGGGGAAACGTGTCTGGTTCCGGGGCCGGATGGCAGGCTCGCCAACGTTATAGTGGGTGCTGGTAAGAAGCCGGATTTATGGAGTTTGGGCCGCTTACCATATCAGCTTCCACAAGGGGTATATGTGTTGGATGCTGAGTGTGGCAATGTTACCGCCATGGGCGGCATTTCGCTTGGTTGGGCTTTGGGTGCGTATCAATTCGCCCGTTACAAGGCCGCTACGCGGCCACCTGCAGAGCTTGTTGTGTCCGATGAAAATGCTCTTGCGGATGCGCGACGGCTGGCGAGCGCGACGTATCTAGTGCGGGATCTGATCAACACGCCGGCTAGTGATATGGGGCCTGCTGAACTTACAGCTGTCGCCGAAGAGGTTGCTGCTGCAGGTGGAGCGGTGGTTAATGTCATCCTCGGTGAGGATTTGATTGAGCATGGATATCCAACCATTCATGCAGTAGGCCGGGCGAGTGCACGCATGCCGCGTCTGATTGACTTACGCTGGGGACCCCCTAAAGCTCCGAGGGTCACACTGATTGGGAAGGGTGTCTGTTTCGACTCGGGTGGTCTCGACATTAAACCTGCCGACAATATGTTGTTAATGAAGAAAGATATGGGCGGCGCCGCCCATGTCCTTGCGCTGGCTCAGTCGGCAATGGAGCAGGAGCTAGAAATTCAGCTCAGGGTGCTGATTCCGGCAGTTGAGAACAGTATATCTAGCCGTGCGTTTCGGCCGGGTGATGTGATCCGGACTCGAGCCGGTAAAACGGTCGAAGTTGGCAATACCGATGCTGAGGGACGGCTAATTCTTTGTGATGCCTTGGCGGAAGCCGATTCAGAAGCTCCTGAGTTGATGATAGATATAGCGACGCTCACGGGTGCAGCCCGGATCGCAGTGGGGACCGACATAGCCGCAATGTTCACCGACGATGAAGGGATTGCGGTGGAACTGAGTGACCAGGCGCAAACGCAACAGGACCCACTGTGGCGATTACCGATGTGGGATGGTTACAAAGACGATTTAGAAAGCGCTGTCGCCGATCTTAACAACGTCTCCAGCCATCGTTACGCGGGTGCAATCGGTGCAGCATTGTTTTTACGCGAGTTTGTTTCAGAAGAGCACTCCTGGGTTCATTTCGACATTATGGGTTGGAACCCGAAAGACAGACCTGGTCGGTTAAAGGGCGGGGAGGCACTCGCATTGAGAGCGCTTGATGCCATGCTTGCAGCACGTTATCGCAAAACTTTCTGATTAGCTCAAAAGCGAGAATTGCTATGCGCAGACTTGCTGGTTTTAATAACCGATTTCTGGGTTGACTAGGTTTTGTGGTGGTTTTCCAGTCCGCACGAGTCTCAAATTGTTGATTACTTGAGTAGCGGCACTAGAGGCAACAGTTAGTGCTGCCAAATGTGGTGTCATAACTATCTGAGGATGGGCCCAGAAGGAATGATCGGGTGGCAAAGGTTCTTCGTCGAATACATCAAGCCAGGCGCCTGATAAATGACCATTGTCAATGGCAGCGAGTAGATCCTCATCAACCAGGTGAGCACCTCGGGCGACATTGATCACATATGCCTCAGCGGGAAGAGCCGCAAACGCTTTTGCATTCAGGAGGCCGTGGGTTTTCGGTGTTAACGGTAACAGGCAGATTAAAATGTCGCTTGTTTGAAGGACCTCCGGGAAGCCTTCCGATCCGTGATAGGAAGTAAGACTTCCAGCCGACCGCGGGGTGCGTGTCCAGACTGTAACGTTGAAGCCGAGATTGACCAGGGCGTTGCTGGCTGCTTGTCCCATATGGCCGAACCCAAGTAACCCAACACGGCTACGCCCGATGGGTACTGGCTGGATCACCTGCCAATCACCACTCAATTGGGCCCGTCGCAATTCATCGATGCGGCGGTGGCGGTTGAGCACCGCCAGCACCACGTATTCGACCATTTGACGCGTTAGTTCGGTATCGACTAAGCGTGCAATGGGTACATTCTTGGGTAATCTGGGGTCCGTAAGCACGTGGTCGATACCGGCTCCAAGTGATTGGATGAGTTTCAAATTGGGTAACAATCCGAGTGCTCCCGCCGGATGATTCCAAACGAGCGCGACCTCTATCTCTGAGGGTTTTCCTAGGTCCGGCCAGATTTTAAATTCCAGTTCAGGCTCAAGGGATGCCAATGCCTCTTGCCAGTCACTTGGACTATCGTTTTTGCTGATAAACAAGAGCGCCATTGATTGCCTTACATCGGTACCATGCCCGACTCGGTTGCTTTGATTGTGAAGGCTGCTGAGATCAAAGCCTTGGTGTAGTCGGTTTGTGGTGCGGAGAATATGTCTGCTGCAGGTCCGTGTTCTATAATTTTACCGTCTTTCATCACCAACACTTGATTCGCCAGCGCTCGGATCACACGTAAATCGTGGCTGATAAACAAGTAAGCTAAGCGATAACGGTCTTGGAGTGTTCGCAGGAGGTCCACGATTTGGGCCTGCACTGAAAGGTCCAGCGCTGAAGTGGGTTCGTCCAGAACCAGGAACCGAGGCTTGAGTATCATCGCCCGAGCGATAGAAATTCGCTGGCGTTGTCCGCCAGAAAACTCGTGAGGGTAGCGGTCCATATCATCGGAATTGAGACCCACTTCTTCCAGGATATCGGCGACCAGTTTGCGTCGGGAAGGGACATCACCGCCGAGACCATGGACTGTTACACCTTCCTCCACAATTTGGCGCACTGACATGCGAGGGCTCAAAGAACTAAAGGGGTCCTGGAATACAATTTGCATTTGGCGTCGGAGCGGCATTAGTTTTTTATTTTTCCAGTCCTGAATCTCTTTGTTGTCGAAGCGTATCCGTCCCGTGCTGGGAACCAGGCGCAGCAATGCCATGCCAAGCGTGGTCTTGCCCGACCCTGACTCTCCCACTACACCAAGGGTCTCGCCTTCGCGGACCGCAATTGTTACTCCGTCGACCGCTTTTACATGTCCAACCGTGCGACGCAAAACGCCACTTCGGATCGGGAACCAGACTTTTAAATCTCTCGACTCCGCTACCACTGGCCGGGAAACGTCGGTGGTTGGTGGGTTTTCCCGTGGCTCAGCGGCGAGCAACATCTTGGTGTAGGTGTGGGCTGGTCTGTTGAATACTTTCTCCACAGGGCCGTCTTCCACCAACGCTCCCTGGGTCATTACACAAACCCTATGTGAGATATTACGCACGATTGTCAGGTCGTGAGTAATTAACAGCATCGCCATTTCGAACTCACGCTGAAGCTCGCGGAGGAGTGCCAATATCTGTGCTTGGATGGTTACATCAAGGGCTGTCGTCGGCTCGTCTGCGATGAGGAGATCGGGTTCGTTCGCTAACGCCATCGCAATCATTACCCTCTGGCGTTGGCCTCCGGATAACTGATGTGGCCAGGCGTTGAGTCGGGACTCTGCTTCCGGCAGGCGTACCATTTTAAGGAGCTCGAGAGTGCGAGTGCGTGCTTGCCGGCGGGTTAGCCCTTTGTGAAGGACCAGTGTTTCGTTGATTTGCTTTTCAATGGTGTGTAACGGGTTCAGCGATGTCATTGGCTCTTGAAAGATCATTGAAATCCTGTCACCGCGGATTTGGTGCAGCTGTGCCTTGGATGCGCCTAGCATTTCAACATCATCAAATTGAATACTGCCATGCGGATGACGTGCGTGTGGATAAGGAAGTAGCTGTAATACGGATAAGGCGGTCACGGATTTTCCAGAACCGGACTCACCTACCAGCGCTACGGTTTCCCCTCGGTTTATGCTGAAGGAGATGTCGCGAACCGCTTCGATCAGGCGGCCTTCGACCTGAAATTCAACTCCAAGATTGCGGATTTCGAGCAGGCTCATAGTTGTGTTTGTCCTCTTTAGACCAGAGTCTTTCGTGGATCAAAAGCATCACGAACCGCTTCTCCGATAAATACCAACAAAGATAACATGAGGGACAATAAGAAGAAGCTGCTGAACCCGAGCCAGGGAGCGTGCAAGTTGTTCTTACCCTGGTTGAGTAGTTCACCAAGGGAAGGGGATCCAGGTGGGAGGCCAAAGCCCAGAAAATCTAGGGATGTTAGTACAGTCACGGAGCCCGTCAAAATGAAAGGCAGAAAAGTCAACGTAGACACCATTGCATTTGGCAGCACATGACGAATCATGATTGTACGGTCGGATAGACCGAGCGCACGTGCGGCACGTACAAAATCGAAATTGCGTGCGCGTAGAAACTCGGCCCGCACTACACCAACCAACCCTATCCAGCTAAATAAGAGCATCAGTCCAAGAAGCCACCAGAAGTTGGGTTCGACTACGCTAGCTAAAATGATCAGAAGATAAAGAATAGGTAAGCCAGACCAAATCTCGATGATTCTCTGGCCAATCAAGTCCACCCAGCCACCAAAATAGCCTTGCACGGCACCTACGAAAATCCCAATGATGGAGCCAAAGAACGTCAACACTAAACCAAACAATACAGAGATCCGAAAACCATAGATCAGACGGGCGACCACGTCCCGTGCCTGGTCGTCGGTACCCAGCCAGTTGCTACTACTAGGGGGAGAGGGGGCTGGGCGATGAAGGTGATAATTAATGGTGTTGAAACTGTAGGGAATCAGTGGCCACAACATCCATCCTTCACTTTCAATCAATTCACGCACAAAAGTATCGCGATAGTTTGCCTCGGTTTCGAAATCTCCACCGAATGCAGTTTCCGGATACGTTGCCAACACTGGGACGTAATACTGTTCCTGAAATCGGATGAGCAATGGTTTGTCATTTGCAATGAACTCGGCAGGTAAACTGATTGCGAAAAGAATCAGAAAGATCCAAAGACTCCAATATCCGCGGCGGTTGCAGCGGAAATTTGTTAATCGTCGACGGGCGAGCGGGGACAACGGAATCCGAAAAATGTGTGTGGCGGCCTTTGGTGTCACCGGCACGGCCTGTATCCGAGCTTTGGAGGGGTCACGTGCCACCTCACACCTCTCTGCTATCAAAATCGATACGAGGATCGATAATCGTATAGGTGAGGTCGCCTATTAGCTGCATTACTAAGCCCAATAGAGTGAAGAAATAGAGGGAAGCAAACATTACCGGATAGTCGCGGTTGACGACGGCTTCGAAGCCAAGCAGGCCAAGGCCATCTAGCGAAAAAATGATCTCTGTCAGCAATGCGCCGGTAAATAAAATGCCGACGAATGCGCTTGGGAATCCCGCGATGACGATAAGCATCGCATTACGAAACACATGGCCGAGCAGGACGCGTCGTTCTGTTAATCCCTTAGCTCGAGCGGTTACAACATATTGTTTGTTGATTTCTTCTAGGAACGAATTCTTAGTGAGGAGGGTCAGGGCCGCAAACCCGCCGATTACCATAGATAAAATTGGCAGTGCGAGGTGCCAAAAGTAGTCTGCGACGCGCTCAAGATAATTTAATTCGTTCCATCCCGGTGAGGTCAACCCTCGTAATGGGAACCAATCGAAATATCTCCCTCCGGAGAAAATCACGATTAGCAGGATCGCGAACAGGAAGCTCGGAATAGCGTTGCCGATCACGACTACACTGGAACTCCAAAAATCAAACCGTGATCCGTCTCGTACGGCTTTCAGGATACCTAAGGGAATCGAAATCGTATAAATGAGTAGTGTTGTCCATAGACCCAGCGATATAGAGACGGGCATCTTGTCCAACACCAGATCGATCACACGTTGGTTGCGAAAGAAACTTTCTCCAAAATCGAAGCGGATATAGTTACCGAGCATTTTTAGAAATCGCTTGTGCGCAGGCTTGTCAAAGCCATACATAACTTCGAGTTCTCTCAGAAACGCTGGATCCAAACCTTGGGCGCCACGGTATTTGCTGCTGAGGCCGCCATCGTTTGCCGCTTGCCGATTGCCCAAGGTCTCAGTTTGGTTGCTACTCGAAATGCGAGCAGTCGCTTCGACCCCGGTGCCGGTATATCGCGAGATCAACTGTTCAATTGGGCCACCTGGCGCAGCTTGAATGACCAGAAAATTGATCAATATTATGCCAAACAAAGTTGGGATGATCAGTAACAGCCGCCGGATGATGTAGGCGGTCATGGTCGAGCTCGCTGGGGTACAGGATTAATCAGGTTGGTCTTTTGGTGCGGCGGCGCAAGTAGAGCATGACGACAACGATCATAATACCAAGGAATGCAAGATAGATCATCGTGTCCCGCTCGGCTTGTGCAAATTCGTCGGGAGACGCACTGTTTGGCGCGCCATCATCGGTGTTACTGTCCCCTGACTCATTTTGGGCCGGGTCCGGTGCGTCAGTAGTGGTGTGGTTATTCGCTAATAGCAATTGGTGCTTTGGTTTGTCATACCACCACGTATTTGGGAAGGATATGCCATATTTAGGGGGCATCTCCGGTTTGCCAAACATGTTCCAATAGACGAAACGAAAACTTTGAATATGCCAGTGCGGTACCACATAGTGGCTCCAGAGAAGCACTCGGTCTAGCGCTCGTGTGTGGGCTACGAGACTTTCCCGATCGGGTGCTGAGATTAGTGCTTCGACCAGCTCGTCAACCACGGCGTTTTTGACGCCAGCGAAATTTTGACTTCCGTGGAGATCAGCAAATTCCGATGTCCAGTAACCTCGTTGTTCGTTACCAGGGCTGAGAGACTGTCCACGAGCCACCACGATCACGTCAAAATCAAATTCATCAAGGCGATTTTGATATTGTGCCGTGTCCACGATTCGTATCTTCCCATTAATCCCGAGCCGCGCCAGGTTTTGCACCATTGGGGCAACAATACGTTCGAATGCGGGCGAGACCAAAAGGAACTCGATCGTCATTTTTGTACCATCCGGTCCAACTAGGGCGCCGTCTATCACTGTCCATCCGGCCGTTTCCAGTAACGCTCGCGCTGTCCGAAGGTTTTCTCGAATTTCGCCTGACCCATCAGTCGAGGGAGGATCGTATGCGGCAGTAAAAACTTCCTCCGGTATTCTGTCACGGTAACCTTCGAGTATTTTCTTTTCTTGTCCTTCGGGCAGACCCTGGGACGCTAGCTCCGTGTTTGAAAAGTAACTCTTGGTGCGGGTGTACTGGCCATAAAACAAGTTGGTGTTGGTCCATTCAAAATCAAAAGCATACGCAAGTGCGCGCCGGACGAATGGGTCGGAAAATTTGGTGCGGCGAGAGTTAAAAAAGAAGCCTTGCATACCGGTCGGGCTCTCGTGTGGGATCAGTTCCTTGATCAGGTCGCCACTCTTCACCGATGGAATGTCATAGGCTGTGGCCCATTCTTTAGAAATATTTTCGGCACGAAAGTCGTATTCATGGGCTTTCAACGCCTCGATCGCTACAGTGGCATCGCGATAATAATCAAACTGAATTTGATTGAAGTTGTAACGCCCACGATTAACGGGCAAGTCCTTGCCCCAATATTCCCGGACTCTGCTGTAGGTAATCGAACGTCCGGCATCGAACGTCTCGATCCTGTATGGCCCACTGCCCAGCGGCGGTTCTAGCGTGGTTTGTGAGAAATCGCGAGTTTCCCAGTAATGTTTAGGTAGCACAGTGAACTGCCCCATGATTAATGGTAGCTCTCGGTTCACCCCGTCAGTAAAAGTAAATTTTATAGTCCGATCGCCAAGTTTCTCAACGATTTCTACGCTAGCATAATAGGAGCGATAGAAAGGATTCCCGGTTGTGGTCAGAAGCTCAAAACTGTAAATCACATCGTCAGCGGTGATGGGGACACCATCATGCCACTGTGCCTCGGGTCGCAAGGTGAACGTCACCCAACTTCGATCCTCAGGCATCTCAATCGTTTGGTTCGTCTTGGGAGCTTTCCAGTAGTCCGTCATAGATCATCGGCAAGCCGGCTGCTGGCAAGCCCTTAATGATGAAGGGATTAAAGCTGTCATATGTTCCAATGGCCGCAAGCCGAACATGTCCGCCCTTGGGGGCGTCTGGATTTACGTATTCGAAGTGAGTGAAATCAGCCCCATATTTAATATCGCCATACATTGATAAGGCGTGCGAAGTAAGCGTTTCACTTTGCACTTGTGAGATAGTGGAGAATACTGCGTATAACAGGAAACTGAGCCCAGCTATGTACCTGTGGCACGGGAGAGTATTGTCTAAAACAATATTGCGTTTAAAGGCCATCCAATATCCTATCACGGACAGTGTCACCGAAAACGTTCTCCCGCTCTACGCGCGTGTTGATGTGGTTCGTCTATAGGAACTTTGTGTAGGGCTAAACGGAATTGGCGCTTATTGGTTGAAATTGGGTGCTCCTATTTCAAGCTTTATAGCACTTCAGCGCTAGCTACTCGGTTGGAAGCGCTATGGGGGTATCCGAAAGGGCGCGTAAATAAACAATCACATTTGCGCGTGCCGTGGGTTTTTTTATCCCGGGGAATGCCATCTTTGTACCGGGTGCATATGTTTTTGGTGAGGTCAGAAAACTATTAAGCGCGTCATAATCCCACGTGCCTCCAATATCAGTTAAGCTTGAGGAATAAGAAAAGCCGGACCTGGCCGCTTTAGCGCTCCCAGCAATATCCCAGAGGTTTGGGCCGATTTTATTAACACCATCTAACTCGAAAGTGTGACATGCGAGGCATTTCCTAGCGGTTTTTTTGCCGGCAGCTTGGTCGGCTGCTAGGAGGAGGCTGGGGAGCGATACGGTTTCGCTCGTTTGTGCCTGAGCCGAATGTTCAGTCACTATCCCACTCTCCACCAAGAATACTGGTGCGCTGTGGTTGTGGTGGGCCGGAAAAAGTGCATCACCAAAAATCTTGAGCACCATTACGAACAGGGCGGTGGCCAAAAAAGCGCCTATCCACTTATTAAGTTCAACTGATGACATGGTTGACACGATCTTCAAAATTGGCTCACTGGTGGACGTTAGCGGCTTTCTGCAGAACCGTGCAATACTTATAACTAGCTAAACTTTCCAGGACTACAATGGCCAGTGGCGCCCACCGAAGGAATTCGACATGGAGACGGTTTCGCGTACGATAGTTTTGATACCGTCCCGTCTCGCGTCAACGCGATTTCCGAGGAAGCCACTGGCTGAAGTCAGTGGCGAGGCGATGATTGTCCAAGTTTGGCGGCGTGCCGTGGCTTCTGGCGTTGGGACCGTCGTCGTTGCTTGTGGTGACGAAGAAATTGCGCAAGCGGTCCAGGCCGCAGGCGGGAGGGCTGTCATGACCCACCCAGGTCATCCATCGGGGTCGGATCGTATTTACGAGGCCTTGGAAATACTGGATCCTGAACGGACCGTTGAGCGGATTGTAAATCTGCAAGGAGACCTACCTACCATCGAACCCGTTGCGATCCGTAAAGTTCTTGAACCACTTAGCGATCGGAAAGTTGATATTGCCACTCTTGCGGCTGAAATAACTGATCCGGATGAGCGCAACGACCCTAACGTTGTAAAGGTGGTTGCTGCGTTGGGGGAAGATATCGACGTTGCGCAGGCCCTTTATTTTACACGGGCTACTGCCCCTGCTGGAGATGGTCCGCTGTGGCACCATATTGGGTTGTACGCATATCAACGCGCTGCGTTAGAAACATTCGTTGCGTTGCCGCCGAGTAAATTGGAACAGCGTGAACGGCTTGAACAATTGCGTGCGCTCGAGGCTGGTTTGAGAATTGATGTAGCGCGCGTTGAAATGGTTCCCCTTGGTGTAGATACGCCGGCTGACCTTGATCGAGCGCGTCAGTTACTTAAATCAGATGACACTTTGAGGTAGTGATGGGCGAAGATTTCCGCACGAATATAGCCTTTCAAGGGATTCCAGGCGCTTACTCTAACATGGCGTGCCTGGCGGCTTATCCTGAAATGACTCCGCTCCCATGTCCGACCTTCGAGGATACCTTTATGGCGGTGACGGAACGGCGTGCTGCATTGGCAATGATTCCAATTGAAAATTCAATCGCAGGGCGTGTAGCGGATATTCACCATCTACTTCCTAAATCCGGTCTGCATGTC
>JYMV01022629.1_pt1 | contig 23366 bp, 23 predicted proteins | sample 338911 | NCBI WGS metagenome assembly JYMV01 (sample SAMN03354496, study PRJNA234377) | hydrothermal vent metagenome | biome: Deep sea; feature: Hydrothermal plumes at the Eastern Lau Spreading Center, Western Pacific Ocean; material: Seawater | place: Tonga | collected 2009 | depth 2000 m m
CGCATGCTTCGGTTAAACTCCGAATGAAATTTCTTGGTTGATCAGATACAGTGTTCTAAAATTTTGGACTGTCATATATTAGTCTGTCAATTTCACATATGAGGTTTAAAGTCTTGATATCGGTGGAGATGCATGGATGAAAGTCTATACTGTTGGAGTGATTGGCTGTGGCCGAATTGCAAGTTTATTGGAGCAGGAAACGCATCGTGGCAATCCAAACACACATGCGGGTTGTTACGACTACTATCATAGAACCCGTATCGTAGCTGCAGCTGATATGTCCGATCAGCGTCGCCAGGCTTTTGGGTCAAGATGGGGTGTTTCTGGCCTTTACAAAGATTGGCAGGAGATGCTAGACATTGAGGATCTTGATATTGTTAGTGTTTGTACCTATCCAATTCCACATCGGGATATGGTTGTTGCTGCCGCTCAGTCGGGTGTCAAAGCCATATTCTGTGAAAAAGCTATGGCGACAGTTTTAGGTCAGGCCGATGAGATGATTGACATCTGTCAAAAAAATAATGTCAAACTCAGTATCAACCATGGACGCAGATGGGATTGGCAATACCGAAAAGTCAAAGAACTCATAGATCAGGAATATATTGGTGTACTGCAGTCCATGACGCTCCATTTTAGCGCTGGGCTGGCCAATAATGGAACCCACTATTTCGATATGCTCCGCTTTTTTGCGGGAAATGTTCAGTGGGCGGTTGGTTGTTTAGTTGACAAAGATTCCCTTGACCCGCGGGGAAGTGGTTATTTTCACTTCAAAAATGATGTGCAGTGCATTGTTAATGGATCCTTTGGAGCAGGGGCACAACACCTCTTTGAATTGATAGGATCTAAGGGACGTATCGTAGTTACCAACACACGGCCTCCTCAGTTCAAGATTTATGTTGGCGACAAAGAGGAATTGTTTCCTGACATGCCGAAGGATCAAGAAATCAATACTTTTGGTTCTGGTCGATGTGTGATTCCTTTATCGGTTGTGGAAATTGTCAACGGTCTGGATTTGGATCAAGATTCTATCTCAACTGGACATGATGGACGGGCAGCACTGGAAATGGTTCTTTCTTTTCACGAGTCAGAACGGTTGGGCAACAGTCGAGTGGATTTTCCTATGCAGAACCGTGACATTTGTGTCTTGGTTCGAAACGAAGATTTTATCAGCAGTGCAGTTCCAGAATAGTTGGATCGCGTGAGGAGAAAACCGATGGGTATAAGAGATGAAAAACTGGCAGTTGTAATTGCTGGTTGTCACCGTATGTTAAATCGAAACCCGGGCAGTCATAATTTTGCAACTGCTTTTTGCCAAGTGGAAGAAACGGAAGTTGTGGCCGTTTTTGATCTAGGCGCAGATACGCGGGCAGAATTTGTTTCGTGTTGGCATGATGTGTGGGGTGACATTCCGACTTACGACGACTATCCAAAAATGCTGAAAGAGACAAAACCCGACATCATTTGTATTGCAACTCGACAGACAATGCACGCCGAACAATCTGCTCTAGCTGCGGAGTCGGGAGTGCAGGGTATTATGTGTGATAAACCACTGGTTACCAGTCTAGCGGAGATGGATAACCTCATTTCATCCTGTCAGAATATACCTCTCCTCCTGGCTCTTGATCGGCGATGGTTTGAACGATACATTGTACTGGGAAACCAAATATCAGCTGGGATTATTGGTGAGATCAAAAGCATCGTTGCCTATGGTCTGCCAAACTTGATTAACCACGGTTGTCATTGGTACGATACACTGCTCGCCTTAGCCGGTGACATTGAGCCAGTTTGGGTTAGTGGATTTGTTGACGATTTTCTGGCTGAACCGGAAGATTCCCGTCGTCGTATGGACCCGTCTGGCCGTGCCCAAATTGGACTGGCAAACGGAACGGTTGTCTATGTTACGCCAGATGGTCTTCATTCAGGAGACGGGTTGCCAATAAGCTTTGAAGTGGTTGGTGAAACCGGCCGTTTGTTTATTCTGAACGATGCTCAGCAAAGTTTTGTCTGGAAGTCGGACAATCCAAGTCAGATTCAACCGGTTGAATTACCTCAAGACATCGCTGTATGGCCTGCCGGTCCAGCCATGGTTAGAGATTTGGTTCAAGCCATTAAGACAGGTAGTCGAACTAAATGTGATGTCGATCAGGCTCGACGCACAACTGAGATCGGTTTTGCCATTCATGAATCATCAAAAAAGATTGGGGCTAAGGTTGATTTGCCAGTGACTGAGAGATTGTTATGTATTGAATCATTTCCTTGGGGAAACGAATAAAGGAGGGCTACGGTGGGATCTTACCGAGGTGCGGTTATTGGATGTGGAAGAATCGGGCAGCACAATTGATGACGAACAGGTTGGTAAGCCCCAGTTCCGTTATCCTTGGGCTCATGTCCCCGCTTTTATCGAGGCACGAGGCATTGAACTGGTTGCGGCCTCAGACCTGTCAGTAGATCGACTTAATGATTTCAGTCGGAGATGGGGGATTACTGTCCTGTATACTGATTATCTTGAAATGGTTGCCAAGGAGCAGTCAGACATTGTCAGTGTGACAACCCAAGCCGCTGAACGAGCAGAAATCATAATTAGTTTGGCCGAATTGGGCGTGCGAGCTATTTATACTACCAAACCGATGTGCCGAAGTTTAGCCGAAGCTGATATGATGATCGATACCTGCCGGAAAAACGGTGTAATCTTAGCGATTGCCTGTCACAAGAATTGGATTCCCTGGTTTCTTGCTTGTCTGGAATCAATCCGAGAAGGAAAGATTGGTCGATTCTCCTCCATGGTCTGTAATTATGGTTGGAGTCTTTCCCGCGGTCATAGTCATACACTGGCTCTGTTTCGCCTTTTCACTGACGCGCCGGCCAAATGGGTTTTTGGACATATGAATAGTGATGAAGCCGCCGAAGGTGATGGAGATCTATCCGGCATGGGTATGATTCTTTACGAAAACGATATTCATGGGTTCCTCAGTACTGGTGGACGCCACACCCTGAGACTAGGGAACCGATGCGGCGTCAATTCCCCAATCCTAAAAGACCACGAAGTTCTCAACAAGCTGCTATTGAAGAATTGATCAAGAACTTGGACGATGGATCTGCACCTCTTTGTCCGGGCGAGCTTGGACGGGAAGCACTGGAGATCGCTATTGCTTTAAGGGAATCACACCGCCGCAGCGGTGAAAAAATCGAATTGCCGCTTGAAGACCGAAGTTTGTTCATGCTGGCGTAATCTGGTATTATCTAGATAAGGCTCATAGTGAGAATTATATTAATCATAATTGAATTTGGAGTGTCCTAAAAATGAAGGTAAAACTGGCACAATATGGTATCCTGCATGATCATGCGTCTGGCAAGGCTTGGGTCATGAAGGAAAGTGATGAGGTGGATTTTTGCGGCATATTTGAGCCGGATCTAAAAGCAAAGGAAGCGTTAGGTAACAACGATCCATACCGGGATATTGGCTGGTTCTCAAGCAAAGGAGAGATGTTGGATGACGAAACTATCGATGGTATCGCTATCCAGGGACGTGTGGCAGACAATCTTGCGTTTGCTGATGAGGCTTTGGATCATAACAAGCATGTTTGGTTGGATAAGCCGGCTGGAGACAATTTGCAAGCGTTCCGTCAAGTTCTTTCGGTGGCAACTGAAAAAGGTTTACTTGTCCAACTCGGTTATATGTTTCGGTACAATGCGGGGTTCCAATTTGTTTTGGACTGGGCAAAGTCTGGAAAACTCGGTCATATATTTTCTGTACGCGCACGGATCTCATCCGGTGTGGTGAATGAATCGCATTGGGCACGTTGGAATTCCCCTGGTGAACGCGATGGGGGTATTCTCTTTATCTTGGCTTGCCATTTAATTGATATCATTGTCGCTTTATTGGGCCGGCCTGATATAGTAACCCCACACCTCCGGCACGATGGAGGTCACTTTCCGTGGTTTCAAGATAATAGTGTCGTTGTCTTTGAGTATCCGCGTGCCATGGCTGTTCTTGAATCAACCGCTTTAGAAGTTGCTTCGGGCACATCAAGACGCCTAGAAGTCTATGGTACTCAGGGAAGCATTATTATGGAACCGCTTGAACCACCTCAGTTAAGGCTCTGTTTAGACGCTGATCGAGACGGTTATAAGAAAGGGTGGCAGCATGTTCCTGTAGAACACCGTCCTCGATACGTTGATAGCTTACGCGCATTTGTGGCTGATATTCGTGGGGAGAAGAAACCGGACCGTTCACTTGAACATGAATTCACTGTTCAAGAAACTGTATTGCGTGCCTCACAAATTGAATCATCCATCAACTGAGTGTTGCTGATGGTTGCTTGTAATCGCAATTCATTCTGGTACCTGTTTAAATTAACTGTTCTAGAGTTTTTCCGTCAGTCACCATTTTGTTTGCTATTAATTACCTTATGACCGCGGTAGATTTTATCACGCATCTGTTCTATCTTGTTGATGATAAGCTGAATGAAGCGGACAAAAATCATCAGCACAGCCAAGCCAAGCTCTATCCCTCTGAAGGGGTTACCATCGGCTTGCTGCCCTTAAAGGTCAGGGAAATCGAGCCTTCTATCGATGGATTTCCCACAATTACCGAGACTTGTTTCCCTGCTTACCTGAGCCAACTCGATTGTTTCGGCTATTCAACAGCCATCAACATCTGATTGATGTTTTCATGGCCACTCCTTCACCGATTGGAGTCATTGACACTTATGGTATTGAGTTGACCCACTCCAGACGGGAAGGGAGAAACCAAAAGCAGATTGACCAGAAGGGGATTTCCAATCAACGCTAGATTGTCGGAGGGAAGCTCTGTTTGCTTCTCAACCATCTGGGGTTCGTCGTTGATTGGGATTGCCACACGGCCAACATCTACGATGGAAGTGCCTTCCAGCATATGGTTGATGGCGTGGCATCGGAGACGAGTGTGCCAATCAAGGTTTCGGAAAGGCGGATTGGTTTCCAGCGAATTTGCGGCTCTGCCAGCCAAGGGGGCGGAATGACCGAATGCTAATAGAAACCATGCTGTCGATGCTGACTTTGGTCTGTGGGTTCAAGAAAATGATGCACCGAGCCTGGACCTACTTCAAGACTCGAGTTGGCTTGACGATGGCCTTGTTCAACATTCTGGTTCAGTGGCAAGGGTCACCTGCGCAAGAAGATGGTTTTGTCCTGCTGTCTATTGCTCAGTTCAGTCTCTAACTAGCACCAAAGGTTATATAAGTTACCAGAAGAGCTGTAATAGGCTCTGTCAAGCCCCGGTTGTAGCCTACCTAGTACCCGTACGTCTGAAATACTCTTCCTCCGACCGACCGTCCGGACGTATAGTTTCTTTGGTAATGGGCTTGAAGAACGCTATACCAGCGGACTTCTGCCCCTACGTACCGAATACCCTAGATCTTTCCACTGTTTGTATGTACCCCATATGCCTGAGGGATAAGGTGAAGTTGCCGTTAAAGTACTGTTTGGTCCGCACCTTAATCTTCTCCAGTTTCCTGAGTTGGAAGATGTCCAGAGCACCAGCAAAGGTAGGTACCAGAGGAGCATAGTAGAACGGGTGTTTTCTGCGTGGGTCTTCACCTTGCAGATAAGCCATTATCATCCGCTTATCCAAGCCCTTAGCCTTGATAAAGTGGGTATACTGAGACATAAAACCTCCTTATGGGTTGAGGTTAGATAGGATGATGACGCAACTAGAAGGCCACGCTATTACAGGTAATCAGGCAGGTTGGGACTTCTACATCAGTACTGGGGGACTGTCTGGTGGCAGTGCAACGTCCATTGGCAGGCTATGATGTGCTTACATGGCACTTCCTGATCCAGACAGCTGCATCTCCAGCCTTGCTTATTCAGGACAACCACTTCTTCTCGGGCTAGTTTTGAGACCTGACAAGGAAGGTCCAGACATCCTCAGACTTAACCAGATGGTGGTAGCAGATAGCTGATGCTCTGGCTATCTTGCGTAAGGTTGGTCTGTCTGTCTTCAAGCCAAATATGCGGGCAAACGCCACAGCATCTCCCAGCTCTATGACTATGCTGCAGCCAAATTTGAACATAGGTATTCCTCCCAATTTTGGGCACAAAAAGGGCAAACCTAGCTCCAGATCTGCCATGGATTAATGTTGCTTATGGGTTAAGGAATTACACTTCAGGTGGGATGGATATAGCACGAAGTGTGCTAGAGGAAAGGTATGAGTACAATATTCACTTAGCTTGTGCTATAGTGGAATGAGGCTCTCATATTGTAGACAAGGTAAGACTGAACAATTACAAATGTTCTATAATGAATATGATAGGATTCCTACGTTGCAAGAAGATGATGAAATGGCAAGAGTACCCACATCCAATTTAATTAAGTTTTTTAAAGGAGATAACAATGCATGGTGTAGCAAGACCGACATGGGATGCAGACAACCATAAATGGGATCAACCATTTATACCTTCAGTTCAACAGTATATAATTTTGTTGGAAAAGAGGATAGAGGAATTAGAAACTTCCAGAATTTCCTTTTATTTTAACAATCAGGCAATAAACAAAGAGAAAGCAAAAGAACTACTTGAGGCGGATAATGGCGTTGCTTGAAGCACTCAAGGTTATCTAGGTACTGCTGTTGCGGTTCTTGTCTATTGTCTTTACCAGGGCGACACAAAGAGATCAGGTATCATACAGCATCCAGGTTGAAACAACAGTCTCCACAGGTGCCTTCCTAACATCGCTTTGTAAAATGACATCAAATTATCGGTTTATAGGAACGGCCAAAAATTAAGAGTTATTTGATGTTCTTGTGTAATGTCTAAAAATATCAATTAGGATATATAACTTTAGTGCGTAACCAGCTAACATGCAGTCCATGGCAATTAATTTTCCTAAGTTACTCATAGGAGTTACATCACCATATCCAACAGCAGTAATAGTAACCACTGACCACCAGAGCGTTTGTATAATAACATCAATAATAGTTACCCCTCCAGGTGGTTTTCCCATACTTTCAGAAAAGTTATCATATTCAAAAATTATAATCAGTGCTGCACTAATAAGGATCAAACCTAATACATAACCATATATTTGTAAATCTTTGTCATGAGTTAATAACTCCTACAAGTTTTTTAGCAATGATTGGTTCCATAACTAAATTGGATACCTGAAATGCTAACTCAGTTTAACAAATGATATGAGAAAATGGTGACGCAATGTTGGTAATGTATAGTGACGATGTTAGTGTTGCATACTTAAATGTAAGAAGTGGCAGGTTTAATTGTCTCAATAAGATGAGATGATAGCGAGTCTTTTTTATTGTGAATTATAATTTTAACAATTTTCTTTTAATGTGTTCGATGGCTTGACACCCCTGTGTTCGATCTCTTGACATACAGTAGGTTCCACTAGTTCATCATTATCTTGTGGCTGTATATCGGTGTCTATACGCTGTTTGAGGGCTTTTCCACTTCCTGCTGAAGGTGTTTTAGTCTCGCCAGTGTCCATTTCGTGCTGATAACGCATCTTCTTGACTTCTTCCGAGGTGACTTTGTAAGCGGTCAGTCTGTAACGGTACCGGCCTGACTTCTCGTCTAGTTGCTTCTCCAGTAAACCTAACCCTATTAGTTCTTCCACCAGGTTATTGACAGTAGGACGTTTAACTCCACATCTGTCAGCGAGAACCTGGTGAGCTATAGCTGAATCATTATAGTATGGCATAATAGACACCATGACATATTCCCTCGATTTTCGAACAAAAGTTTTTCGGATCAAAGAGAAAAAAGGGCTGACCTTTGAACAAGTCAGGGACCAGTTTGATATTTCTATTCGGATATTATTTCGTTGGCAGAAAAAACTAGAGCCAACTATGACCCGAGATAAGCCGGCGACAAAAATCAATATGGATAGGCGGGAAAAAGATATTGAAAGGCACCCGGATGATTATCAATGGCAACGAGGCCAACGCTTCGGCGTGACCCAGTCCGCTATCCACTATGCTTTGCAGCATCTTGGTGTCAGCTATGAAAAAAACGTTGCAACATCCAAAGACGAACCAACAGGCACGTCTCAACTTCCAACAAAAAATAAAGGCCTATCAACAGGCAGGCAACCCCATCGTTTATCTGGATGAAAGCGGGTTTGCTCAGGAGATGCCCAGGACGCATGGCTATTCCAAAAAAGCAACACGTTGTTACCGGACTCAGGATTGCCATGCTGGGGGGCGGGTGAATGTCATGGGTGCCTTGCCTGACATTCTTAACCGTTGCCCTGTTTGATGGCCGCGTTAATTCTGATGTTTTTTATGCCTGGCTCATTCAGGAACTGTGACCCAAAACACCAGCAGGGACGGTGATTGTGATGGACAATGCCAGCTTTCACCAGCGTCATGATATGTTGGAAGCGATCAGCGCCAATCAGTGTCAGGCAGAGTTTCTTCCACCTGACAGCCCCGACCTTAACCCCATTGAACACAAATGGGCTCAAGCCAAAGCCGTCAGAAGGCGATACCGGTGTGCTATTGATGAACTCTTTTCTGAGCATTCACAATATGTCGTTTTATAATGATTTAGCTATATCATGCGAAAATGATCGTTTTTGCTCATTTTACCTTCTGTCCATAATAGAGTAACGAGAATTATACCTTTAACCGCACGTTTATGTTTACCTGACCAATGTTTACCAGCCAATTCTGTTTTATTAAGCCTAGATGCTGCACTTGGCATACTATCTGGTAGAGGTGCATTCGCTGGCATAATGTCCGCAGGTATCATAGCGACCATTACTTCATTATTAGGAGGTACGCGGGTTCAGTGCTCCGGACCAACTGCGCCGATGAACACTACATGCGCAACATATGCATACGAAAATAAATTTCCCGATAACATACAAGCTGACCACTTTGTAAATGTCATACTTATTTTAACGGGAGCAATACTCCTGATTATGGGCGTGTCAAGGCTTGGCAAATTTATACGCATCGTACCCAATGTCGTCGTGTCTGGATTCATGAATGGCATAGCAGCGCTGATTTAGGTGAGCTAAGCACAGATCCTACTAGGTCTCAATGGCACGGAGCCTGTCAAAGGAGAGCTACATCTTAATACCATAATTGTTCTCGTCACATTACTGATTCTATACGGCCAGTATTCAAAATTTGTGCCGTCGCCCCTGATAGCAATCATAGTTATTTCTGCTTGGACAAATTTTTCCGAGTGGCCCGTGGAATATATGGCTATCGAGAACACCATCACCCATTTCAATGAACTTACAGCAATGGTTGACGAGCAAATCCCTAGAGTATGGTCGTCAACCATCATACTGGCTGCGCTACCTTTTGCACTTCAACTGGCATTGTTATGCTACTTGGACCCCCTATTAACCAATGGTGCTAGTTTGGCGTAGGTCATGAGCTAAAATCAGAGCTCCCTTTGTTCGTCAAAAGGATATCAACTCAATTCTTTCGACAAATAAGGAGCTCAACTCATGACCACCCCAAGATTTTATCACATATCTGTTCTGTCCAGTTGATGATAAACTCGATAAAGCGAATCAAAATCACAAGCACAACCAAGCCAAACTCTATCCTTCTGAAGTGGTTTACCCTTGGCTTGCTGTTTGTCCTCAAGGACGTGGGGAATCGAGCTTTCTATCGATGGATTTCCCAAAACCACCGCCACCTGTTCCCAAGCTTACCTGAGCCAACTCGACTGTTCCGATTGTTCAACAGCCTTCAACATCTGATTGACGTTTTCATGGCATTAGTGGAGAAAGCACGCAGCAAAACAAGGAGCTAGTTGCTCAAGGGATTGCCAATGGCGCGATAAGCCTGTTCGGCGGGGTCCCAGGCGCACAAGCAACGATACGCTCAGGATTGCAGGCATCTCCGTTAGTTTATTCGTACTTATCGAACTGCTCGTTTTTCAAAACTTACTACAGTATATATTGGTATATTGATTAAGGTAGGCTTTGACGTATCCGATTTCGAACCGATTAAACTCTATTTTATAACAGTGGGATGTTAGCCCAAAAGCAGACAGATCAAAAGATCCGTGTGACAACTTTGGAAATGCTGCTCATTGGCGCCACTGCTTTAATAACACCTGAATACTGCAGTCATCAGCATGACCATACTGTTCCATTCGCTGAATAAATTTATTATTCAGCAACAGCCCCTAAGAGACCTTAAGCCTAAGTATGATACTACGAAAACAGAGGATGCTATACTTGGCCTGATCTAGACATTGTAGGATGAGGATGAATCGGTTCGTTATAATGGCGACAATGGCATTAGGGAAGATAGATACACCTGAAGACCTGTTGGTAGATCTGTGCACTAAGCATTGATAAAGTCCTGAAGTAGCTTGTATTTAAGTTAACCGCTTGACCTTGCACTCAAGAGATATCATGGTCCTTTAAGCCTTGCGGAAATCCCTTGAATTTGCTATGATCAAACTCATTAACAATATAAATTTATTTTCCGAGAATACTTATTTAAAGGGGAAAAATGAAACCATATAGAGTTGCCATTTTAGGTTGTCGATCACGGGGATCGTCAGCCGCCAGAGTTTATCACACTCATCCCCGAACGGAGCTGGTCGGCCTATGTGATTTGTTGGAAGACCGCCTGAACACCTTAGGGGATGAACTAAGTATAAAGGCACGATTTACTGATTTAGACGAGATGATTCGTCAGACTAAGCCAGATATTGTAGCTATTCCGACCGCACCCGCCTTGCATGCCCCACTAGCTTTACGGGTATTGGAACATGGGGTTAACATTGAAGTCGAAAAGCCAATGGGAATGGATCTCATCGAGACTGATGCAGTGATGAACAAAGCAGATGAAAAGGGGGTTCAGGTAGCTGTTCATCATCAGTGGCGGTTGAGTGCTTGGACACAAGCTATTAATCAGGTCTATCAAGCAGGCGATATAGGCGAATTACGCTATATCTACGCCAGTGGGAAAGGTTATTACGGGGGATTTGGTCTTATGGAAATCGGCACCCATCTGCTGACCCATATGATCAAATTTGGAGGACATTGTCAGAGTGTCACAGCACATGCTACCACTCGAGGTCATACTATAACACCACAGGATGTTTTACCTGCCCCGCGTGGCAACGGAACTATTGCGGGCGATCGCGTCACTGCCTCATTACAGTTTGCCAATGGGGTAACTGGGACACTGCTTCAGCATCACTTTAACAAAATTGAATTGGATGCGCATGTGGTTGAACTCTATGGCACCGAAGGTCGACTGATGTGGCATCCTCAAGGCGCTTGGAAGTTACCAAATCCACATGTTCTACCCACAAATAACTTGGATCAATGGCAAGCCCTAACACCCATTTATCCGGAAAGTTTTGAACAAGCAGTCAAATCCCTTCCAGGAAATGGCAAAATGAATGAAGGTGATTATTGGTTTGTAGACGAATATGTTCGGGCTCTAGATGCAGGCCAGGAGCACGAATGCAGTGGAGCAGAGGGCCGCCACGTCATCGAGATCATCATGGGCATTTTTGAATCAGCGGCCTACGGTACTCGCGTCGATCTCCCACAGCTCAATCGTGAACACCCGCTGACACGTTGGCGCAACGAGGAAGGATTGGGGGCACCGGAACCAATGCCAATGGCCGATGCAGACTGGCTTGTAGAAGAAAGCAAACGCTTAGGGAGTTAGACGCGCATGGGGTTACTATTGGAATTAATAGACTGCTCAAAGCCCCCATTATCGGCTTGGGCCGCTGAGTTCTCTGCCCAATCTATATGAATCAAATTAAATAACTAAATCCTCATTGATACCCGTGCAATAGATAACTCGCGTACGGGGTATCGGGGTGTCGACTACTCCCCATTAGTTGGTGCCCTTTTTCTTAGTCCTCTCGATCTTACATTTCCATCTGACCTAGAGTCTCATCCACCCTTTTCACTTTTTTATTACCACCAATAAAATTAATATCCTTTTATTTTTTTAAGGCATCTATAATTATTGGCATTATACTTTATATTTGGAGAATTTAAATGAGAACGTTTTCTTGGTTAATGGTATTTGTTGTTTTGGTGGGTTCAATCTATGCCGAAGGTAAAGAAGAACTAGTGGTTGAAAGTGCGAAGGAACTAATGGAGATCAGTGCTAAGATGATTACTTGGGAGAAAGATGGGTCTAAGATGGTGTTAATTCCTGCTGGTGACTTTCTGATGGGTTTACTGATGGAGACGATGATGAGAAACCAATGCATACCGTCTATTATAGATGCTTTCTACATGGATAAATATGAGGTGACTAATGCTCAGTATCAGCTTTTTATGCAAGATTCTGGACATAGGCTACCTGCCTATTGGAATGACTCAATATTCAATTCTCCTCAGCAACCAGTGTAGGTGTTAATTGGTCTGATGCCACTGCCTACGCTGTCTGGGCGGGGAAGAGGCTTCCTACCGAAGCAGAATGGGAGAAGAGCGCCAAAAGTGGTTTATCAGGTAAAAAGTATCCATGGGGTGATACTATTAACTCTAGCAAATCTTGTTATGACCAAGGCAGAAATGGTAAGCCAACCCCAGTTGGGTCATAGTAGCTAATAGTTATAGTCTCTATGATATGGCAGGTAACGCTTGGGAATGGTGTTCTGATTGGTATGATCCAGATATTATAGCACATCGCCATCACATAACCCTAAAAGTCCAAGTGCAGGTAGTTAGGGGTGGGTCTTGGTACAACAAAATGGCTCGCCTGCGAGTGGCTCTTCGCGACGGCAAAAGACCATCGAATCCTGACAACCATTTCGGATTTCGATGTATTGTTTCAGAATCCTTTACCCCTGGTTCCTTTACAATCGGCGCGATGGTAAAAGAGAAGACCAAATTAACTCTATTTTATCAACAGTAATCGACAATAATAAAATTCCTGGTTAACAATCCTGATCCTATGGAAACTGATGATTTAGTCCATCTGGGCTCATGCACAAAAGCAATGACCAGTACCCTTCTAGCGATCTTAATTACCGAGAGGAAACTGAATTGGGAATCAACATTGATTGAGACGCTGCCCGAACTTAAAGACCTAATCCATCCAAATTATGAATCAGCGACTTTACGTAAACTTGTAACACATTGAAGTGGAATGCCAGCCAATGCTAATAACTGGTGGGATCATTCCGATGAAAGAGACATAAAAGTCAGAAGACTGAAAATTCTTAAAGATAATTTGGCAACCGAACCTCTGACCAAGGTTGGAGACTATCTATATTCCAACTTAGGTTATATTGTTGCTGGTTGTATGGCAGAGAAAGTAACAGGAAAGTCTTGGGAAACACTAATTCAAGAGAAGTTATTTCAGCCCCTTGGGATGAAAACTGCCAGCTTTGGCCCACCTGGCCCACCGGGTCAGTCAGACCAACCTTGGGGCATGTAGAATCCGATACAGGCTGGGAAGCCAGTCAGCTTGATAACTCTGAACCTTTAGGCCCCGTAGGAAGAGTACATTGTAGCTTAGCCGATTGGGCTAAATTTCTTGCTCTTCAATTGCCAAATAGCAATCCTATGATTCAGAACCGACATCAGTTGGATCAGTTGATTGAGCCCGTTGGAGACTATGCTGCGGGTTGGGGCGTATATCAATACAATAGAGTCAAAGGAACTGTTTTAACCCATGATGGTAGTAATACCATGTGGTATACCCGAGTATGGATGGCACCAAATATCGATCGAGCATATATGATGGTAATGAATGCAGCTTTCAAGGATAGCAGCAAATCAGCAACCATTTGTGATCAAGTAATCAGTGAATTAATAAAGATTGACCAAGAACAATAGTGGAGGATTCCTTACCCCTGCTATAAGTTTCAAACTCGTATCTAGAACATATCGGGTACACGTATTATCTATTGCGCGGGTATCAGTAATTTGTTCCGCTTGCAGCAACTGACCTGATTGATAAAAAGAAATAGCCTGTTGTAATTTGCCTTCAACATCCACGGATGGACTAAAAGATTGTTATTGAGGATTTGGTTGTCGTCTTTTTTTCTACTCACGGCTAGAAATGTCCCCATCAGTACACTAGAAGGAATTCGGATTTACCTCAACTTGTATTTCCCCTTTTAACGAATGCTGAGCTGTTGATGATCAGAGCAACGACGAAGCCCCAGAGAAGGCTGTTCGCTACGCACAACGTCCACTCTACTACAATTGGGCATGTTTTTACTTATCCATAGGGTCCAAAAGGGCATCCCAGGTCGAACGAACCCTACCAGTAGGTCGGCGATGCGTTCAACTCCTGAGAGCTAGTAATTAGTAGTTTCGAATGCCTTCATTTCAGCACCATAAGCGAAAATTAACGAGCCGACCGCAAGCACAAGGTGAACCATTGACAGAATAAAGGGTTGCGATTATGATCCGCTTCTTCACTCTTGTTCCAGACAGCACAATATTAAGTTTACTGAGGTAGAATGTGATACTGCTAGGAAAAAGCTAAATGTTGCTGGGCAAATGAAATCAATGAGTTCCACCAAAGAAAATCTGTTGATGGATGATGTTGCCAATGATGGTCCATATACTGCCTATAACGTACTCACCTAAAATCAACCCCAGAAAAAAGGGGCGAGCTCGCTGATATTTTTTAATCCCACCATATTTGATTAGTAGCCATTTGAGGATAAAACCGACTAGAATTGAAAACCAGAAAATGTTGATATCCATGCTGTTGGAGATGGCATAACCTGCAGGATGGAGTTTCCACCACAAAAATTTTTGACGCATGAAGGCGAAGAATAGGACCACACCAAATCCGGCGCCAATGGAGGCCAATCCACTATAGTCCAGTTCATCGGAAGGATCAGTCAGCCAGTTAGCTAGACGTGTGTAGAGCACATGGGCAAATCGTTCCAATGAACTTCCTCCGTGCTGGTAGGCGATATGCAAGTAGACCCAGAAAAAACTTAGGACACCAACCACCAGAGCGACCATTACAGCTGGAAATAAAAGGCGATGATTGACTTTTGCTCGGTGTAGAAGGGCATACCCTTCAATTTGGTGTGGTTGTGGATGTGCTCGATAGGTGAAGTTGAAGAAGCCGAGCATCGACATGACAGTGACGTTTTGGTAGCCTAATCGTCGAGGACTGATAATGCTTGGAAACATCTGGTCTGGACCGGTGAAGTGGAAGTCATGCAATGGAACGCCCATCTCTGCCCGAAATCGAGCTACCCCGACCGAAATGGTGTAATAACAGAAAAAAAACAGCAGACTTAACCAGATCGACATTCCCGCCTTCCACATGAAGACTGATAAGCCAACAATTCCAATCAAGATCCCCCAAACGGCAAGATGTGGTTCGGGGGATCGTCTGGAGCGGATTGACGCTTGGCCGGTTGTCGGCGGAACTTGATCGCTGCCACGTGCTAGCTTTCGACTCATCCATAGAGCTGTCACAGCAATACCGGCTAACGCACCAAACGATTGTTGGTTCAGTGTAACCAAGTACTCAGAGTACGCAACCTGCCGTGCACCCAAGGTGACAGCGACAATTCGCTGTGCTTTGGAAACAAAAAAGAAGAAAACGCAGGAAATGGACATGTCCAACGGCATAAAGAAGGCTAGCCCAGCCACGGGAGAAATAATACCGACATTAACCCCCCCCATCGACCGCCATGGTTGTGTCGTAATGTAGCGTGCTAAGTTGTGATGTCTGGGGTGGATTTTGATGGTTGGAATGGTCGGTAGTAATTCCGCTAATCCGTTTATCAAGGCAATCCCGCCTGAAATCCCAAGACCGAACCATAGTCCAGTTTGGACGAAAATTTTGCCCCGGCTGGATTCCAAGCTCGGTTGGCTGGTCATGAATAAGGGGAGTTGAATGATTGGATAGGACAAGCGCTCCCGCTCCACCCAGGAGGTACGTACATAGAGCGTGATACATTGCATGACGAAGACCAGCATGATTACAAAGCCCGACCACCATAAGGCAGGCTTCAACCAACTTTGCAGATGCTGTGGAGTGTAAAGGGTTGAATCGCCTCGGTAATAGGCGGCGATGACCCTTTTGTCGCTAATCGAGAGCCAAGTTGGAATATATCGCCCAAACAGGTTTTTCCAATCGTTTTCGACGGTTGCCCTTCGAAACGGGACCTCCATCATGGTGGTCAGTGTCTGCATCATTTGGAAAGACTGAATGGCTGAAGTAACGCTCAGCATGACATAGACAACAATCAGTTCCCCTTGCGTCAGTGCCAGTCTAGGGAAAAAACGGACTAGTAACCGATTAGCAATGACCAACAGCAGCAAGATGAAGATGACATTGAAAAAAGGAGAGACGATGGTGGGGATAGGTTGATACTGGTATGGCTGGCGAGAGATCACCAGCCAATAACAGTTGATGGGGATTAACAATGCGCCTAGTACAATTGCACGTAGGGGAGATCTAGGCATTGAGGAATAGGCATCTTAACCAGGATTTGGGTGGTCCCGAGTAATGTATCATTTTCCGTTTAGTTTGCTTTAATAGGATTTCTACTTTTTCAGTTTGATCGTTCCCCAGGTTAAAGCAAGGTGCTCAACAGATGGCTCAACTGCCAAACTCGACTTCATCAGGTCTGTTACTTCTGCTTTTTCCAGTTGGGTATCGAAGATATAGAGCTCGTCCTGAACCCACTGTGAAGGCAGCGTGCTACCTTTTTCGATCTCAATATTCCCAATCCAAAAGTCATCGTCTATTTTGGCAGGACCTGTTTTATGATCTTTAACATGTCCTTCGAGTTCACCGTCAATCCAGAGCTTCATCCCTTGTGGTCCCCAAGTAGTGACAATGAAATGGGTTTCGCCCTTTTTCCAGTCTAGTGGTTGGCTGCATGATTTTCCGTTTCCATTTGCAAACCAGTTCCCGTTATGTTTTATCATCCAACAAATTCCTTCAGCGTTCCACGCATGGCTATGGTTGATAAAGAATGCATCGCTCCCGCGCTTGTATTCCATAAAAATGAATGATTCTCCAGGTACTTTTTTGATGTCTATCATGACTTTGACCCAAAGTGCAATTGAACCTGCCTCTAGTAGAAGTTGCCCCTCGGTAGGGAATGAAACGGCCTCTCCTGCCTTTTCCGAATAAAAACCATTGTCGAAGGCTCCTTCTACGAAGACACCAGCGTGTACTATTCCACCTCCATCCTTTACCGCTTTTTGGCTATCTAGTGAGTTATAGAATATTTGTTTAGCACCGATTTTGGGGACAGAAACTAATACCATCACCGTCATAATAAGTCCCGTTATTACTCGAATGCGGTTCAATATTTTCATTATCTTACTGTCTCCTTATAATACTGGCTTAATTTTAGATTTTAAGTGTGGGAGTTGCGGTGTATCCAACACTACATCTTTGAAGATCAATCCATGTCTGAATTCGATATTCTGTCTATTCTTGATATATGGTAATAAATCGGCTATTCATATGGTAGGTCACTTTCACTTTTTCAGCTTGATCATTCCCCAAGTTAAAGAGAGCTTATCATGAGACGGTTCGACAGCTGTTACACTCGACTTCATAATTCCATCAACTTCTCCTTGTCCCAGTTGGGTATCGAAGATGTAGAGCTCGTCCTGAACCCACTGTGAAGGTAGCGTGCTACCTTTTTCAATCTCAATATTCCCAACCCAGAAGTTATTGTCCATTTTCGTCGTACCTGTTTTGTGCCCTGGAGCTTGGCCCACCAACTTCCCATCCAACCAAAGCTGTTGGCCTTTTGGCCCCCACGAAGTGACGATGTGATGAGTCTCGCCCTTTTTCCAATCCAAATCCTGGCTGCATGATTTACCTTTTCCATTCGTGAACCATTTACCGCCAGCTTTTATCATCCAACAAATTCCCTTGGGGTTCCAACCATGGCTGTGGTTGATGAAGAATGCGTCGCTCCCGCGTTTGTACATCATAAAAATGAATGATTCTCCCGGCACTTTCTGGATGTCTACCATCACTTTGACCCAAAGCGCAATCGAACCTACATCTTGTTTTATGTGTCCTGCGGTGGGAAACGAAACGGCGTCACCTTTTCCATCCGCCAAAAACCCGTTGCCTCGGTGCGCCTTTTCAAAGGAGCCAGCGTGCACTTTCCCACCACCAGCTTCGACTGCTTCCTTACTATCCAATGAGTTATAGAATGTTTGTTTGGCATCGACTTGTGAAATGAAAAACAATGACATCGCCGTCATAAGGGCTGTCATTATTACCCGAATGCAGTTCAATATTTTGACCATCTTACATGTATCTTTATATAGTACTGGTTTGATTTTAGATTTTAAGCGCGACACTTATAGCGTGTTCAACGCTACGTTTCTGAAAATTGACCCCTATTCTGAATTTAATAGTATACTTCACGTTAATTGTATTTTTCCAAGTTTAATTAGTTGTTTTAAATTTTTCGGCCTCGACCATTTCCTCGGACAATTTCTGTTGATAAGCGGTATGAACTTTGGTATCTGCTTTTGCCTGGTGCGAATGGTAGATGAAGTCCAAAGCTCGGCGGTTGCGAGATTCGCTTTGATTACCATTGGCGCGGTGGATAGTTATAGCTTGATGGACTAGTAGGTCACCTGGCCTTGCTGCTAGGGCAACTTCGTTAGCCAGATCGTATCTGTACCGTCATCGGTAATACCCTGTGAGAAGCCGAGGGTGTTAGTCTGACTGTGAGAGCGCATGGTCAGGTGATTAGAACCCCGTACGTACCGGACGCAGCCATTTTTCTCATCAACTTCATCCAGAGCCAGCCACATAGTCAGAGCCTCGCACGGGGTGAGCATAAAGTAGTAGCCATCTTGATGAGGTGGGGTTGGTTTCCCTATTTTGGTTGGCTTGTTGAAGTATTGCATATTTTGGCCAACCACCGATCCCTCTAGCAAAATTTTGGCCAATCGTTTGAATTTGTTGTTGAACAAGTTTCCAAAGTTAGGAATCATGAGTTTGCATTTCTTGGATTTGTTTGAGCGAATCTTCGCTCACTAGGTCTTCATAGAAGACTTAATCACGAGATAAGGTGGGGATGACTTCTGCAATAAATCGTTCAATGTTCACCAAAATTTCGGCAATCTCTGCCCCATCCCAAAAGTTGGGAAAAACGACAAATCCATCTTTTTTGAGAGCTGGTACGACCCTGTCTGGGGCATTTTTCCAATCAATTGTCATAAACTTATGGTTCCTTCGCTGTTGAGTCTGGGCAACCTAGAATTGATCACTGGATATTAGGCATTATGATACTGATAGCCTTGATAGAAGGTGGCTAGTTACTAATTAGGTTGCCAGGGATTACGAGTACCTCCACCAGGATGGTGCGTAAGTGGGATTGTAGTTGGGAACTTCTGCTTCAAGACAATCTTTCGGCTTCCTTCTATTTGCAGTCATATCTAACATTTACCTTTTGTGCCATGGTATATAGCTCATTTGTAAATGTGAAACAGCTAGATAGGCTAATATCTTGTCTTCATTCTGTCCCCAATCTTACCTTAATTCTTGTAATGTTAAATTGGTATCATTGAGTATATCAAACATGACGGCAGACATTAGGATTAGGACGAGGTGAAAAGGATCTCTCTCGTCACTTATATATGCCCTAATTGAGTAGAATGGTTGGAAGAGTGGTTGAGATCCATGCGTGTACATGCTTCATCTCTATGTAAATAAACCTTAGGCAAAATCTCTTAATTAACCAATTCTCAGATTTCTGTCAGCCAATGGGAGTTCTATTTTTTTCCCTCCTGCCGGTGTGATTCTCGCAACCCGATAGCTATCTCGAGGGCTTCACGACCGTATTCCCCTGGGCAAAGCGGTTCCGTATCTTCGTCAAGGTTGTTGACGAGTCCCTCAATGGCAGCCTGCTGAGAGCTTCTGGGCCGTTTGGGGTTCGGAAACTGACGGCGGATAGGTTCTCGGGTTCTCGGGTGACGTCCCCACATTTCAAAGTCGGCGTGTTCGTTGCGCGCGCTAATCCAACCATCGAGACCAATGAAGTCAATGTTCAGCCAACCGCCGGTGTTTAAGAATCCACGGATGCCATTTTCGTAATAAATCATCCCTGTACCGGAGAGATCACTATTTCTTGCTGCTGCCTCGTCGCTATCCATATGTCCGAAAACCCACTTTGCTGGAGCCTCGGCAAATAGTCGGAACAGGGCAAGTGTGTGGCTATGTCCGTTTGATAGGTTCCAACCATAGTTACATGCCATCGACGAGAACGTGCCGATTTCGCCTTCTTTAATGGCTTTCAGGCATGCCTGAAACCACGGACTCCAGTTTTTGTGGCAGGCAATCGCCAAAATGGTGCCATGCTTCCGACATGTCTCAATCATCGCATCAGCTTCGGCCAGACTTCGACACATTGGCTTCGTTGCATAGATTGCCTTGACTCCTGCTTCTGCCGCGCCGATAACGACTTCTGCTCTTTCCTCCACCTTGGTCGTTATACACACGATATCTGGCTTTTCCTTCTTAATCATCTCACGATAGTCGGAGTAGAGCGCGGTAACCCCCCAACGGTGTTTGAAATCTGCTAACTGCTCCTCCCTAAGGTCTGAAGCTGCAACCAATTCCACACCTTTTGCCTCGATTATCGCTGGTGCATGCGCCCACGGATACCGAAATTGTGGACGATCAACTTGTTCATCGTCAATGGTGCTACCAATCCGACCACAACCGATAATGGAGCCTCGATATGCCATAAGATTATCGTTCCCTTTCGCTATTTTTACTTTCTAAGAAGCCCAAAAACATTCATTATTATTAATTTTTGAAGAGGGGTGAGAACAATGTCAGGCTAAGCTTGATAGATAGAACTGCCTCTCCTAACCGTAAATTTTTGAATCGTAATTAGGCTCGTTTCCTTTGTTTTATGTAGAGAGGAATAAGAATCTCTCTGTATATAAGATTGCATGGTGTCAAAGATGCAATCGGTGGTCTGGAGGTTCTGTCCCATTGATCTCGCTGGCACTCTTGCAACAACATGGGTAAATTAAAACCTCGCGATTTCTCAAGAATTTCCTCGGTTTTATGTCTAAACGCGGAGAGCAATCAACTTGCATCGATGCTGTCAATAGTGAGCAATTGCCTAGTGGTCCTCCTTTTGGTTTTACACTTCACTAAAGTTAATTGTGGTGCTGTCTAATGTAAATCAATAACTTCATGCTACCATGATGGTGATTTCACGCGTAGGCTACCCCCTCGAGGCTAACTGTAGTTTCCGGTTTGCCGTATCCCACTCTTCCCAGGTGGGTTTATGGCCACTGGTAAGCACCACCAGCGGTTCTCGTCCCCCTCGGCGCACTTTGTCGCGGACAAACTCTGCTGCCTGCTTTTGCTTAGGTATCAAATCGCTTCGGTCTGAAGTAGGGAAGTAACGAAAATCAATACTCCAACGGCATCCATTGGTTGTATTCAACTTGCTTGTGTGGACGCACAAATTAGACATAAAAAGCGCTCCTCCTGGTTTTAGAGGAATGGGAACAGGGTTACCTCGTGTCTCTACGTCCTTCTCCATACGCACGTTGTTGTCCTGACCTCGAGCGCCATCCAGTAGACTCCAGTGGTGGCTGCCCGGGATGACCCAGCAGCAACCGTTCTCCACCGTAGCTTCGACCAAAGGGACCCACACTGTGACCATCTGCAGGTCCTCGGTATGGCGTTCTTTCTTACCAATCGTCGATTGGTCGATGTATTGACTGTCCTGATGCCAGGGAAACGAGGTGATGATGCTTCCGGGTAGCTTTGTTCGCAAGGCGGGACCACCGATATTGGAAATTTCAGGACCGTGTATGATACCCAACACATGGAGAACGCTGGGCAGATTATAGAGATCGTAGAACTCGCGACCGTAAGTGTTGCCCATCCAACCACGAGGAGAAGTTGATAGTTCCTCGCAGATAACAGCGTAGCGGCGCACGAAAGATTCGGTTTCATAGAGCGACGAAATATTGCCTTCGGCGTACTGTTCACAGGCATACTCATCGACCTTTGTTTTGATGTGGTCTCGGATCGGTTCGAGATCATGATCCGCAATGATATCCTTAACCACAACATAGCCATCGCGTTTGAAAGTGTCTTTGATTTCTTGGTCAGTGATATTCGTTTGGTCAGTCATACTCATAAGATTCCATATCCGTAAGGTTATATTAATAATGATTTTGTCTTCTATTCTAATTAGAAAATGTCCATGTTTCAGGGACTAGCGAGATAACGCGGAGTGAAACAGCCAGCCAAACTAATACCTTATCTTCACGCCGTCTCAGATTGTAACGAAGCTGACAAAGTATGGCGTATCTTTCCAGTCCTCATACAGGCCTAATTGAAACTGCAATGAGACTTAATTTATGTCCTCCTGATCGAGATAAACACCGACAAGGTGAGCCCGGCCAGGATCATCGCTAAAGTTGGTATAGTCCACAAGTAGGATCCGACCATCGTCCAGCATCAACCATGACGAATATCCGTGATCTGGCCTTGCTTTCTGTCCTGGAGGGTTAGCGTGGATCTGAATAAGATGTTCCCGCTGGTAGTTATCTGGCCATAGCCCATCGGACGTCTCCCATCGCCACTCGGTATCCGGGAGTGTGGGGTTTTTGACCGAATAAGAAACACTTTTCCAGAAGCTCCTTCCGGCTTCACCTATCTGACCAAACTGGGTACGCTTGAATGGGTCCCCCCCCCCAAAGTCGCTTAGAGGCTGAGATTCGCGCCAGATGCATCCCGAAATCAGTGTTTTGTTATCAATACGCACTTCAAGCAGACCACGTTTGTGATGAATTGTGACAGTACGTTCATGTGTCATGTCTACAGGCTTACGAAAATCGACTGTTTGCTTATTCAGCATGATCCAGTCAGGAGCGATCTGTAACAAATTGCCCTGTGGACCAAGGCTGGATACAGAAAGGAAAGCAACAGCTTTACCGTTCTCACCTTCTACACGCATTTGAGCCTCGAAAATCACTTCACTTTTGCTGCATTCTGGTGGCAGCAGAGTATATCGGCATTCGTGTTCTGGTTTGTTTTCGATGATCAGAGCGTCTGCTGTCAGTTCTGCCACAAACTGCTGGCGCGGACCTCCCACACTCCATTGTCCCGCTTCAACCCTGAGGTCACCACACCATCCATATGTTCCCATTCCCCCATTGACATGTCGACCAGTTACCAGCACTCGTCCGTCTGCGAGCTGTTTGGCATATGGTCGATGAATTGCAAAAGGCAACATTTGCGACTTAGACCAGGTTTTTCCCATGTCCTGTGAGAAAGCAACGAAACAGGGAATACCAGCAGAATGGTTCTCGCGCATCACGCAAGCCAGTTCCTTTCCTTCGTCAAGAATGACGATCGCCCCCTCACAGAAGCGGTGGAGGGTGGGAGGTCCGCGCCAGCAGTTTGTGGCAG
>JYMV01051986.1_pt1 | contig 23356 bp, 20 predicted proteins | sample 338911 | NCBI WGS metagenome assembly JYMV01 (sample SAMN03354496, study PRJNA234377) | hydrothermal vent metagenome | biome: Deep sea; feature: Hydrothermal plumes at the Eastern Lau Spreading Center, Western Pacific Ocean; material: Seawater | place: Tonga | collected 2009 | depth 2000 m m
TTTAATGCAAGTATACTGAGCACACGTTTGAGCTACTCGATTTCGACCACGTTGTTTGCCAAGCTATTTGCACAGTGGAATAACGATAATAATATGGTATCTACCAATTTTTTACTGAACTATATTTATCGACCCGGTAGCGATTTCTACTTCGTTTTTAATCAGATTCATGAAAGCGTTGGTGAACCAGATAGTTCATCAGAATCAACATTTATTGTTAAAATGACTTACTGGTGGCAACCATAAGCTGAAGAGTAACTTCCCTAAAAGGAGATTGCATAAACATGAACTATCTGGCAAAGATCGTGCATGCACAATTCTTATTTGAAATTTCCATTAGATTTACACTTTATTCCTATGGCATATCAATTTAAAATGCAAGTAATTTCTTGTTGACGGATATCAGTAATGTAATTAAAAGTTTGTCGGAAGTGGCTTATGGTGAAAAAATTAGGAGTGGTTTTACTTATACATCTTTTCATTTTGATAGGATGTTCAACAAAATCAAGTCAGATCATGGTGGATGCCGTTTCTGATGCCCAAACTCAAATTCAGTTGGCTAAGAAGGCGGGGGCCGAAGAAACCACAAGTAAGGAGCTATTAGAAGCTCAACAATTGCTTGATCGTGCGGGTGAATTAATGGCATCTGGCAAGAATCGCGAGGCTTATCGATTTGCTATGCGAGCTCATTTAAAGGCTACCGTGTCTGAAGCGATTATCACCGCAGACCGGGCAGAAAAGGAAGCAACTGAAGCTAAAAAAGAGTTAGCCGCTCAATTAGATATTACAGAAACAACGCGTCGTGAACTGGAAAGGATAGAGGCCCAACTCGAAGAATTAAAATCTCAATTTGGTCGGAATTGAAAGGATTATCAATTGCACTACTCCGAAATAAATCCTGGGTTTTCTGAACCAAGGAATCTTGTGGTTAAGCTATTTTGTCGTGTTATTATTGCCTGCTATGTGTTTATTGCATACGTAGGCTGTGGTGTATCTGTTGATCCAATAGAACTAGAAAACAACATCATAAATGCACAAAATGCGATTAATCAAGCTGAAAACTTGGACGCGGCCAAGTTCGCTAGAGAAAGATTGAATAGGGCCAGAGATTTTCTCGATCAAGCGCGACAAGCAAGAGATACTAATCAAAGCGTGCAGAGTATAGATTTAGCGTTCCGTGGCCAGATGCAAGCGCAACTTGCTGAGGCTTACGCTCGAGAACAACGTGCCAAACAAAAAATCGATCAGGTGTACCAAGCAGACTTGCGTGCCATGGTTCTAGGAATGGAGTATGAAATCCAAATCGCTGAAACAGGGAAAATGATTGCAGAAGAGCGGGCCCATCAAGCTGAAGTCAGGGAAACACAGGCAGAAGAGCGGGCCAATCAAGCTGAAGCCGAGGCAATACAGTCGAGACGAGAATCTACTGCTGCTATAGCAACAGCACGCGTCCAAACTCAAATCGATCAAGCTCAGAGTGTCCTTGATACAGCAAAAGATCTAGGAGCGCTAGCTTACGCACTAACTGATTATCAAACTGCTGAAAAACAGTTGAATCAATCTGTTTTTTTCTTGTCGCAAGGACAACTTGATCAGGCCTCAGAAATTGCAGTGCAAGCTGAGCAAACCGCACGAATTGCAAGAACAATGGCAATTAATGGATTAACAGATGCACAAGCAAGTCAGTCACAAGCATATGCCAAAGCTAACTTTGTTGTATCTTATGCTAGAGAGGAGATTAGGAAGGCTGAGCGAGTTAATGCATTAATCCATGCCAAGGATTTGATAACAAAGGCAAAACGGCTGTCAGAACAAGCGAATAACGCCATGCGTTTGGAAAACTATGATCACGCAATTGATTATGCCAATCAATCCAAGGAACAAGCCAACCAAGCCTATGTTATATCTAACACAGCTGAAAAGCTGCGCCTAGAACAGGAAGCACTGGAAGAAAAAATTGCACAAGCAAAGGATATGATCTTTAAAGCCGAAGAAACATTCAATCAAGACATTGATTTAGCTATAAATCTTGACCCGAACGGATATAATAAGTCAAAATTACTACTCGATCAGGCACAGAAGGCTCTGAAATCGAACAACTACGACAAAGCTATCGAAAATGCTCAGAAAAGCATTAATCAGCTCAAATTATCCATCAAAAATGCTCAGAGACTGGATACGCTTGAGACTCAGATTGTTCAAGCAGTAAAACAGATTAAGAAAATTGGATCGGTAGAAATTAATCGCAACCCCAATGGGGTTTTAATCCGATTCAGTAAAGATGTTTTCGAATCTGGAAGTGCTAAACTAAATCAGAAATACTTTTCCATAATTAAGCAACTTGGACGGATAATAGAGGAATTTTCCAACTTAAAAATCCGAGTTGAATCGCATAGTGATAGTATCGGTGATGCAGTTGAAAACAAAAAACTAACTGAAAGAAGAGTTAACGTATTTATGAAGTATTTGTTGAAGGAAAGTAATTTGTCAAAAGACAATTTAACCGCGGTTGGTTTGGGTGAGAAAAATCCAATTGCAACCAACATAAACAAAACGGGGAGAGATAAAAATCGCCGAATTGACGTAATTTTCTTGACCCGAACTTCCCCTCCAATTAGAAACAAAGATCTTTAATAAATTCCTCTCTAATCACAGATGAAATTTCTGTTTTTTCTTGATAGTTTGGATAATCTATGATAACACAGACCTTAGTATTCTTGCTTTTGAGTGCTTCAACCTGTTTAGACGAGAACTTGAAGGAAACATATTGTCCTGCAGCAATCCAGCCGTCACAAGACCGGCTAGGTTCGAATATTGCCGGGATTTTTTCATCTTCCCCAAGTTGTTTTGTATTTTCGTATACACCTGAAGAACAGAAAATCTATTGGGGAAAGAGAAAGATAGTCAATCTAATAACAGAACAAACTACCAATTCACCTGACAGAATTCCTCATAATTAATCAATTCGTGGATGGTTGGATTTTCACCACAAATTGGGCATTCAGGATCTTGCCGGAGTTTTAATTTCTTAAACTCCATGTTCAAGGCATTAAAAAGCAGCAGGTGACCGATAAGCGGTCTCCCAATGTCCAATAATACCTTGATTGCTTCGATTGCTTGCACATTGCCAACTATTCCTGGGAGAACACCTAAGACACCCGCCTCCTGACAACTAGGTGCCATGCCAGGAGGGGGAGGAACAGGATAAAGGCACCGATAACAGGGTCCTTTCCTTGGAGAGAAAACGGTTGCCTGCCCTTCAAATTGGAAAATACTACCATGTACATTTGGTTTTCCAAGCATTACACAGGCATCGTTAATTAAGTAACGGGTAGGAAAATTATCGCAACCATCAAGAACAAGATCATATTTTTCAATAAGTTCCAGTGCATTTTCGGCAGATATACGGTCTGTATGCGGAATTACTTCGACATCCGGATTAATATCCGCAATTGTTTCCATGGCTGACTCAGTTTTTGGGCGACCAATGTCACTAGTTCCATGCAGAATCTGCCGTTGAAGGTTGCTCAAATCGACTACATCCATATCGATAATCCCCAAAGTTCCAACCCCAGCTGCTGCCAGATAGATTGCTGCGGGTGAACCAAGGCCTCCCGCACCAATCAGAAGCACTTTAGACTCAAGAAGTTTTGTTTGCCCCGTTCCACCAACTTCCTTGAGGATAATATGCCGACTATACCTCTCGATTTGTTCATTACTAAAATTAAACACTTAATAGATCCTCAATAATTGCTAAATTTGGATAGGAACGTGGAAGGAGTCAAAACCGTAAATATTATTTCTCTAGGTTATCAAGAAGACTAGAAATTCCTAAATTTGAAGTGGCGGAAATTTGGACTGCGAATCGCTCGCGTGAATCTTCAGATGCTCTCTCAAGCGTAAAATCCGTGTGACCATATATCCTTTCAAGAACAGGGAATAATGCAAGTTTTACGGTCTCGAAAGTTTCCTGAGTATTGGGAGCTAGGTGTCGATTGTTAACCATAAACAGGATTTCGCTTCCATTGAAACTGACTTCGTTTTCAAGGTCGCCCTCCTGTTCCAGTTTTTGGCACTTCTGAAAAGTTTCGATAAAAGCCCTATTAATCTTTTGCTCATTATCCCCTTCTACTGCGTGCTTGCGGTTGTAGAGGAAACCGTGACGGTTCTGGGCATTATCAATACTATAATTTGAATGCTTAGAAATGAGCAAAACCCCCGGCCCAGCATGAGTGAAAGAGTAATCAGCATAATTCAGATAATCATCATGATCGGCTTCTTCCATCCATTTATTAAAGACCTTGATAAAATTCTGGTAGTGTATATGACTATCTTCCGTAACAAAGACTTTTACATTAATTTGTTGTAAATCTATGATATCCAATTTGCGTGAGCTCTCTCGGGATTTTATGAGATAGTTTCATTGGATCTGTCCAAAATCTATGAGGACACAAGTACGGCATGAGGCGATGCTTACCTCATGCCGTATCTCCTAGTTATTCACCTTTACGAATTAAAAGGCGATAGTGCTGGCCGACCTTTTTGGTATCGACAATTTCGTGTCCATCATTTGTCAGACTAGTAGGGACATTCTTAATAGGTTCACCATCGTCGATGGTAATCTCCAACAATTCTCTCAGATTCATTTGCTCCAGTCTAATCTTGGCTTGAACATAATTAAATGGGCAAGCAACCCCCTTTAGATCCATGCTATCGACAATCGCTTCAGCCTCAGCTGCTGGTTTTGGGATTCTAGCTGGTGTGGCTTCCCGTTTCTTACGACCTCTAGCTTGATTCTCTTCTTCTTGCCGAATTTGCATTCGCCCGTAAACATTGTGGGATTGCTCGACAAACAGGGTGGCTTCCTCTACCCGACGATGTGTTAATTCCTCATCGAATGTGGAGGTATTTTCCTCAGTGGCCTTGAACAAGTATTCGCCATAGGCTGAGAAGAAAATCTGCGTATCGAAGAAGCGGTCCCGAAATTCGCGAACCGTCGTTTCGTCATCGATGTATTGTATGCCTTCGGTCGTGAGTAGGCCGTCAGCGGCATGAATCATGGCTTCAAACGAACGGGCGGCAGAGGCTTCAAACTCATCATCTTCCAGATGAACACCAGCTTCGTAGATCAGTCGGTCCGCCTCTTCTAGTTTGAAAGAGACCAACTCAATTAATTCCCCAGCACATTCACCGACGCCTTTTTGCAACTTGAACTCTTTGCTGTCACCTGTGTCGATGTAGTAGCTAGGGTCTTCTTCATAAGACGGAATTTCGTCATACTGCTTTAGAACCGACTTGATTTCAGGTTTACCCAACCGCTTGATATAGCTGGTGAAGGTTTCGTTTTCGTCGGTTCGCTCATCCAGATACCGACCAGTCAAGTGTTCGATGAACTGTGGAATATGCTCGCCGTGAATCTTACCTGCAGCTAAGCCGTAAGAGCCTGCATTTTCGGTGGCATGACCACCCAATATAACTTGGTAATAGGGGGCGATGTGTCCCTGTATACGACGAGAGGAACCAAAGAAGCCAATGTTGGCCACGTGGTGTGCACCACAAGAGTTGGGACAACCACTGATTTTGATCCGCAGGTCTTTGATTTCCTCATTGACTCTGTTTTTCAAAAAGTGCCCCCGCAACGAGGCCGCCAAACCGCGTGAAGAGGAAATTCCCAACTTGCAGGAGTCGGTGCCGGGACACGCTGTAATATCGGTCAGCCGTTCGGCATCGCCTTCTGCCAAACCAATGGCTTGCAATTCGCTGTAGACAGAGGGTAGATCGCTCATCGTGACCCAACGCAGGATGATATTCTGCTCAACAGTGGCCCGAATCGTATCTTTGACATATTTGCGAGCGATGTCGGCCAAACCACGGGTCTGATTCGATGTAATGTCGCCTAAAGGCAAAGTGACCTGCACCACGGCATAGCCAGGTTGTGCTTGTGGCTTAACATTGGTCGCATCCCAAGCGTGAAATCCGTCCGGCTTTTTGGTGCCGTTGAGTTGGGTTGGCGGCTTGAGCGGTGACTCATCAAATTCATCCAGGTCATCCAAATAGGCCGTCCATGCTGGGTCATGGCGTAATTTCTCACGTTCAGCATGAACTTCACGGCGGAACTCGTCGATGCCGAGTTTAGCTACTACAAACTTCATCCGAGCTTTATTTCGGTTTTTGCGTTCGCCAAATCGACTGAAGACTTTAGCCATCGCTTGCGAAACTGGGAGCAGTTCCTCGACAGGTAGGAATTCCTCTAAGATTTTAGCTCTATGAGGGACAGCACCAAGACCTCCACCAACATACATTTTAAATCCGCGTTTTTTCTCATCATCGACCTCTTTTACAACGGCGACAGCACCGATATCATGCATCTGGGCAAAGCCACAAGCATGATCGTGACAACCAGAAAATGAGATCTTAAACTTTCGACCAAAATCTTGACTATCTGGATGCCCAAGTAAAAAAGATGAAAGGGCTTTGGAATAAGGGGTGACATCAAATGCTTCGTCGTTACAGACACCCGACAGAGGGCAAGCAGTGACATTCCGGACGACGTTCCCGCATGCCTCCTTGGTAGTAATCCCAACCGAGGCTAACCGTCGCATCAGTTCGGGAGTATTGTTGATATCAACGTAGTGATACTGAACGTCTTGTCGAGTGGTGATGTGAATAATGTTATCGGAAAACTCTTCACCGACGTCGGCCAGCATTTCCAATTGGTCAGCGTTCAACCCACCATAAGGGATTTTGACTCGAATCATCTGGGAGCCGTTATCTCGTTGACCATAGACACCATGGCGAAGTCTAAATTCGGTGAAGACCTCTTCGGCTACTTGACCAGACTGGACACGCCCAAGCTGGATTTCATAAATCTCGATGGCACGGGCAACATCTGGAGGAATTGCTTCTGCGTTATAAGGGATTAATTGTTCTGTTGCCATTTTTTCTAACTCCTTTTACTTTAAAGTTATGGCGAGAGAGAACCAACCTTGGCCAATTACACAATTTCTTTCCTTAATGTACTTTGGGAAAATACTATATTATTATACTGCAAAATACAAACCTAGGCAAGTTAGAACTCAGAAAAACCGCCCGAGTTTTAATTCTGACGTGTATTTGTCTTAAGATCAGAGATTCTCTACCATCCATTGATAAGATTTTGTTTGACCGACACCGTCATTCTCACGTCCCTCATATTCGCATGTCCAGACACCATTATACCCCGCATTCTTTAAGAAACGTACTGCTTTCTTGAGATAGATTTCACCTTCCCCTAACGCTTCACCACGATAAGTTTCTCGAGATCCACGACCATCTTTAAGATGCATATGCAATGTATATGGTGCGAGAATTTCATAGTACCGGTTCACTTGATCAAGATCATGGCCAAACCAGCGATAATTCATAGTATCAAGGCAGACGCCCACCAAGTCAGAATCCACTCGCTGAATCAGCTCAAGTTGTAAATCGCCGTCGTTTGTAACAATCCCGTGATTATCAACTGCCAACAGGATTCCGTCCCGTTCGGCAAATTGATCTAAACATCGTTTTAAGCATATTTCCATCGCTTCAACCCAACGGGTTTCAGGCACACTATCCTTTGGCGCTCCCCCTTCCATCCGTAATGTTGAAGTTCCTAAAGTGCGAGCAAGGCCCGCAATACGCTCAACCCGATCAACCTGTATTTCAATCTGTTGTGAGTCAAGGACGACAAAATCATTTCCAGCTGCGATAGCCGAAACCTTTAAATCATATGAATCGGTTTTTTTCCGTAAATCCTCGGCATTCTTCTCCGCATCCGCCCCCCATATACTACCAATTTGAATTTCTACGTACTTATAGCCGGTTTTGCTACAATAGGTTAGAAAATCATCCATTGACCCAGCAAAATTGTAATGGATGATTCCCAATTTTGTATCCATTCTTCGCTCCTAGTGAGATTTACACCTAATCTCTTTTCAATATTCAAGTATGAACACATTCTGTGCAAGTTTAACTGTAAATCCAATAAGACATCAAGATTTTTTATATAACTAATTTTTATATGATTAAAAAAATGAACTGAGTGCCATGGGGCGTCCTTCGTTTTCAACGTTCCAAATTTCAGCTAAGGCGGAGATCTTTGCGTCCGACAAATAGCAGTAGCGTTGAGCCCACATCCCATCTGCGGCTGTGTCTCTAACAACGGCCACTGTTTGTTTCCACTGTTCCAGTGGGACATATCCGTGTGCCAGCGGGGTTACAGGTACCCTATCGCCCACTTGCCGAACTACTTCATCCACCCGGTGGGCAAAGGTTTCGAAATGAACAGGATGTTTTTCGTTTGCCCTTGGAATATGGTAATTTGCGAAGGTTGGCGATTCAATATCATCTGGTAAATTGAACCAAGCTTTGATAGCCTCCAGAATGGCTGACTCTCCAAGATCTGGATTCCAGACTTTCAAAACCTGACCATACCAACGTGGCATTGAAGACCAATGGAAAGTATAGAGTTTGGGACGAACACACTGCACGGTTTCTGCCAACCGCCCGTAATCCATGCCACTGGATCGATTAAACGGTGGGGCCCAACCGTTGGCCACCAACTCAATATCGGCATATCCCGATTGATCCATTACTTTTCGAATTTCACGATATAGTCCATAAACAACATCTGATTTGAACCGTAAAAAATCGCAGAAACCAGAGAAACGTACTAATAGATCTATTATCTCCGATGGATTTTGAACAATACGTTTGGTGTGATCTAGCCGATCCGAAGTCAAATTGTGTAGGTAATTCCACAGATCAATTACGTCTCGCTCAATCTTTTCCGAATCATACCCGAGTTCTTGCATGTGTTGTTGTGAATGCGAACTGAAGCAACTGAAATGGTCTTCCAGCAAATAGGTTGTGTACTCGACCCAATCCAGACAAACACCGTCTACTCGTGGTTGTTGACTGATCTCATCCAGAACAGCCGCTATAGCCCAAGCACGGACGTTGGGGGCACTAGGACAGCCTTGATTGGCCACCCGCCGATGGGGATCCGGTATCTGACCATCAATCCATCGCATTTTATCCTCATCTCTGAGTTTTGGTACTGCCAGCGGTGTAACCGAAGTATAGATCTTCCAACCACGATTTTTCGCCGATTCGTAAATCTTGTCAGGAAGATCTACATCTAGATCATTTGGAATTTCCTTCCATTCAGGTTTATAGGACAGGTTGTCGTACCAAGATAAATCCGGTTTTTTGGTACGGAAACTTTCCAGATACAGTTCGTGCTCACCCCACACTGGGCGATCAAAGACTCGACTATAACCATCAATATCGAGCGGTGGAGCGCGAAACCCCGTATGAGGATCTGCTTGGCGATTCAACGTGCGACCACAATTGATCGCTGCTGCGCCAGTCGACTCGATACGATCCATGACCGCATTCATGCCTTCAACTTGCACATCCAATGGTGTCATAACTATTCCAAGAAATTTTGCCACATAACCTCCTCTTGTTCAATTCGCTACCATTTATTTCGTTGGGACGAAAACCAAGTTTTATATAATAACGTATCTAAATGATTTACTAAAATGAATTATGCAATCTAAAAATCTCACTCGCTTTCAGTGTTCTTCACAATTTACCCATGATCGTGGACCATGAGAAACAGGTACGGTAAAGGTAGATTTTCCGTTGGCCAATATTCTCTCAGGTGCTATGGATTTTTATGGGTAATACTGATATAATTGCGCCTAGAAAGTTGAAAATTTAAGTTTACATATTTGGTAGGGTGAACCTGATAAGTCGAAACACACATCAACTATCGATATTGCCACTTAAGTGACTAAAACAGAGTTTCCAGGAGTACAGATTGTGAGAAAGATCATTCCCATTTTGATTTACTTAATATTCTTTTTGTCGCTGATCTCCTGCACCAACGATAAAAAGGCCAACCACCAACCTTCATCAATGGCTGAATCTGCTAACGATCTGCTAGCCCAAATTCAAAAGAAGGGTATTATTCGCGTTTCGACCGATGCCAATTACGAACCACAATCGTATTTAACGGAAAGTGGTGAATTTGTTGGCTTTGATATCGACGTCGCTAAGGAAATTGGTAAGCGGTTAGGTGTAGAGGTGAAATTTAGCACACCTGACTGGGATCTGGTAGTTGCTGGGAATTGGGGAGGCCAGTGGGATATGAGTGTCGGTTCAATGGCAATCACAACCAGACGTCAGGAAATACTCGATTTTGCTCAGCCGCCTTATTACTACACAATGGCGCAGTTTGCAGCAACTACCAGTTCGGGGATTAATGTATTAGAAGATATTAACGGGCAAAGCGTCTGCGTTTGCGTGTCCACCGTTTACGAAGATTGGCTTAACGGAATAGTAGAATTTCCGGAGTCAAGCCTTTATGCGGATCCGCCAATGAACATTACTGTCATTCCGTTAAAAACGGATAATGAATGTGTGCAATCGATTCAAGTGGGACGGGAAGAATTTGCCATCTTTCTGACTTCTAACACAATTGTCGAAGCAGCCATAAAACACGGAATACCCGTTCACAAAGTGGGACCCCCTGTTTTTGCAGAGAACCTAGCTGTTGCTTTTGGTAAGAATGGTTCTAAGGATAATACCCGCCTAGTGAAGAAGGTGAATGAAATCATTGTTGATATGCATAAAGATGAAACACTCAGCACCTTTTCAATGAAATGGTTTAAAGAAGATAAAACCCAAGATCCGAATATATGAACCATACATCTGGTTCTGATACCAAGAACCGAAGCGAACTAATTGAAGAACTTAGAAAACAGCAGCGATTCCGTTTTCAACTTGGTGTCTGCGTATCCTGGTTGAGTTTACTTATCATCCTATTATTCGCCTTCAGCGGTTTTGAAGCTCGGCTTCTGGGAATCCAGATTAAAACCATTAAACTCGATTTTCAATTTATCCGTAAACATACCCCTTTTATTGCTGGCGGCATCGGTTTAACGATTCTGCTATCTTTTTTCTCTGTTGTTTTGGCATCCTGTTTAGCTTTTCTGGGCGCGCTTGGTCGGTTATCCAAGATTCCGCTAGCCTATGCTTTAGCGACCTTCTACATATCCCTAATTCGCGGAACTCCACTTCTGTTACAGATTATCTTCTTCTATCTGGGATTGCCTCAGTTGGGTATACGCCTGTCTGGAATGACGGCTGGAATTCTAGCACTCGGAATTAACTATGGTGCTTATATGACTGAGATCTTTCGGGCTGGTATTCAGTCGGTGGGGGTTGGACAACGGGAAGCTGCATTGGCAATAGGAATGACCCAACGCCAGTTGATGCAAAGGATCGTATTACCACAGGCGATTCGGTTGGTCATTCCGCCGATTGGCAATCAGTTTATTGCTATGCTGAAGGATACCGCACTGGTTTCCGTTACTGGTTTCGTCTGGGAGATCCTATGGAGAGCACAGAAGCAAGGCCGTGCGTACTTCCGGAATCTAGAAGCATTATTTATTGCTGCTATCTTTTATTGGGTTCTGACCATTATTTTTTCTATAATTCAAGGACGTGTGGAAAGATATTTAGCTAAAGGTGATCGTTGATGGAATCGATTGTAGGCGTCTCTCACCTAGACAAATATTTCGGTCAACTTCATGTCCTGAAGGATCTTTCGTTCTCGGTTGATACGACTGAGGTAGTTTGTATTATTGGACGTAGTGGTTCCGGCAAAAGCACTTTGCTGAGATGTCTCAACTTTCTGGAGACACCAGATTATGGTTCAATTAGTATCGAGGGAACTGTAATTAATGCTCAAGAAAGCGGGCGTAGTTATCGTCGTCGCCTTCATAAGATACGGCTGAAAACCGGAATGGTGTTTCAGTCTTTTAATTTGTTTCCTCATATGACTGCTTTACAAAATGTCATGGAAGGTCCTATTACGGTCAAAGGAATAGATCAAACGGAAGCTATCGAAATCGGGAAATATAACTTGGAAAAGGTAGGGTTAACCGACAAACGAGATGAATACCCGTCACGTCTTTCCGGCGGGCAGCAACAACGTGTAGCTATCGCCCGTGCATTAGCCATGAAACCCAGAATTATGCTGTTTGATGAGCCAACCTCATCACTAGATCCAGAACTAATTGTCGAAGTCCTCAACGTGATGCAGCAACTGGTTGAAGATGGAATGACGATGCTAATCGTGACACACGAGATGGGATTTGCTCGTGATTTCGCCAATCGCGTGATATTCATCGATGAAGGTCGCTTTGTTGAAATTGGATCGCCGGATCAGATTTTCTCGGAGCCGCAGGATCAAAGAACCCAAACATTTCTGAACGTTCTCAATCGTTTTAATCAAACTGAAAACAAATAAAAAATAGGGATACTAACTATGTGGATATCCAATGGGAAGCCGAAGCATAGGTCAAACCAACTAGGTTTGTACTTGTTAATCTGTCTACTGTCAATTCAGGTGTCAGCAAATAGTGGTGAAGTGAACCTAACTGTTCCAGAAGGTCGTGCCCGTGCGCGAGATATCGGCATTCAAATCGGAATCTATCAGCCAGGGCCATACAATGCTATCACCGATGTAGCTGGTGTCAAAGTGGGGCATGTTACCCTGAATGAAGGGGATAGTATCCGAACGGGTGTTACGGCTGTCATTCCGCGTGACAATATCTGGAAGGATCGGTTGTTTGGAGCAAGTTACACTATCCATGGCAACGGTGAAACTACCGGCATGGCACGAATAAATCAAGCGGGATGGATTGAATCACCGATAATGCTGACTAATACTCTGAGTGTTGGTGCAGTACATGACGGTGTTGTCAGACACACCATTAAGCATTATCCGGATGATCATGTTATTCTTCCTATTGTGGCTGAATGCTATGATGGCGGGTTGAATGATATCAGTGGATTGCACGTGACAGCTGGCCATACCATTAAAGCAATCGAACAAGCTAGCAGCAATTGGGTAGCGGAAGGATGTGTCGGTGGTGGCACAGGAATGCGATGTTATGGGTTTAAGGCAGGAATTGGAACAGCTTCCAGAGTCTTACCTGAAGGGCAGGGGGGATACACGGTTGGTGTGCTAGTTAATTCCAACGGCGGTCGTCGTCGCCAACTTCGGATTGACGGCGTCCCCGTAGGCCAGGAAATGACTGATTCCAAAATCAAAAGCTACCGTGATGGTTCATTTATTATCGTCATAGCTACTGATGCGCCTTTGATACACCGTCAACTGATGCAACTGGCTATAAGAGCAGCGTATGGTCTAGCCCACACAGGTACGCCCAGCACCGTTAGTAGCGGAGATTTTGTGATCGCTTTTTCAACAGCCAACGTGATTCCCCTTAGACCGAAAAACGGGACATTTTCTCTCAACATACTTGCCGATTATCGACTGGATGGGCTTTATCAAGCAGTGATCGAAGCCACCGAAGAAGCCATCATTAACTCGATGACAACAGCAGTAACAACTGCTGGAAGAAAAGGAAGGGTGATTCAGGCTATACCTTTAGATCAATTACAGGCAGTTATGAAAAAGTATGGACGTTTGGCCGATGGGATCACAGTAGAATGAAGTATTGATTCCCTTCTGAATGGAGAAAGGGTTAGGCTAGTATAGAAGAATAAGATAGAGCTTCCCTCCCAAAGGAAATGTTTAGGGTAATTCACGTGTATCTGACCCTCCTTTCCACATGGTAAGTTCATACCAAGAGAAAGTTAGGATTACATTTGGATAAATTCTAAGCTAATATCAGTTGTTCCGTTGTAAAGTCACTGCAAAGACAGGAAATTACCGAGAAGTTTCTTACCTTCTACGGTTAGAATCGATTCAGGATGAAACTGCACTCCATAAATCGGAATCTCTTTATGCTGGATCCCCATGATTTCGTCCTGATCTGTCCATGCGGTTAACTTCAGACAATCTGGCAGACTTTCGTTTTCGATGATCAGTGAATGGTACCGAGTAGCATCAAAGGGAGTGGACAAACCTTGAAAAATCTCTTGATCGTTGTGATATATAGGTGACGTTTTTCCGTGCATCAATCGGTTTGCCCGGACAATATTTCCGCCGAATACTTGACCAATACATTGGTGCCCCAAACACACTCCTAAAATTGGTACTCTACCAGCATAATGCTTGATCACCTGACAAGAAATTCCAGCTTTGTTTGGTGTGCAGGGACCGGGTGAAATTACAATCTTTTCTGGATTCAGTGTTTCAATCTCATCAATCAAAATTTTATCGTTTCGGAAAACTACCAGATCCGCTCCCAGTTCCCCAAAATATTGAACCAAATTATATGTGAAAGAATCGTAATTATCAATCATCAAGATCATTTCTCTTACTCCAATCCTAATTCAGCTAACTCAACAGCACGAATCACGGTACGTGCCTTATTGATAGTTTCTTGGAACTCTGTTTCTTTAACAGAATCTGCTACGATTCCACCACCAGCTTGCACATAAGCTATTCCATCCTTAACAATAATTGTCCGGATTGTAATTGCCGTATCGGAGTTGCCATCGAAGCTAAAGTATCCGACGGCTCCACCATAGCAACCACGCCGCGTCAGTTCCAATTCATCAATAATTTCCATGGCGCGGATCTTCGGTGCTCCCGATAAGGTTCCAGCTGGGAAACAGGCACGAATCACGTCAAAAGCACTCATCCCTTGGCGCAATTTCCCCTCCACTTGGGACACGATATGCATAACATGCGAGTAACGTTCAATGGCCATCATTTTGCTGACGCGTACTGTATTGTACTCACACACTCGGCCCAAGTCGTTACGCCCGAGATCAACCAGCATTACATGTTCAGCCCGTTCTTTAGGATCTTCAATCAGTTCTTTAGCTAAGGCTTCATCCTCCTCTGGTGTCTGTCCTCTCGGTTTAGTTCCCGCAATAGGGCAAGTTTCCGCCACACCATCTTCAACTCGTACCATCATTTCAGGAGAAGCACCGGCAATTTTTAGATTATCCCCAAATTTTAGATAGTACATATACGGCGATGGGTTAATCATCCGCAAAGCACGATAGACCTCAAATACCTCGACAGAAATTGGTACACTAAACCGCTGTGAAGGAACAACCTGTATGATATCACCTGCGCTAATATATTCTTTGGCACAGTCAATAATCTTTTTATAATCAGCTTTGATAAAGTTAGATTTCACTTTCAGAGACTGTACGTTCTGATTTAAAGTTCCTGATTTTACTTTTAAAGGCTGCTTGAGTTTGGTAATAAGCTCATCAATTTGTGTTATTGCTGTTTCATAGGCGGCATCAACATCCCCTTCGATATGAGCATTGGCAACTACCTTAATTTGATGGCTAACATGATCAAATACTAGAATAGTATCTGTCAGCACAAAAAAGCTGTCTGGCAAATCCAAGTCATCTTCTGTGGAGTCGGGCAAATTCTCAAAAAAACGTACCATATCATAGCCTAGATACCCAACGGCTCCACCATGGAAACGCGGTAATCCTTCTACCGTAACCGGTTGGTAGGATTTAATTAGTTTTTCTAATTCCAAGAATGGATCTTCACATCTTTTTTCGATTACTTGCCCTGTTTTAGTCAACTCAATTTTTACCTGGTTTCCCTTGCTCTGGAAGATAATGGATGGATCACTGCCAAGAAAAGAGTATCGCGCGGCCTTTTCTCCACCTTCCACACTCTCGAGAAGAAAGGCATAATCACTTAAACCTATTTTATAAAATGCGGATACAGGAGTCTCTAAGTCGGCAAGAATCGGTTTATAAACAGGAATTAAGTTGCCCTGCTTAGCTTTTTTTCGAAACTGATCCAAATCGGGGAAATACATCAATAAATCTCCAAGTCTTTGTTCCTTAGTAAATATTCTTCTTCCAATTAAAAAAAGCCGTAGACATCACATTTAGTATGCCTACGGCTTTATTTCCGATTTTAAGGGCCTCTACTCTTACACAGGCACACTCCTACCCCAACTGGTATACCACCAACGCTTGACACATGAAATCACTTTACTTCTTGGCCACCGAGTCTGCATCTTTCAACCTGTAATTTCCGGAAGATTTAGTAAGAATAGCATAACCTAGCAAAATGAGTCAAGTCAGATCTAATCTAGGTATTTATTATGATCTGCTCAAGCTTTACAATCACGATTTCAGGTGTTATACTGCGAACCGAATGATTGATAGATGTAAGGTTGAGTGAAAGCGTGTTATGGTAGATAATAAAGAAAAACGCAGGCAGCATGATCAACCGATTTCCAGACGTAGGTTTGTGCAAGGAGCAACTGGACTAACAACTTCGGTACTGGTTGCCGATTTCTTTTCCACCAAAACATGGGCAGAGGGATGGGCTCAGTATGATTTAGGGCAAGATGTGTATTATGGTAGTCGCTATGGGGTTGTTGAGCATCATTGTCCATCTGATGATCCCTCTGGTGAGAAATTTATATTTGTAAGGCTCCAGTATCCAGGCGGAGACTGGTACACCAATATAGTAAATTACTACCGATGGCCTTCAGACCTCAAGTTTTCTCAGGTACTTTCCAATAATACTTCAATCAATGTTGAAAATTACCAAAATCCCCAGTATGTCTCAATCGATGACGAAGATATTTTTGCCTACCCGTATATCTTCATAACTGGACACAGAGGTATACGATTATCTAAAACACAGACCAACCGATTACGAGAATACATCGAACGCGGGGGGTTTATTCATGCTGAAGATTGCGATATTCGTCTTAATGGCGGGCGTGGGTTTATGCGCCCATCAGTTCATCGTTTGATGGAGCAACTCTTCCCAAACAAGAAACTTGAACGGCTTGATCTGAGTCATCCAGTCTACCATACGCTATATGACCATGACGAGTATCTTGGAGGTGACAAGGTGCTCTACCCATACGCCACCTATGATGAAGCTCTTATGATAGACGATCGTATTGCTGTTTACTTTTCATCAACCGATTATAACTGTGCTTGGGAAGGACGTCCGTGCTCACCAGGCGGAGAAGAACAACGTCGATGGGCGTTTGAACAGGGAATGAATATAGTGGCTTATGCCCTCAGCCGCTAGTAATTTGTTGCCTCTTGATTCATGTTTGTTGTTTCTGGTTTTTATTGGATCAACAGCAGTTTCTCTTTGTCAAAATTACTAAGAATTGATTAAGTTAATGAATCATATAATCAATCTTCTCGACTCTATAGATCTAAATTTGTCTAGACCTTAAATTTTAATGTTCACCTTCCCATTATTATGGTTTCAACCTAACAATTGGGTTCTGATTCTTCGTGCCTGATGCACAAGAGAAGAAATCAAAAGGGTTTTTTAAATGAGTGAATCTTCGTCAAACCCCACTAGTTCGGCACTTCTTTTCCAAACTGATTTCCCTCCTTCTGAGTTTGCTACTCGTCGTAAAAGGGTCTTCAATCAGATGGAAGACAACACGATAGCCGTGTTGCAAGGAGCGTCTCCCATTGGCGAGCTAGAGTTGTTTCGCCAATCCAACGAATTCTATTATTTATGCGGAATAGAAGTTCCTTATGCCTACTTACTTCTTGATGCTAGCAGTCATGAAACCATTCTTTATCTCCCCGAACGCAATTTAGAACAGGAACGGGGTGAAGGACCTATCCTAAACGCTGATGATACCGAATTGGCGGGGAAACTCACGGGTGTAGATGAGGTACGAAAAACAGAGGAATTTGCAGCCGACATTGCGGGTGCCAAAACTGTCTACGCGCCAAAAGGCGGTGCGGAGCATCATAACCCATTAGATCTATTCAACACGCATCCAAAAAGGGAAGCATACTTCATTCAAAGATTAAAGGATTTTTGTCCACAAGCTACAATTCAGGACCTGTCACCGATCATTTTTTCGCTTCGCGCTTTAAAAAGTCCAAATGAGATCAAGCTAATGCGCCGTGCAGGACAACTTACTGGGTCAGCAGTGGAGGAAGCTATGCGATGCACAAAACCTGGTATCATGGAATTTCAACTTAGATCGGTTGCAGATTTTACCTTTCTTGCCAATGGAGCAAGAGGTGGAGGCTATCCAGCCATTATTGCGGGAGGTGCCAATGCATGGCACGGGCATTATTTTCGCAATAACTGCGAACTTCAAGATGGGGATTTAGTTCTAATGGATTATGCTCCTGATTACGGTTACTATACAAGTGACATTGGTCGAATGTGGCCTATTAATGGTAAGTATACAGCATGGCAACGGGAATTATATGGTTTCATTGTAGAATACCATAAGGTCCTGTTGAAATTAATTCGACCGAATGTGTTGGCTTCCCAAATCATGGACGAAGCGGCCATGGAAATGGAAGATCTGATTAACAGAACAAACTTTTCAAAAGATTACTATGAAAAAGCCGCACGTCAAGCTTTAGAGTTTCGAGGGCATTTATCCCATACTGTCGGTATGGACGTACACGATAGAGGGGATTATCGCTCTCAGCCATTGGTAACCGGAACAGTGTTCTCAGTAGATCCGATGATGTGGATTCCTGAAGAGAAACTCTACATTCGTGTCGAAGATACAGTTGTTGTAACTGAAAATGGTATAGATAACTTAACCCAGCTGGCTCCATTAGAACTTGATGATGTCGAAACAGTAATGAAGGAAAAGGGCATTCTGGAAAGGCTCCATTCAATTGAATATTTTGAGTGAAACAGAATGTTTCCTCTGGTTCCTAAGACTACTATCACTGGATTCCAAGTAGGATATTGAACTCCGGTTAACTTCTTAAAGTTTGAATTTCTTCCTGATTTAATCCCATAATTTCATCACCTTTTAGGTGTTTTCCTTACTGCATTTCTCTCAGAGATCTATTATTTTCCTGTATGTCTAAAACCTATAGATTGCATGAAATTGTCATGGTCTCGATGCCAAAACAAGCGTTATGATCTGTTTAGCGTCACCAAGGCTCAAGCCTTTGACAAAATAAACAACACCACTGGTTTCAATTTTCAGGCATGCTTGATTGGTAAATTTCTGCCACAGCGTCCGGTCGATGTCGATCTGGATAATCTGTTCAAACTCCAAGTTACATCTATTAGTAGTATACATCAGGTTACCAATGATTTGCTCGGTTAGAACAAGCAGACGTTGAGTTGTAAGGATGATAAAATCAGGCTGAAAAATCCCTCCAATCGCACAAAAACGTACGGACTCATCGAATAGCAGATCTTCTGCCAATTGCTTGATTTTGGAAGGAAGCCTGTCAAATTCGGCAGCCATAGAACTACCTGTCATTTTCCAAATCTTCTGCTACCTCCTCTGAGATAACCTCTGGATCCGTTTCCGCCTCAGACCTTTTGACGAGGATGAGCTGCTGCGTGACGAGGCAGTGGTTCTTCCAAATCCCCACTATGTGACGTTGATGTCGCTTCCGGGGTGAAGTCTTTTGCACGAATAATACCCAGAAAAGCAATAAACATTTCATCGGTTGTTTTCTCCCCCCATCCGATTGGTTTGGGTGGATTGTTTGGATTTAGCGAGTTTGCCGCTGAATTGTCAAAATGCCCGACGGCTTTGACAACGGTGCTTGCAGGCATAAAGATTGGTATTTTGTATTGATAAGCGTCTTGCCAGTTGAAATCCCAATCCTTGATCCAAATCATTTCTTGTTGTCGCCCGTCAGGAAAAGTGGCATCAACCTTCATATCAGTTCCGATTAAATGCATGTGTGGTGCTACCGTGATAGCATACACATCTTCTTCCTCTGTCCACGTAGCTTTAACTTGGTATTTGGCTGCACCAGTAGGAATCTGAAATTCGGTATTGATGGCAGCGTCAACATACACACGCTTAGGATCTGCCGCCTTGCTGAAATATAAACCAGCCCGTGAAAGATCTTGTTTGATACGACCGGTTTTGTAGTAATGGATTTGTAGGACGATGTCAGCCCCTCTTGGCAGCAAGGCACCAGTTCCTTCTGGTAATAGGTTAGGGGTGACTCCGGGGGCCCAACCGCCAAGCCACTGTGCATCGAAACCTGTTCCTCCAAACCGTGCATATCCCGGTTTAGGATCTGCGGCATCTAACTCTCTTGCTTTTCCCGTTGTGTCCAAGTAGACAATAACGTGGTGAACTGTCTTTCGGTTGCCTGGTTCGATATCGATGGCTTGGACATACATATCCTGATCGAAGTTTGTGGGGATGATAAAGTGACGATACTCATCTTCACCATCTGCTGGTACATCATAAGGCTCTGGCATTTCGACCAATAGATCCGGTTCACCTAAAAACCAAGAATTATCAAAAGAACGGAGAACAGGAAGATCCGCTTCATTACCGTAAGACATGCCGGACTTCACCCATTCTGTGATTTTGTCAACTTCCCAATACCCACATACGGCGCGTCTGTTTGAAGTCTCCATAACCCGGCTCCGGCTTCCAGAGCGGCATCAAGTGACTCTGAGTATAGGAAACCATCTCAGTTGACCATGTTTTAGCATCTTCATAAGTCATCAACGGAAATGGTGCCACCTGACCTGAGCGATGACACGACTGACAGTTACGTTGTATGATCGGTGCAATGTGACGAGCATAAGTAATTGTGTGTGCTGTCTCTTCAGGCAAATGGATGGTACAACCGAATGAATCTGCTTGGGAAACAGTGATTTCCTGATCACTGAGAAGTTGATCTATGGCATTTTGCAGATACTTCTCCCTGACACGATTGGCGTATCGATTGTCGTCAACTGGACCGCGATAGCGAATGATTCTGTTTTGATCAATTACGAACGCTTGTGGTGTCATGGTTGCGCCCAGTTGATTGGCCAACTTGCCATCGAAATCTTTGACAGTATGAAATAAAATCCCTATCTCTTTGACATGCTTGGCTATGACCTGCACAGTGTCTTCATGGTTGGAATAAACCCCAATCACTGAAGCATTGGTGTAATTTTTATTCATTCGGTTCAGTCTTTGTGTGTACTGATTGGTAACAGGGCATTTTGTTGAAGTGAAAACCAGCACAATCAAGCCTTTTCGACACAAGCTATCTATTGAGTATAATTCAGAGCGGATTGTTTCAATTGTTAGATCCGGAATTGGATCTAGCGATAGTTCAATATCGGCTTGTTCTTCAATAACATTATTTTTTTGATTGATTTTATGTGCCTTTGCCGTAGGAAAACAGCACATAAAACTGAAAATCATATAACAGATTAAACACAGGTCTTTTCGCATAATTATATTTCCTTACTGCAATTTAAGTTACCAAGGATAAAATGAGCAAAAGCGAATTTTTCTTCATGGCAGTTTTCTAATACCACCAATAAATAATTGTATCAGTTGTTCTGCACATGAATTCAGATTATAGTGCTTGTTCTCAAGCATCCATCGAGTTGCAATCCCTTCGATACCAGAATAAAGCATGGTGGAAGCCACAGTCAGATCTAAATCCGGTCTAACCAGACCTTCCTCGATACCTTCTTTTAAAATCCCTTCAATCTTGTCACAATAATCCCCTATTTTACTGATGGCTGAACTGAGGATAAATTTACTACTCTGCCTGGCCTCTAAAAGCATTAATTCGGTAAGCTCAGGATTGGTTTCAACCATCTGCATCTGAATCGATATCAGACGACGTAATTTAGCTACAGCGTTGTGTTCGGTCCCAACTTCCGTAAAGATGTAGTTGACTAATTCTTCAAATATTTGGATTAAAATATCTTCTTTGGTTTGGAAATATAGGTAAACTGTGCCATGCGCAACGCCAGCTTTATGAGCAATGTCAGTGACTTTAGCATTGTAGAACCCTTTTTCAGCAAATACAGCCACTGCAGAATCAAGGATTTGTTGCCTTTTTTCGCCTTTTTTCATGTTCATCACCTAATAATGACTGACTAGTCAGTCATTATTATATGGCCAATTAAACTTTCTGTCAAGTTTTTTCGAATTTATTTCATTAGACCCAAACAGATAGGCAGATATTAGACCTCTTGCATAAGTCCAAGAGACAGAAGTGAAGAGGCTTTTGAGTTCATATATGCCAAAGAATTTAGCGGTCTCTCAGCTAGAAATATAGCAGATTTTACTATTTATGCAAGAGGTTGATTTAAAAACACCGGTCACATATCATGATACCTGCTCCAAATTCTGAAAGGTAAGTGAAAACATGTCGAATATTAGCGGAATCGAACTCAGACAACTTGTTTGCAACAATGCATATCAGCCACGTTGGGAATCATATGAACTCGGTGAATTGGGTTCTCAGGAGGTTCGTGTAAAAAGTGAGCTAACAGCAGCCAAACATGGCACCGAAAAATCCGAATTGTTGGGCAAAGCAATTTATGCCAGTGCCCCCTATACGGAGGGTAAAGTTTTTGATCGTTCACAAAAACGGGACCATGATGCTACACAATGGCGTGCTGTCGGTAACACAACTGTTGGAACGGTTATTGAGGTTGGATCAGACGTTAGCCACCTAAAAGAAGGTGATAAAGTTTATGCATACGGCGGATTCAGATCCGTGCATCAAGGTAGTCATTTTAATCAATTAACCGATGGATTGATACCAGAAGCCGCTTGTTGTATTGATCCAGCCGATTTTGCCATGGCAGCGGTTCGCGATGGAAATGTTCGGATTGGTGAACGGGTTATTGTTTCCGGTATGGGAGCGATCGGACTCTTTGCCGTACAGTTTGCACGATTATCGGGAGCTGTGGATTTGGTTGCTGTTGATCCAATTGAGACTCGTCGCAAACTGGCCCTTCAACATGGTGCAACTAAAGCTGTTGATCCTAATGAAATCGATGATCTCGGCATGGCTTCACGCCAATGGTTCGCCGACGGAGCAGATGTCGTCATAGAAGCTAGCGGTAGCTATGCGGCACTAAACCAGGCAATTCGTGCCACGCGATATGCAGGAAAGGTAGTGCCATTGGCCATGTATACTGGGGATTCCTCTGCATTGGAACTTGGTGAGGAATTCCATTTCAATCAGATCGATATCATATCAGCCCGCGCCTGCAGCCACCCACAGCGAGAACTCTACTGGAGTGAATCGCGCATTGTTGAAACGTTGCTTAAACTATTCATTTCCAGCGATTTGCACCCATATGGTTTGCCTAATCCAATTGTATCACCGGACGAACTGCCAGAAACATACGGCAAAATCTATCATGCTCCAGAAGAGGTCATCAAGGTAGCAGTACGTTGGTAAATGAACGATTTTACTTTATGTAATATTCAGATTAATTTAAACACCTAAAAGGTTTAAAAAGGAAAAGTTTCAGCGAAGGGGAAAACGCTAATTTTCTTATTAATGACAATAGACCTCTTGCATAAGTCAGGATTTGAGTTTGAGTTCAAGATTGTAGATGGCAGCAATCAAATTAAAGCGGAGTGAAAAACGTCGTCGT
>JYMV01016871.1_pt1 | contig 23343 bp, 33 predicted proteins | sample 338911 | NCBI WGS metagenome assembly JYMV01 (sample SAMN03354496, study PRJNA234377) | hydrothermal vent metagenome | biome: Deep sea; feature: Hydrothermal plumes at the Eastern Lau Spreading Center, Western Pacific Ocean; material: Seawater | place: Tonga | collected 2009 | depth 2000 m m
CACAGGAAGCATACGATAAACAACTTTTGCGTGATTGGTTGACTGAAAATGGTTATCAGAAAAAATTTGATGATGCACGCTCTAACGGTGAAGAACCAATTGCTCCTTCTATTCCATCTGATTTAGTTTCTAAAATGACTCAACGGTATGTTACTGCTTATGAGCGGCTGACTGGCAATACGCTTTAGCTCAGTTTTTATTTTTTAAAACTTTTAACCACTACTAATATATTAGTATTATAATGATAATATTAATAGCATTATGAAATTATTGCTAATGGTTAATAAACATAAACATAACTCCATTTTAGCAGCACAATTGTACGCATATCATGTCAATATTGATGGAAAAAGAGATAGCCGTTGATAGGATCATAGCAGCAAATTATGAATTGTTTAAAGCACTTGATGATCCAATTAGAGGAAAAATTGTACAGTTATTGAATAAAAAACAATTGAATGTTAATCAAATAACACGTCGGCTTAAAAAACTTGGTTATAAAAAAGCAGTTACGACAATACGGCATCATATTGAAATCCTTAAAGATTCTGGCCTAATCGAAATAATCAAAATTGAAGAATCACGTGGTGCAGTAACAAAATATTATGGTTCATCTACCAGGCTACTTGATTTTACATTGCCATCGGATTTTGATGAAAACTATTCAAAGATTATATCAAAAACATCGTTGAAGCTTGCTAAAATAATTGGTCCAATTCTAAAAAATTTTTCAAAAACACGAAAAATACAACAAATTAACTATAACAACTATATTGTTATGGAAATTATGAATAGAGCCATTACTAATTTATTAGAAAAAAAATAACTATTTTATTTCTATAATTAATTTTCCACTAGTTTTTGGGTCTTGAAGTTTTTTTATCATTGTTCTTGGTATATCGTCTGAAGCTTTATCGCATTTTATAGCAATAGTTCTAGAACAGGTGAATGCACTTTTACGTAAAACTATGTCATTTGGATGTTTGAGAGTAAGCTTTTTTGATCCATTACCATGAACTGAGAAAGAATAACCACCAGCCATAATAGTAAAAATTATTTCCGAATCTGGATTTTGGACCTTTTTTTTGAATTTTTCTGGTAGATCTTTGCATGATAAATTAGCACTAGTACCAATTATACAGTCACCATTTATTGTTAATTCAGACTCTTTTGTGATTTCTATGGTTTTTTTATGTAAAGAAAGTATATTCTTGTGACCCTTAAACGGTATTTCAATTTTCATATGATACAAGAATAGTAGATTAAATATTAGAATTACTTAACACGATCATGGATCAAAAAGTGAAAGAGTTATTCCAGAAAAAAAACCTTGTTTTTATTGCCACGATTAATTCTGACGGTTCACCACAATTAACGCCAGTCTGGGGTAATTGTAATGATGATCATATTTTGATAAACACCGCCGAGGGTAGATTAAAGCATAAAAATATACAAAAGGACCCACGTGTTGCTGTCTCAGTTACTGATCATGATAATCCATTGAATATGACAACAATTAGAGGCAGAGTTGTTCAAATAATTCCTGATTATGATTATTCTCATGCTAATGAATTAACAAAACAGTATATGGGTATCAATGAGTATCCTTACAAAAGAGAAAACGAAAAACGAATTATCTTCAAGATTAAGCCTGAAAAAATTTTTATGATGCCAGATATCGTCTAATTTTCACCTGTAATTTCTAATGTTTCTAAATTCGAATTTAGAAATATATTATATTCAACATATGTAGACAAAATAATTTACAACAAAATTTAAAAGGAAAATAAAAAAAATAAAGAAGACGGATTCAAAGAAAAGATTGCTTATCTTCTTCTTTTAGCTGCTTTTCTCTTTCCGCCTTTTCTCTTAGGGGCTTTTCTTTTAGCGCCGCCCTTTCTCTTAGGAGCTTTTCTCTTAGGAGCTTTTCTCTTAGGAGCTTTTCTCTTAGCACCGCCTTTCTTGGCAGCTGCACTTCTTCTTCGCTTTGCAGCTGATTTTGAGCGTGCTGCTTTCTTAGCAGCGGCGTTTCTTTTTCTAGTGCGTGCTGCTTTCTTAGCAGCGGCACTACGTTTGGCTTTAGATGTTGCCATTAATTTTCCGCCATGTTATTACGCCTTATGTAGTAGAAGTCACGATTTTTTGTTCAATTACAGTGTTTTTTTGACATAATTTTTTATTGCGATCATGCTTTTTTTGTAAAAAAGAGGGGGTTAGCTTTTGAACCTAACTAAAAAAGATGATCTGTTTCTAGGTGAGCTAGCTAGGTGATTTTGTAGTTGCCACGTGTATTTACGAACAAGTGCTAAACCCCCCCTGGTTTTGACTAATTTTGAAAAAATCACTCGCCTCGTAATTCACTGATCTATAAGGGGGGGTTTAATTTCTAGGCACAATTAGTAAAATATCAATTAAAACGACTTGTAGAGAAATTGGGCAGTTTTTTCGCTTACTTCTATAATTTTTGTTAGTGTTATCATAAAGTTTGGCTGGTTTAGATGCTCTTTTTTATCTAATACAATGTAAACCCCTACCTTTTTCATACCATCTTCATCAAAAAACTTGTTAATCGCCTTTATTGAATAACAAAAATCTGTTATTTTTTTCTCAAAGTTTTCTTTTTCCTTTTGATTTAATTTCAAATATCTTATCATTTGTTTACTTTTCAGCGGAATCTTTACACCAATTACTAGTACACTGGCCTGCTGTTTTGGCTCAAAAATTTCTAAATTATTACTAAATGCATCAGCATTTTTTATTATAATTTTGAAATTATCTTCCGTTTTTGTTTCATTAAATGAATAATTTTCTTGAACTAACCAGCGTTCAACGCTCTCGTGTAAATTTTTCACATTTATTGAATATTTTTAGTAAATCTATGTTTTACTATATGGATTTAATATATTTCTAAATTCGAATTTAGAAACATATTCATAATGATGTAATCTTAAATATTTACACCGTACCAGGTGTCCGGAATAGGGGCAAACCCAGCCAGGGATATATCAAGAATGATTCCCACTGCTAACAGTATCAGGCCTAGATACATGCATTTTTTTGCTTTTTCACGATCATCCCTTCTTAACGCAAAATATGCAATTATTCCACCAATTACTCCCAAAAAAATTGGTAAAAGATACCACCAATTACTTCTCTGTCTTTCAGGTTCCAAGTGAACTTTGTTATTTTTTTGGATTATTTTGAAGTTGTTTTTGCACCTGTTTTATCTCAATTTCTACTGTTTCAAGAGGGTTTTCAACCTGGTTTCTTTTTATTGAGAACATTTTCGGCTTATCAAAATCGTTACTGCAGTCTGGGCACGCATAAACCAATACTCTGTATTCGTTAGGAGCCTTTGGGTTTGATAATCGTGGGTAGTAAACTAGCCTGGAACCACAATCAACGCAATATCTATTGGCACGTTTAGTTCTGGCCATTGCAAACCTCCTGCATTATTACTAATATGCGATCAATTATTAGATCTACTTTGTCTATTTCCATCAACAAAGTAGGTTTGTTCGATCAATATTTCTAAATTCGAATTTAGAAATATTAGGCGCCGCCCGTCAGACTTGAACTGACGACCAACGGATTAACAGTCCGACGCTCACGCTGAGCTAGGGCGGCATAGATTTTCTACCAAGATAAAACCGATTTAATCCTTGCTATAACAAAAATAATATAATTATCCATTAAACTGTGAAAAAAACTCTCTAATCTCTTTACTATATTTTTCAACAATTCTTACTATTTCTAAATGTTCATCTTGTGATGGTTCTCTTTTATGGAAAACTTGAAATGCACTCAATGCAGAGCCAACCATCTCTCCAACAAAAAACCCGCATAAAAAATCACCAATGTTTTCACATTTCCATACTTCATCAATTTGTGGAGATACACCAGCACCACGATAAAGCTCTAATGTTTTGCTAATCAGATTATTTGTTTGTTTTACGAATTCAGAATCAAGTGTCATGTTTTCTGATAAATAGCAAGTGTCATTTGATTATTTTTCTATTCCCTTCGATTTAAAATATCTGTAAATTCCATCAAGAAATACTCTATGATCCTTGTTTTTTACTTTTGTTCCATCTTGAATTTCAGCAGCAGTTTGTGTAACATCTGTCAGAACATGTCCAGTTATTATAAGATCTTCACCTTTTGATACCACTTTACTTTCTCCCCATATTCTAGTTACTCTATGTGCTTTTTCACCTTGAAAGTTTTCAATTAAAACTCTTTTACCATCAGTTTTTACGGTAATAGGAAAATGGGAAGAAATGATTTTCATTTTTATTGTATAACCATCTATAACACCCTCACAAAGTGTTTGAATTATTGATTTTGCTGTATTTAATATTGCATAATGTTTCTTTCTTGTACCACTAGCTTTCAGTATTATTTTATTATTATTGATATTTATATTGACAGGTATTTTTTTAAAATTTTTATGTGTTTTACCTAACGGACCCTCAACTCGCATCATAAAATTTTTTAATGTAACATTAACATTTTGTGGTATATCAACCTCTGTCTCAAATTTTTTTGTTTGATTAATAGACATACCCAATCAAAAACCCTCCTAAGCCTTTATTTGCCGCTTCATGATGTGACATTACACCTTGATTTGTAGTTACAAGTAACATTCCCCTGTTATATGATGGAAGGAATTGTTCTTCCCACTTCCTATATTCATCTTTTTTTACTTTAAATCTTGGTGTAACTGCTCCGCATTTTGTAATCTTTGCTAAAAGTTGAATTTTAAATTTTCCTCCACGGTTATCATTAACATGTTCAAATTCTCCAATGTAACCTTGACTTTTTAATACAGTGAGTACCTTAGTTGCAAGTTTAGAAGTAGGCAAAATAATACAATCAGCTTTTTTTCGATCTTCCGTATTGTATAGTGTTGTAAATAAATTTGCTAAGACATTAGTTGTTGGCATTTTTCCACCTATCTATTTTTATTAAATCCCAAAGAAACTGCTACTTCACGGAAACAGCGTCTACATATGTATAGATTATATTTTTGAATAACAGCTGTGTAATCTCCACATCTTTTACACCATCTAGAACCTCTACCAAATTTGTGTTTTTTTCTTCCAGTTGCTTCATATGATCTATCTTTTGCCATTAAACAGTTTTCACCCCAAATTCTTTTATCATAAATTGAATTGCGTTTTGTTTTGTTATTCTATGCCCCTTTCCAATTTTTGCCTTATGTTTACTTCGTAGTTTAATACTAAACCCAGGTCTCATAAGAGATATTGCTGCATCTAACCCTAAAATGCCAATTTTGTGATCATATTTCACACCAGGAATGTCAATATGCTCCGATATTCCAAATGAAAAATTACCTTCGTTATCAAAAGATTTTTCTTTAATCATATTATCTTTGGCTTCCAATAATTTTTTTAATAATAATATTGCATTTTCTCCTCTAACAGTTACAGCAACTCCGATAGGTTCACCCTTTCTAACTCCCCAATCTCTTTGTGCTTTTTTAGCATGTCTTGAATTAACTTTCCCTTCAGTAATTTGCATTAAGGCAGCTTTTGCAGTTTCAATTCGTTCACCTGATTGTCCTATTCCCATGTTCAAAACTACTTTATTGAGGGAAATCTTCTTCATCATATTTTCAGTTTGTTGAGACATGTTATCACCTAATTTGTATTACCGGCTTTTCTTTTCCAATTACCATGATAAGCTTTAGAGGAATTTCGATCTTTTTATCATCCATGACTAAATCAATCCTTTTTGATAAACTAAATGAGCCATCTTTAATTTTATCAACATATCCAATTCTACCCGCATTTACACCTTTTATAACAATAACTTGAGAATTTTTTTCTAATTTAATCACATCTAAAATTTTTTGTTCAGGAATTTGAATTAAACAAGAATCATTAACATTTACATCGGTATCGGTAATTAATGATCTGCCGTCATGAAAACCTAATTGAGTTTTTCCTCCCTTAATAGTTACTTTACTTGTGACTTTCACTAGTTTTTTGGATTTTTCAGAGCTATCAATCTGAAGTGGTTTTAATAATTTACCATCCTTAGGAACTAATCTATAGATGTCTGTAGTGCCATCTAACGTTATTACGTCCATTAACCCTATCGAGTGGTGTAGAGATTTTCGTGTTATGCCATCAACATTAATTTTTCCATTATAGATTACTGATTTAGCTTCTCGTAATGTAGTTACTTTTTTTAGTGTATCACGTAATAAGACAGCGGTAGGGATAGATTGACTTTTTGCATGTGCCCCAGGTCTTACTGTTATAACAAACCTTTTGTTTTTTCTAGCTATACCCCAATATTTGGGCGCCATTTGTCTTTTTAATTTTTTACTTCCTGCTATACTTCCCATTATTTTTTATTCTCCTTTTTGTTATTTGCTTTAACATTATTTTTTGATTTTGCTTCTGGCTTTGCTTTACGTTCTAATTTTTTATTCTCCTTTTTGTTATTTGCTTTAACATTATTTTTTGATTTTACCTCTGGCTTTGCTTTATGTTCTGATTTTTTATTCTCCTTTTTGTTATTTACTTTAACATTATTTTTTGATTTTGCTTCTGGCTTTGCTTTACGTTCTAATTTTTTAGTACGCCAATTGTCTTCCGTGTTTAACGAGGTTATAACAGTATTTGAAGAATGTATGTAAAGATCAATTTTTCCACCCTTCAATTTTTCCCTTTGTACACCTTCCACAGCAATACTATTTTTTTCTAATGAAATTTTAGTCACTTTTCCATCTATACCCTTGTATTCACCACGTAATATTTTGACCGTGTCACCTTTGACAATCCTAATACTTCTACGTTGATATTTTTGCCTAAGTTGTTTTGATAGTGCAGCACCAATTTGTTTATTTCTTACAGTGTTTACAGCTCGATAAATTTGTCTATTTCGCATTTTAGTCGGTTTCAAATTATACCACCATTGATGCTAGATTTGCTATTCGTGGCCACTTTTCAGCTGCTTCTGCAGCCACCGGTCCCTTAACGTCAGTTCCTTTTACTTCTCCTTCAGGAGTAATTAATACACCAGCATTATCTTCAAATGATACTCTTACACCATTTAGTCTTCTAATTGCATATTTTTGTCTGATAATGACAGCACCATGTACCTGTTTTCGTAATTCAGCCTTACCTTTTTTTACAACAACATTACAAAAATCACCCACAGCCGCAGCTGGTAATCTTGATACCCTTGTATGATATTTGTGAACATTAACTACTTCTAAAATTTTTGCGCCAGTGTTGTCGGCGCATACAATTCGAGCACCAACTGGAATGACTCTAGTTACCTTCGGTCGAAATTCTATTACACCTTTGGAAGCTTTACCACGACTTCTTCCCTGTGACATTATTCTTTAACCTCCACTACAACAAATGAAACTGATTTTGAAATTGGTCTGCATTCAGCTGCAATAACATGATCTCCCTCTTTTACGTCTAAATTGGAGGGTACATGAGCATGAATTCGACTTTTACTTCTACCATATCTTTTAAATTTGGTAAAATAAATTGGGGATTCTTTTTGTAATGTTACTGTTTGTTTTGCTTTAGCCTTGATAACTATTCCTTCAAATATTTTACCTCGTACAGATAATGAACCATTAAATGGATTATTACAATCATTTTCCATAGATTTCTTCACTGATTCTTTAATAGGAATACCAATGTTTCTTGTCATTTTCTATTCAACTCATTTAACCTAGTTAAAACCCTTGCAATATTTTTTCGTTCTTTTTTTAATTTACCACTTTCTTTTCGTAAAGTACCTTTTTTTGATTCCAAGCGAAGCTTAGATAGATCAGTACGCATTTGTTCTAACCTATCCTGTAGATCTTTTTTATTAAATTCTCTAATTGTTTTATTCTTTAAGCTAGCCATTATTTCAGACTCTCCTCTTCCTCTTCTAATGTATCAATTTTTTTAATTTTAGCCTCATCTAATTTTATCTGTTCTGATTCTGTACTTGCCTTCTGTTCTGATTCTGTACTTGCCTTCTGTTCTGATTCTGTACTTGCCTTCTGTTCTGATTCTGTACTCTTGCCTTCTGTTCTGATTCTGTACTTGCCTTCTGTTCTGATTCTGTACTTGCCTTCTGTTCTGATTCTGTACTTATTTTCTTTTCTGTACTTGAGGCTTCAGGTTCAGTTTTATTGTCTGCATTTAACTTAAACTCAGGAGAGAATTTTTCTTTAATCGCAATTCTAATTCTTATACCAATTAAACCCATTGGGGTCTTGACGTGAACTATGTCTTCGTTAACGATTATCTTTGCATGATGGCCAGCTCTTGGAAGAATTCCTGCAGAGTGTTTTTCAAAAGCAGATCTGTCTCCGCGTAATTTTCCAGATATGGTTATTTGTACTCCCATAGCATTGTTATCCATTATTTGTTGAATGGTCCACATTGTTGCTCTTCTAAATGCAATACCACGTTCAATATGAACAGCCATTCTGTTACACATGACACTTGGTGATAAGTCTGGATTTGAAACTTCTTCAACAGCAATCTGAGGATTTTTTAATCCAAAATCTGATTCAAGTTTATCTGTTAGTGACTTAATGTTTCCACCTTTTCTACCAATGACGATTCCTGGTCTAGTAACATACAATGTTATTTTTGTCCCAACTGGCGTCTTTGAAATTTCAACACGTGAAAAACCCGCCTCTTTAATTTCTTTTCTAAGATAATCGTTTAGTAGCATTATATTGTAATTATCTTTTATTAGATTACTTAATTGTGTCATTTTTTTTATGTCTCTTTCGCTACTAATTCCATATGTGTATAGATATTATTTTTCGGTGTTGCACGACCCTGTGCGCGTGGGATAAACCGTTTAAGGATTCGTCCCTTATGGACAGTTGCATTAATTATCTTCAGTCTATCCAAATCCATTCCTTTATACTCTGCATTTGATTCTAAATTGTCTAATAATTTCAAAACTTCTGTTGCTGCCTTTTGCGGGTATCTACCAGACATTGTTCCAGGATCAGATTTATGACCAACTTGATTCTTAAATCTTCTAAATGGAACACTTCGTTTTAATTGTGTTACATAAATTAGATATTCTCTAGCTTTTTCTACGTTCAGCCCTTTTATTGCAACAGCTATTTCTCTAGCATGTTTATGCGAAATTGTTTTTTCTCTTAATGCAGCACGGACATGTCTTGTTGGATCAAAATTTTGAAACGCATAATGATATTCTGGCATATCTTCTCACTTTAGTGGTACATACAAGCTTGATCTAGATGAGCCAACTCCAGGCGCACCATGGCTAACGCGTTTATTTGTAATTACATATTCACCTAGATAATGACCAATCATTTCTGATGTTATGGTTACAGGAACAAATTCTTTACCTGAAAAAATACTGAGGGTTACTCCTACCATATATGGTAATATAATAAGATCACGATAATGTGTTCTGATAGTAATATTTTTTCCAGCCTTTGAAGCCTTTATCTCCTCAACCAATTTCCTTTTATTTTCATCTATTCCTCTGGTCAAAGATCTTCTTACTCTTGCGGGAAAAAGTTTTAAGATATTTTCCATGGATAGCCCTTCTAATTCCTCGTTTGTCAAGCCACGATATGTAAATTTCTTAACCAATATTTTTCACCATCATTTTATCTAAAGAGGATTTTTGAACCATATTATAGCATTCCTATCTTAGTAGCTAGATTTCTTGCCGTTTCAATAGATTCGAATTCTATAAAGGCTTTTTTCCCAACAATAGTTCTTGCGGTATTAACATTGATAGGATTTTCTTCATAAAGTGTTTTTATGGCTTCCTTTATAGCTGTCTTTGAGGCTGTTTTTTCTACTATGAAGCAAATCCTTTTTTGGGTTTCAACCAGCTCAAATGTCTTTTCTGTAATATGTGGATTTATAATTATTCTATTTGCTTGTGATACTTTCATTTGATAGTCACCATTAATTCTAAATGAGGAGATTTTATTCTGGCAATTTCTTCTATCGCGCTTTTTGAATATACAGTTAATCTAATTGGGACACCGCCAGGCGCTAAATCTAAGACACTTAAATCCTTAGCCAATTTAACATCAATTCCCGGAATTCCTTTACAAGCTTTTGATAGTTTTTCTGACTTTGCTACTACAAATAGTACACTCTTGCCAATTTTTGTTCCTCTTCCCCTAAGTGAAGACTTACCAGTACGTGGCTTTCGTTTATCCAAACGCCGAACATCTTGTAACAAGTTTAAAGAATCTAAGACTTTTATCATGTTTTTAGTCTTTGTTACAGATTCTATTTCATCAGATACAACAATTGGAAATGTGTTTATCTTACTAATTTTATGTCCCCTAGATTCTATTATTTCCTTTGATTTTGTAGCAGAGATTGCTGAACACAACGCAAGCTTATTTTCTTTTTTATTCAATTTTTTAAAAATTACTTTTTGCACTTTAGGTGGATGTGCCTGTCTTCCACCTCTTACTGAGGCAACACCGCCAGCTTCGCCTTGTCGTCCACCACCACCACCACGCATCTTTGCAATTCTTGATGTTCCTTGACCGGTAGGCGGATCATTTGATCTTGCAACAACATCCATACCTGCAGTTGGATGTCTACCTTGTGGTTGAAATTTATGAGAGTATAAATTTGTGAATGCCTTATGAATTAAATCTTTTCTAAAATCTGTTAAAAATATTGTAGATAATTCTACTTTACCTTCCTCTGTGCCATTTATTGTTAGTAATGGAACTTGCATTAAACAACCACCTGTAACACATTAGGGTTGTTTATCTTCGATGGCACTTTTCTAATCTGTGATCTTAATTTTATCAACCTGTTATAAGTTCCAGGTACAGAACCACGTACAATGACAAAATCCCCATTAACATTTCCAAAATGTTTGAATCCTCCATCTGGATTTATCTTAAATTTACTGTTTTCAGTATTATCCATTAGCATAATTCGTTTGTTATATTCAATTCTTTGATGAAATCCACGTTGACCTGCTCTGGGAACAGTATACATAACATATTGTGGTGATATAGGACCAAGAGAACCAACTTCTCTCACACTTTTTCTTGATTTATGTTGTTTTCTTTTTACACCCCATCTTGTGACAGGACCCTCCCATCCTTTGCCCTTAGTAATGGCAGCTGTATCTACAGTTGTACCAACCTCAAATACCTGGTCAATTTTTACATCTTTACCTAAAAGTCCTTGCAGAAATGTAAATTGTTTTTTAACATTTCCACCTTTTACAGACACCTCAAAAATATAGGGTTTTTTCTGTGATAAACCAGCATTTTTTGGTGTAACAGCAATTATAGCATAAATCTCCTTAACTCTTTTTAGTAATTTTTCAGAACTGTCCAATGAATTTTCTTTTGTTTTGATGAATCGTGAGATATATTTTGGTAAATTATCTGCATGATAATCAAATTCAGCATGTCTTCCACGGGAATCTATTGAATATCCCCTAATTCCAATTATAAGAATTGGTGGTGTAGCAATTACAGTTCCAAGGCTAACAAGCTGTTTTCCATGATTAGGTGTTTTTTCACGATCGTCAATATTGACTATTTGAACACAGCCAGCCTTGAATCCTGCATGTGCCAATAATTTAGGTTCATCAGAATTTATTTTTGGCCATGCTCTAATTCTAGCTTCCATACTTTTAGCTCTACATCTAGGAAGGTATGCCAGACTACCTCTATGTGGTGAACTATGTCTTCTATGACCCATAATAAACGAAAAAACTCGTTAACCCATTATATACCTACTAAATTTTTCAAAAAAATTTTTCAAGCTAATAATGTTACGGATGAAGTATATCACTAATTGATAAAAACATTGTAAAAATCCCCAAAGCAATTCCTCCAGACCCAACAATTATTGCAAGTAATAAAAATTTTTTTTTTACTGCCATTAATTTTTATATTTTTTTTTAATATTAAGTGTATTATATGCTGAGAATATTGAGTGTTGATAACACTCCTAAGATAGCTTCCTCAAGCCGAACAGTTTCAGTAGCTTGGTTTGGGAAGAAATTAAAAGTGTTAGAATTTTGAACTTTGTTAATATTTTCATTTAAAATTTCATGAATCCCTCTTTCAGGTGATCCAAATACTACAAGTATAGGTTTACTTAGTTTGTTATATTTTTCAGCGATCGAACAAGTAAAAGTTTTTCCTTTTTTCGATGTAAAAATAATATTGCCGTTCCAATATGATAAAAGTGTGAATAAACTGGTTCTTTCTTTGACTTTATATCCCCAATAATTTTGTATCTGTTCTCTTGAGATTTCTTTAATAGAGAGTCTTGGCTTTGTTGATTTTATTTGTAAGATAATTCTTGAAGCGGGTTTTTCTTTTCCAAAATATGGTATAAGTTTGTTAATTCCAATATCTACAAATTTTTTTCCTTTATAGTTTATTATCAACCCGTCTCGTATATCATTTATTTTTAACATTTTTGGATTAGAGGTTGTTAAATGATTAGGTATTTTTAGTGGATGTAATACACCGGCGTATTTTAGCAGTTCTGTTTTCGGAAAAAGTTGTTTACGAAAATACTGTGGTGTTTCTAAATATCTTAATATTGTTGTAAGAAGTATTGAATCATTTTTGTTTTTATTTTTATCTTGATAGATAAAAATTTCTTTAACCTTAAAAATTGCACATGCTCTTGCAATATTAGACACTTTTCTAGTTTTATCTATTTTAGTTGATTCATCTATTAATGATGAATCAGGTATAGCGATTGATAAATCCAATAATCAATATTACATGTATAATTATAAAACCATACTGATTATTTATGTTCAGGAGGATATTTTTCTGCCGTAGATTCTGCTAGCTTAGTAAGATGTTCATCAGTTATGATTTCAAACTGTTTAGTGTCACTTCTAATCTGAGAAATTTTAATATGTTTGGTTCCTTTTTTAATTTCACTTGCCAGATAAATTGCTGCTATAGCTAACACGATTCCTTCATCAATAGTAATATCAGGTTTGTATTCTTTTTTTAAAAATTCTGTGACTGTATCTGAATTAGCACCTATTGCAACTGCATTATATTCAACATATGTTCCACTAGGATCAACTAAGAATAACGCATTACCATTATTATCCACTCCACCGATAATTAATGCTACACCCATTGGTCGTACTCCTGCATATTGGGTATAGTGCTGAAATTCATCAGCCGCATACTTTGCAACTGTCCCAACATCAACCGGTTCATCGTAAACCAATTTGCTACTCTGTGAAAAAAATCTAATATCATTTACTTGTCCGCGAGCATCTGGAATATAACCGGCAGCTGCAATTCCCATATGATGATCAACTTGAAATAATTTTTGTGGTTTTTCAGATATTTGTAATCGTCTTGGTTTTTCTTCAACTGCAATAATAATTCCCTCTTTCGTTTTGATGCCCAAAGCTAGGGTTCCTCTTTTTACCGTTTCAATAGCATATTCAACTTGATAAAGCCTACCATCCGGTGAGAAAACAGTAATCGCTCTATCATAACCTTGTTGAGATGGCATCAATTTAATTCAAAATGCATTCAAAGTTTAATTTAAGTTAAGCACTTTGCTGAAAAGCGTTAATTAAACAAATGGTTCACGAATAAATTTCTGCTAGATGATCTTAAATGGCAACATAGATCCAATTTACATATAAACAAATAATGTTTAGTTGTATTATAATTTAATATGCGGATAATACAAAAATTAATTGTAGCATCAATTGCGATCTTTATCTCTGCATTTTTTATACCCACAGTTTATAATATAATTTGTAACGGCAATATTCCATTTAATTGTTGATTTACTTGTTGATTTACTTGTGTTATTTTCTTTATGTTGTTAATTCTAATTTATCATATTTTTATTAAATAATGTTAATTATTTGTTAGCATGAAAGAATTTGAAATCACATTAAATCTTTCTGAAACTCCTACCGGTATTCATATTAAAAAATTAAAAAATTATTTTAATGAAATGCCACTTGAGGAAATATTATCTGGCCTGAAATTTGCAAAAAATCGCTGGGCTGCTAAGGATGCTGGTGTGTTAAAAGTTGGCAGAAAGAGCATATTGCAGAAAGAAATCCATTCAGTTACTGCAGAGCAAGCTCAATGGAGATTAAAAAACTGGAAGATGATGATTGCAAATTATAGAAGGAGAGGATATAGTTACCCAACTATTTCTCGGATTAAAAAACTTCTTGTTAACATAACAAAAAATTCTAAATAATAAATTCACTTTCTTTTGTAAGATTCTGTGGTGTAGATGGAGGTTCTGGCATACTTGATTTTGTTTTTCCTTCAATAATATCATGTGCTTCATTCAATATGGCTGTAGCATCTTCACTGTTCTGGTCAGGTGTAAATATCGGTTCAGCTGAAAACGAAGAATCTGAAATCATATCACCTAGCATGTTTGATAAATCTTGCATTGATGAATTGAGATTTGGCATAATGTTTGAAATTGATGGAGTTAATCCTTTGATTAATGACATGCATGGACTAAGAGTTACAATAATATCGCCTAATTCAGAAACTGTGTTTAATCTAAGCTGAATTTGTTCCATTGCTAATTTTGCTCCTCCAATAGCATTTTTTACTTTTCTAAGTTCCTGTAATTCTATTGCATATGACCTTGCTCTTGATTCATCTCGTAACATTTTTGCATCAACAATCTTCTTGAAAATTTGTTCATGGTTTATCTGCAGTTTTTTTTGTGTTCCCTCAAGTCTGCTAATTTGTAATTGTAGCTGTTTTTGTGAGCTTTCTATTCTATTTTTTAAAGACAAACCTGGTTTTACTTTATCTAATAATTTTTCTGATAAACTTAGACCATTTTTAATACCATTCCAATTTTTAGATATGTATCCCAATTGTAAAATTAAATCAAAAAATCAGCATTTTGTAGCCAAACTAAAAAAAAATGATCTAAATGGATCAACTTTTTTCATGCATGATAAATCTGCGCACAATTTGAATTATGTACTAGTGTATTGCTTTTTATTTTAGGAATTTCGGGTTGAATCATGAATAAACGTTTTATCATTGTGGGAATTGCTTTAGGAATTCTTGTTTCAATAGCATTTTTTGTTGGTTCACCTATGTTTGGTGGCTTTGATCTTGGTAAATAATCACATTAACTGAAATTTCTTTTTCGCTTTTTCAAATACAATTAATGCGTCTGTTATGTGTTTTTTTGTTAAACTTGCGGTGATTGAAATCCTAATTCTTGCTTTATTATGAGAAACTGTTGGGTATCTAATCGCCTGTGCATAAATTCCGTTTCTGAAAAGGTACTTGCTGAATTCTATTACCAGTTTTTCTTTTCCAACTATTATTGGAATTATATGTGATGATGATTTGATATTAAACCCTATTTTTTTTAGTCCTACTGAAAAATATTTAACGTTTTTCCATAACATTTTTCTTTTTACTTCTCTGTTTGAATCAAACCTTTTGATTCCATCATTTATGATTACTGTTGGTAACGCAGATGTATAGATAAACGACTTTGACCTATTGATACATAGATCAATCACATTTTTTTTTGATGAAACGTAACCACCAAATGATCCTAATCCCTTACTTAAGCTACTAATGTAAACATCGATTTTCGATGAAACTTTAAAGTGGTTAGCTGCTCCTTTACCATCATTCCCTATAGTAAAATCACCATGCGCATCATCAAGTATAATTATAGCATTATTTTTCTGTGAAATCTCGGAAATTGTTTTTAGGTCTGAAAAATCTCCATCCATGCTAAAAACTCCCTCAGTAATTATGAATTTTCGTTTTGCACGCTGTTTTATTTTCTTAGATAAATCATCTATGTTATTATGTTTGAAAATAGATAGTTTTGCTCCACATATCTTGCAGGCTTCAATAAGGCTTGCATGATTAAGTTCATCACTTAATACAAGATCATGTTTGTTGATCAGTGTAGATATAGCACCGAGGTTTGCCATATATCCAGTAGGAAAAATTAATGAATTGTCTTGTGATTTATGTTTTGCAAGCTTATCTTCAAAAATTTTAAATAATTCATCATTTCCGGCTATTAATCTTGAGCTAGATTGATTTTGTATACTTGGAATTTTTGGTAGTTTTATACCCAAATAATCATTTGAACAAAAATTAACAAGCTTTTTAGAATTAATCGTAATATAGGGACCATCAAGTTTTACATCATACATTTTTCTGTAGAGATTATTATTTTTGATACTTCTTAATTGAGAATTTACATAATCTAGTTTAGACTTCAAGATTTATCTCTTTAATCATTTCCAAGTCTTTTTGTATTGGATTTCCATCCATTGTTAGATAACCAGCACTAATAATCCCATTTGCACCAGCAAGTAATAATTTTTTTCCATCGTCATCAAGATTAAGTTCTCTACCTCCTGAGATTTTGATTATTGAATTTGGTAAAAGAAATCGTAGTGTTGTAAATACCTTCAAAATTTCTACGTTTTTTAATGGTTTTTGGAGTTCTAATGGTGTTCCAGGGATAGGAACTAGTAAATTAATCGTAACTTCTTCAGGTGCAAATTTTATAATTTCAAAAATTAGTTCTTCACGTTGCTTTCTGGTTTCACCTAGACCAATTATACCACCTGTACAAAGTTCTAATCCAGCACTTCTAGCAATTTGTAGTGTGTTAACTCTATCCTGGTAAGTATGTGTTGAACAAATTTCTGAGAATTTACTACGAGCTGTTTCTAAATTATGATTATATCTTTTTACACCTAATTCTTTTAGTTTTTTGGCTTGATGAAAAGTTAGAAATCCGAGACTACATTCAATCGAAATTCCAACTTTCTTATTAATCTCATGAATGATTTTGCATACATTCTCAAAATCTTTGTTATTTGGTTCACGCCACGCGGCAACTAAGCAAAATGAATCTGCACCATCATTTTTTGCATTAATGGCCTGCTTAACAATTTGATCAGGAGGTGGGAGTTGGTAATCATTAATTTTTGTATTAAAAAATGAAGATTGTGCACAATACGCACAATCCTCACTACAAAAATTTTTTTTAATATTAGCCAATTCTTCAATATCCACTTTTGAACCATGAAAATTCCTTGTTATGGAATTAGCAGCATTTATCAATTTATCCATAAATTGGTTATCTAAATTAAACAGTATTGATGCCTCATCTTTTGTAACACCATTACCATTTATTACATTATTTTTACATTTTAAAATATAATTTTGAACACTTTCCATATTTTTTTTGTAATATGTCTATAATTAAGCGTTAACCAGCATATTTTTTGAAGTTAACTATTAATTAATAGTAATTTGTGCTAATGCAATAGTGAAAAGCGAGAGTTTTGTTTGGCATCCAAATACACAAATGTTGGAGTGGTCAAAATTTCCTAAGATTGTTAGCGGTAATGGTATGTGGTTAATTGATGAAGATGGGAATAAATTTCTTGATGCTGTTGCAAGTATGTGGTGCAATGTTTGGGGTCATTCTAAAAAGGAATTAATTAATGTAATAGTCAGTCAGACAAAAAAATTACAGCATTCTCCTTTGTTTAATTTTACAAACGAACCTATTGAAATTTTAGCAAAAAAATTAACAAAACTTACTCCAGGTATGTCAAAGGTATTCTTTTCAGATAATGGTTCAACTGCTATGGAAATTTCTATAAAAATTGCATTACAATATTGGAATAATCTAGGTCAAAAAAATAAGATAAAAATCGCTTCACTTGAAAATGGTTATCATGGTGACACATTCGGTGCTATGTCTGTAGGTTATTTACCTGAATTTTTTTCAAAGTTTAATTCTAAATTATTCTCAACAACTAGATTTAGTGTTCCTAATTCGTATCATTTACCTGCAAATTATACAATTGATGAATTCACAAGTTATTGTTTAGAGAAAATTGAAAAAAAATTACGTGAAGATGAGGCAATTGCTGCATTTGTTATGGAAAGTGGTGCACAGGTAGCAGGTGGTGTAAATATCTATCCAGATAAATTTCAAAAACAAATTGATATGATTTGTAAAAAATATGATGTTTTATTTGTCTTGGATGAAATTGCTACCGGATTTGGTAGACTTGGTTCAATGATTGAATACAAAAGCCAAGGATGTAGTCCAGATATTGTATCTTTTGGAAAAATGTTAACTGGTGGATATTTGACATTGGCAGCGACCTTAACAACAAAAAAAATTTCAGATGCATTTTTGGGTAGTTTTTCAGAAATGAAGCATTTATTTCATGGTCATACATATACTGGTAATCCTATTGCCGCATCACTTGCTAATGAAAATCTGCGATTATATGAAAAAACAAAGCTAATTAAAAAAATCCAAAAAACCTCAAAAATTTTTAAAAATAGAATTTCTGAATTTAATGATTTGGAATTAGTTGGTGATGTTAGACATAAGGGTATGTTAACAGGTATAGAATTGGTTGACAATAAAGATAGTAAAACTCCTATTAAATCAGAAAAATCAATTAATAAAATTGTTTTTGATGAAGGTAGGAAACATAACATTTTTTTTAGAACGTTAGGTAATATTATCATGCTGGTTCCACCACTTGCAATTTCACAAAATGAAGTTGATCTTCTGATTGATGGAGCAATTAATACTATCAAAGGCATATCAAAGTCATTGAAATGAAATCGCTTTTTGTTACTGGTACTGATACTGATATTGGGAAAACATGTATTACAGCAGCTATAGCTTTTGCATTAAAAAAATCTGATATTAACGTTGGTGTTATGAAACCATTTCTTTGTTGTAATAATGCCGAAAATAATTTTTCGTCTGATGATGTTAGTATGCTTACTAAGGCAGCAAAAGTAAATGATCCACGAGAACTTGTGAATCCATTTTTTTCACCTATTTCCGCATCCCCTTATACAGCAGCAAAAAATTCTGGTACTAAAATTGATATTGATTTTATTTTGGCTTCTTTTAACAAATTAAGTCAATTACATGATCTAATGTTAGTGGAAGGTATTGGCGGTATTATGACACCAATTTTAAAAAATTTTGCCGTTATAGATCTAATAAAAGCTCTACGTATTAATACAATAATTGTAACGAGTTCAAAAATTGGTACAGTTAATCATACAATTATGACATGTAAAATGTGTGAAATGTTACATGTTCCAGTTAAGGGTTTAATTATAAATAATTTTGATTCTGCTGGATATTCTATCCCGGAATTAGTTAGGGACCTCAATGATTTAACTGGTTTACCTGTGTTATGTTCGTTACCGCATATAGATAATTTGAGGCTAGATAGTTTTTCACGAATTATTGAGGAACAGTTGGATATTTTATCATTGTTTACATGATAGTAATTAAAAAAATTTATTCAACAAAAGTATAATGACGTTCACCTCTACTTTCAGATGATGTCTTAACTTGAGTTAGAATAAACTCTTTGTTGGCTGAACGAATATTTTTTTCTGGACCACGTTTATTTTCATGTAAATCTTCATATTCTTCTAATGTTAGTTTAGTTCTAGGTCCGATCTCTGTTTCAAGATTCATATCCTTTACAATTTGTTCATATTCAGGCTGAATTATACCGCTAAATATCATAGCACTAGCTCCGCTTCCATATGAGCAAAATCCTACACGTTTACCATCCAAATTTACACCCTTTTGGTATTCAAACTCCAAACTACTTCTAAATCCAAGATATAATGACGCAGTGTATAGATTGCCAATCATTTTAGAAGCAATCAATGAACTAGCTAATTTTGATTCATAAAGTTCAACATACTCATCAGTTTTTGTAAATAGTTTCGTAAATTGGTGATCTTTTGCCATAAATTCTGAATCAGCAAGAACTGACTCAATAGTTCCACGTGGATCTTTTGGAACCGGTTCATCCATACCAATCTTTTTAATTATATTTTTCCATCTTGGTAACGTTCTCCACTCATGTCTAACAAGATAAGCAAGAGCCTTTTTGCCCATGTTGCTATATGGAAGATGCATATTCAGATAATCAACATGGTCGAGAATAGTTTCATCTTCCTTTAGCTTGATTAGTCCCGTATCCTTTACTTTCTTTTTATAATCTCTTAACGCATTTTTTACTTGGATCAGATAGAGAAGATTTGAATATTGCCCGTGTACAATTGGTGTCTCTTTTCCAAAAGGTCTGTAAAAATCATATTCATTTTTTATAGATGTTGCTGTTACCTTTCGGTCAAATGCTAATAATCTTGGGTTATCATTCAATAACATTGCAATCGCACCTGCTCCTTGAGTTACTTCACCACTAGAACCCATGTCATATTTTGCAATATCTGAAACGACTACTAACGCATACTTATCATCGGCCTCACCAGCTCTAATCCAATTAGTATTATCATATAATGCATATGAGCCACTAACACAAGCAAATTTACATTCAATCCCGCCACAGTGCCCAAAAGTTTCCTGACCATACACTTGTTCCAGCATTCCTATAACATAGGAATTCATAGCTTTTGATTCATCAAATGACGATTCGGTTGCAACATAGAGTCTACCAATTTGGTCTGGTGTAAGTTTATTTTTTTGCATAACCTTAAGGCATGCATTTGAAGCGAGGCATGCAGGATCCTGATTTGTGTCAACAATTGCCATTTGTTCAATACCCAAACCACGTGACAACTTTACTGGATCTAATCCTCTGGCTTTGGCAAAATCAGTTGCATCAAGATATAGCTGGGGAATGTATATTGCAATATCATCTATACCGGCTGCCATGAGCTAGCCTTTCAAAATTAGAATATATACATTTCCAGTTAATTTATTCCGGTCTAATTAACAAATTATTGTATAATTAGAATAAAACCTAACAATTTATTATTCATCTAACACTGAATCAAAGATTTGTTTAAAAACATCATAATGTTGAGCGCCAACAATTTTTATTACATCATTATTTTGATCGATAACGAAAAATGTTGGTGTACCTGATACACCTAATTTTTGCCCATCTTTACTGCTTAAATTAACTAATTCATTCCATTTTAAATCAGACATACATGTTGAAAATACATCCATATCCAAACCTAACGTATTTGCAAATTCATGAAGATGTGCGAGATCTGCCCATCCAGTATTTTCGCCGCCCAATTATTGTATAACATTGAATGATATTCCCAAAACAATTTTTGGTCATTTGCGCAATGAGCAGCATTTGCTGCATTTCTAGAATCCTGTCCGAGTATTATGAAATCCTTAAACAACACCTTAACTTTTCCCGTTTTGATGTAATTTGTTATAATTGGATTTTCTGTTTCATGAAAAAATTTATTACAAAATGTACATTGATAGTCCCCAAATTCAATCATAGTTATTGGTGCATTTGGATTCCCCAAAATAGGTGATGCATTATCGGTAAATAGAGAAAGTGATTGTTTTTTCGCTATCTCTGCTTGTTTTTGCGGAGTTTCATCTAAAACTAGTGTTGTTTCACTGTTGATCATGTTAACCATTAATACACCACAAAATATGCAAGCAACTGCAATCCCAGCACCAATTACAAGTGATGGCCAATGAATTCCACTAGTTATTCTAGGCGCTTTGGTTGTATGTGTATTTGATAAAGTTTCATTTATGTCAGTTTCATCAGCTATATTTTGAAAATCCAAATTATTCTTACCAGTTTTATCATCATCCAAAAAAAAACTTGGTATTTTATCATCTGAAGATGGTTCTGAATTGGGGCTCACTATAACGATGAAAAATCATATAGATTTAGGTCTTTGTAACATATTTCATGTATCTAAAAATTAATCATTGATAATCATTATAGATCGTTAAGTATACAGTACGTAAATAAATGATAATCTTTGTAAACAATTATGAAGAAAGTTTTTGTAAATGGTTATGGAACAATAGGAAACCGTATTGCAAAATTTATCAAAGATGATTCTGATATAGATGTTATAGGGATAGGAAAATATTCTCCTGATGAAAAAGTGCAACAAGCCATTAATAGTGGATTTTCTGTTTATGTACCTGAAGATAAGATTAGTAATTTTGACGATTATAATATTTCAGGTTCAATTGAATCTGCTTTGAATGATTGTGATTTAGTAATTGATGTATCTCCAGACGGGCATGGATTTTTAAATAAAAAAAATATCTATGAGCCAAAAAATATAATGGCCATTTTTCAGGGAGGCGAAACTATTTTTGGTAATAACGCTGTATCAGATATTCTTTTTAATTCTAGGGTAAATTACGCTGAGGCATTTGGCAAAAAATACGTGATGCAAGGAAGTTGTAATGTAACAGGTATGGGCAGAATTTTAAATCCACTTCGAGAAAAATATGCTGATAGATTAGCTAGATTCGATGTTACATTGATAAGAAGATGGGCTGATCTTGAACAAACAGATAAACAAGTTGATGATACAATTGAGATGACAGAGAACCCACATCATGGAACTGATGTTAAGTCATATTTTGGAAAAGATTCTCCGCTTTTTGTCAGAGCAATTAAAGTTCCTACCAGACAAATGCATCTACACATTATGGATATTCGATTCAAGGATAATGCACCAACCCCAGATGAAATTCATGATTTATTTAAGAATGAATATGGCATTGTAATTATATGGACTGCTAAGGGCACAAAAGATATCCGTGAATTTGCTGAATCAACTAAATTCAATTTTAAAGATACGAATATGGTGCATATTCATGCTAATATGACTGTGGTTACTGGTAATACAATTCAATTGATGTATTCTGATGATCAAACAGGAATTGTAATCCCAGAAAATCATATGTTGTTACAAGCTATGTTATTTCAACGTGAATATGCTGAAGCAGTAAGACGTACTGAAGAATTGTTTCATATGAATGAAAAGAAAAAGTTACTTGAAGAACATTTTGCTAAAAAAGATTAGAGTTTAATCTTTTCAATTCTAATTTTTTCTGGTTTGTTTCCCAAAACTTTTTCCACAATTATACGAAGTGAATTTATAATAATTTTGTCACCTTCTTTTGGGATATCGGCGAGCTTTTCATGTAATAAACCGTTAAGTGAAGCATAGTCATCACCTTGTGGTATATCTGTTCTGAAAATTTCATTAATTTCACCAATTTTTATATCACCATTTGTAATGATCGTGTCGCTTCCATCTCTTAGAAAATTAGATTTTTCGATATCAGTTTCATCATGTATTTCTCCAACAATTTCTTCTACTAAATCTTCAAGTGTTACACAGCCTTCGACACCATCAAATTCATCCAAAACTATAGCCATGTGTGATTTTCTGCCTTGCATTTCTCTTAACAAATCACTGACTTTTTTTTCTTGTGACACAAAAAT
>JYMV01033572.1_pt1 | contig 23324 bp, 21 predicted proteins | sample 338911 | NCBI WGS metagenome assembly JYMV01 (sample SAMN03354496, study PRJNA234377) | hydrothermal vent metagenome | biome: Deep sea; feature: Hydrothermal plumes at the Eastern Lau Spreading Center, Western Pacific Ocean; material: Seawater | place: Tonga | collected 2009 | depth 2000 m m
GGCAGCAGTGTGCTGACTTAATTCCGGAAAGCCGGCTGAAGTGATTGCAAAAGCAAATACACCCAAAGTCAGTTCCGAGAGTCGGCTGGCATTGTAGTAATGCGTGACTTGCCCTGTGGGCATGAAACTGGCGAGGTTGCGCAGCACAATGATATTGATTTGATAGACCGCCACTCCCAGCAAAGACGGACCAAGCAGTTTCAGCAGGCGCTGAATATTCTCATCATTGAGAAAATTTTGCGGTTTGAAGGATTGCCCAACTTTTCTCAGTGAGGGTATTTGAATTAATATTTGCGCGATTCCACCCAGAAGAACACCGATACCGATGCCGATCATCGGTTCTTCCAACAATGGAGAAATACCGAATGCTGCCCCGATAATTCCGATATTTAATAAAATCGGTGCTGCAGCCGGAGCTGCAAAACGGCCTTCGGCATTGAGTACCCCCATTGCCCAGGCAACGAGCGAAACAAAAATCAAATATGGAAACATGACTCTGGTCAGCAGCACCGTCAAGTCGTATTTTTCCGGACTTGAAGCAAAACCTGCCGCAAACAGATAAACCAACTGAGGACTGAAAAGAATTCCCAAGCCGGTCAGAATAGTTGTTGCTGCCAGGACGAGCCCTAAAGTTTTTGCCGCAAATTTCTTTGCAGCTTCAGGATCCTTGCGTTCACGGATTTCTGTGTAGAGAGGAAGAAAAGCAAGAGTCATCGAACCCTCTGCAGTCAGGCGGCGCAGGACATTCGGAATTGTAAAAGCCTGCACAAAAGCATCCGTCACCCAACCGGCACCAAAGACATGCGCAATCACTAAATCCCGCGCTGCACCCAGGATTCGTGAAAAAAGGGTAAAGATTGTAACCGTCCGCGCGTTTTTCAGAATGCGTCCGGACTCCTCAGGATTGTTTTTCAAAGGAATGAATGTCAAGTGGTTCAATGTTGACAGATTGGGTTCAGAATCACGACCCCGGCAGACTTGCGGTCAACTACCGAAAATTGCGGACTTACCGAGTTCTGATTCGATTTCAAGTAAGCGGTTATATTTTGCAATGCGCTCGCTGCGTGAAGCTGAGCCAGTTTTAATTTGCCCTCCGGCCATTGCAACTGCAAAGTCTGCCATAAACGTATCTTCAGTTTCACCGCTGCGGTGCGAAATAATATAATTCCAGCCTGCTTTTTGGCAAAGCTGAATGGTGGCAACAGTTTCAGAAACTGTCCCGATTTGATTGAGTTTAATCAGAACCGCATTGGCCGCATTTTTACTGATCCCTTTTTTGACAAAATCTGTGTTTGTCACAAACAAATCATCTCCAACAATTTGAACTTTTTTACCAAGTTTTTTGGTAATGGCTGAAAAACCGTCCCAATCATGCTCATCCATCGGATCTTCAATTGATACAACCGGATATTTTTCAACCATACTACTGTAAAATCCCAGCATCTCCGTTGAATTTTTTGTGCCCTGTCCGGACTTAAAAAAGTCATACGCACCTTTTTTATAAAAAGATGACGCTGCGGCATCCATGGCCAGTGAAATGTCTTTTCCGGGTTCATATCCGGCAGCCTTAATTGCTTCAAGAATTACTTCGCATGCCTCTTCATTGCTTTTAAGATTTGGCGCAAAACCGCCTTCGTCACCTACACTTGTCGCATAGCCTTTTTTAAGCAGGATTTTTTTCAGCGCATGAAATGATTCCGCGCCATAACGCAAGGCTTCCCGGAATGTTGGTGCGCCAATCGGCATAACCATGAATTCCTGCAAATCTACACTATTGTCAGCATGTTCTCCGCCATTGATAATGTTCATCATCGGCATCGGTAAACGGAATCCGCCCACACCTCCGAGATAAGCATAAAGTGGAAGGTTGTGTGAATTGGCCGCAGTTACCGCAACGGCCATGGAAACACTGAGAATTGCGTTTGCGCCCAAATTACTTTTGGTCGCAGTGCCGTCCAGTTTCAGCATCATCCTGTCAATTTCTGCCTGCCGATCCGGAGTCATTCCCAGCAGTTCCGGTGCAATTTCCTGATTCACATTTTCTACAGCTTTGAGTACTCCCTTTCCGGCATAACGGGCTTTGTCACCATCCCTGAGTTCAAGAGCTTCATTTTCACCAGTTGATGCTCCGGACGGAACAGACGCAGTTCCGGTTACTCCGTTTTCAAGAATTACTGTGGAGCGAATTGTTGGATTTCCGCGTGAATCCAGGATTTCCATGGCTTTAATAGATATTATTCGATCTCGCATAAGGGCTCTTTTGGGATGGTGATTTCATTTGCAAAATATTTTAGCTTCCATAAAAGTATCACTCATCTGAATCCGCTTCAATCTAAAACATAATTCCCCTTTTGTCCTTCACCTTAAGACAGTAATTCTGAACTTGCTGTGGTTTTAATAATCCCTGTATATTGGAATTCAATTCCATATTAAACGGGAAAATGGAACAGGGTGAAAATGTATAAGCCTCTCTCCAACACAATAAAAGCGATTCCGGTTTGGTATTCAGGAAACCTTAATTAATGGATCAATATCCGTATTTATTAGATGAAGAAGGGTTATCTGACTTTGAAGATTTTCCTCCATCGTTCCTATTCGGTTTTACGAAAGGAGGAATGCGGCCCACCAATTTTTCAAGCAGTATCAGTTCTTGATCTGAATGGTTGATCACCGGTGCTTGTTCAATCCGTTTTTCTCCAGAGTAGATGAAACGTGGTTGGTCATGATGACTGGTGGTGACGGTTTCACTGATTTCGGGGGCATCCTTAACCTGCAAATGGGAAGTCCCGTAACAGGTACACACGTAGGTTTTTTCAGAATCAGCCTCAAGATAGACTCCAGTTCCCTTGATTCCAATAACGGCTGTAACGGTTCTCAATGTACGCTTTTTCCCGGCAAAAACTGAAAGTATTGCTCATGATCTGAGACCGAATCCGGAAATTTAGTTTTGTTTCCTGTCAAGTGTAGGGTTAAGTTCCAGTCTGCTGTTTCCCCGGATAATAAATGCATCTCTACCAATAACAAAGACAGCAGATCCGGCTGATCCTGTACTGATCAAAGCATCATTTTCTACAAGCACACCATCAGTTCCTTTCAACTGGTCGGGCCGGATTCTACGTCCGTTAATGAAAACTTCACCAATGATTTGTCTCATGCCGGCAGGCAGAGTACAACTGTTCAGAAGAAACACGATTGTACCCATCACTCCTGAGTATGAAAGAAATTTCAGCACCTCACGCCTGCTGTACTGATTTATTTTTTCAAATGAATCGTTATCCACTTAATAGAAACCCAAATTTGGTGGTTTTAGTTGAAACCAATATATACCTTCATATTGTATTTTTTACAAGTAATTGGGAATTTAATGAAATAGATTTACATCTTAATTCTCCTCCCAAATCCACAAATTGTTTTGCTCTTTGATCAACGCAATTGTAAATTATGAAAATTATTTTATAATTTTTTTATTTTAAAATAATAATAAATTAGTCTGTATTAACAATATATTAGCCCAGTATTTAATAGATTATTCAACTTTTTCCTATCCTGATTATATTTTCAGGCAACAATATTGCTACATAGAGTATAAGGCCGTTAAAACTTTCGGCAGCATTGGTGATAAATTCTAAATTTCCGGATTAGTTTTTTGGAACAGCGAGTTTGGAAAGATAATAAACAGAGTTTTCGAGAAAGTAGTATGAGCAAGGTTTTTTACCCATTTACTGAACAGCCCAAAACAGAGCAGAAGTCACAGAATGAAGATTGGCAAAAAGAGGAGAACTACCTTAACCTCTGGGGTTATTTAAGAAGGAGGTATCCCAATGTTGATTTGGAAGATAAAAAGTTTTTGGATTTAATCGAACTGAAAACTACACTCGAAGGTCCGCATAAACTGAGAGAATGGAACGAAGATATAGCTTCTGTCAGGAAGCATTGATCCCCGGTCGTGAGCCAGGCAATTCAAGGGTACAATTTCATGAAGTCCTTTGACAGCAACGACAAATCTTTTGAAGAGCGTTTTGATCCTAAGCTCCGTACAATTGGAGACTCCCAACTCCAAAATCATGATCAGGAAAAAGAACAAACTCCCACCTCAAAATTTTTTCGGTTAGAATTTTCTGAATCGATTCCGCTTGAGACAAAAACATTTTTGAGCGAAAAACTTCCCGACATGCTTGATTTTCCAGGCAGATTAGGTTTGAAAATAAATTACGCCAGCCATCTGCTGCGTTTTATTGATCAGACAACATACGAGACTGAAATCGGCTCACCTCTACCAAAAAATGTTACACTTCCTGCCTCACGAATAGATTCCTTCATTGATTCAAGATCATTCAAGGTGACGATCATTCTGCCAAAAAAACTGGAAACTGCAGAAGTTATCGTCAACATTACTCGCAATGTATTTTCAAAATTATTCGGAAATATATTCTTCAATGAGCAAATCCTGCCTCTTGAGTTTTACCAGCAAAGTGTGAAAGGACAAAAACAAATTACTGCCGCAATTCCTGAAATACTGGACCTGGTCAAAGAATTTAATTTTCATTCAGATAGTTTGGAAGGACATTGTGAAAGTGTTGCAAAGTCATACCGTCTTTCCATGGAAAAAGAGGGAGATCAAATCCGGAAGCAATTAATAGATGAGTGGCGCGAAAAGTGGAAAGCCCAGTCACTCTCAACCGAAGAACAACATACACTTTCCTCCATTTTTACCGAGTTTAAGGAATTGTTCCGGACAAATCCCGAGCAATTTAATCAGAAAGTGAGTGAACGAGTCAAGCAGTTGAATTCACATTTACATTTCATTCTGCCCCATGAGATGCGGGTTTATGAAAATTTTGAACAAGAACGATTCTCACATTACATCCGCTCTGTGCTTCACAAATTGGAAGAAATTTCTGCACTTACCGGATTTATTGAAGAACTGTACGAACAATTGAAACAACCTCCGGAAGCTGTAGAATTAGACGGAGTCGGTACACAAATTCGATCCAGAATGCGACAGTTGAGAAAAGAGAAAAAAGTGATTCTCTTTTATGTTCCGGAGATGCCGCAAAATTCGGAATTGGACAATATACGGCAAAAATTTCCATTGCGCCTGATAAAAATGCTTCCTTCCGGAACCCCTTTGAAAGAATGGTCAAAAGAAATAAAAAAGATGGAAAAGCACTATGCCGAGTCAATTTATTCTAAACTGTATTCTGCACTTCACAGTTTAAGTGCGTGGACACAGTCGCCGGAGGAATCAAGGGCAGCAGGTTTTTTGGAAAGTGCTGATGGTCTGCGCCTGAAAAGGCTTATGTCAGTTATGAAATTTCGATTGCCGGCAATCAAGTCAATACAGAGTTCCCTTGGAGTGTTACTGGACACCAACGAGGAGGCAGTACTGCAGGCAGAACCGGACACGGTTCCTCAAAGACAGTTGATACCTCTGGATGATTTTAGAAAAGCCTGGAGCTATTTCTGCTCTTCGGTGCTGACTTTGCTTTATTATCAGGAGTTCACTGAATCAGCAGGGCTACCGCAAGGTTTCAGGGCCGATAATTACCTTAAATCAATCTGGGAATTTGTGGACCGGCAATGTTCACGCGGAATCAATCATTTTCACATAGTTAGGCTGTTGTGGCTCATTTACGAAAAAAACCCGGAAAACGATGCTTTGACATTCATTCTTTACTGTATTCAAAATCCCCAGGATATTCTGCGTTACACTTTACATCAGGTAATGCGCCCGCAAACGGACAAAACACCGGTAAAACGCCGCCTGGAGAAGCTACCCCATTATGGCGAAGCTTTGATCACTGCATACCAAAACCGGCTGCTGGAAGCCCTTGTCTAAGCTGCAGCGCTTCTTTTAGTGAGGTATCAGCTTTATTTTTGGACTTATTGATTTCGGCAGGGATTTTCTGGGCGACTGCCAGTGGAAGAAGATAAGGCTTCAATTTGAGAGATTTCAGTGGGAAATCTGGATAAGATTAGAGGCAGAGATAAGAATGAAGAACAACTCCATTGCCGCAATAAATGCCAGCACTTTGGCTCCTCTTTGCAGAAAACTAAACAACAAAGCTAGAAAACAAACAAAAGTAACGGAGGCCAAAATGGTAACCCCTAAAAACGGTATTACATCACCATAACCTAACATTGCTGTCCATCGCCAGCCGGTAGGCGCTCCGGTTTTTTCCAGAAACTGCGTTAAAGATAATGACCAGTACTTAGGCAGTTCTTCCAGCGGAACGAGCGGAGTCAGCACTCCGAAAATATACAAAATGAATCCCATAATCAGAGCAAGCAAACCCAGATTACTTATGTGATATATAATTTTTGCGTATATATGCTGCTCTGGAGCATTTTCAAAAACTATAGATTTTTCCATTAGTTCTCCAAGTTTGTGCTCAAATACCAAAAGCTTTCAACAGGGAACGTACTCCTGCCAAAAGAAGAACTGTGATGACGATGTAACGAATTACAGTTGGTTTAACTTTTGGCAGCAACTTTGAACCAATTCTTGCCCCCAGCATGATACCGACCATTGAGGGAACAACTATTATTGGCAAAACTGCTCCTTTATTCATGTAAATCCAGGCCGCTGTGCTGTCCGTAATTGAAAGCGCAAAACTGCTTGTAGCAACTGCGACTTTTACCGGTGCTCCCATCAACAAGTTCAAAATGGGAACATTCGCCCAGCCTGCACCCAATCCAAAAAAACCTGCCAGCAAACCGACGACCACAAAACCGAACATACCTCTCTTTGTGTGGTGAACAGTCCAACTAACTTCTTTGCCCGTAGTTTCTTCGGTGTAAATACCATTGATTTGCAAAAGCTCGGTCAATTTGTTTCCCCTGCTCACTTCAGGGTTCTCCGTGTTTTTTGCAAACAGCATGATGAAAACGATAGTGATAATCGTTAGACCCAGGCTCCCGTGAATATATGCCGGATTCAGTGCAGAAAGCCAAAGTCCCAGAAATGCCCCTACAATTGCAAAGGCAGAAGCAATCAACGCAGTCGGTAGCGCGAGCTTCAAACTAGCCAGGTTTTTTTCCAGTAAATGTGGAGCAGCAGCAAGTGAACTGCCGAGGGCAATAAACAAGCCTGCACCTCGGACAAAGTCGATGTGAAACGGGAAAAAACCACTAACCAGAGGGACAAACAAAACACCGCCGCCAATTCCGGCCATTACACCGAAAACACAAAAGGTTGTGAAAAATAAGGCCGTCGGCCAGCCCCACCAGGGCATTCCAGATATTTCCGTAGAAGCGGCCCAAAGTATAGTTGGAATAAGTAGTAAAGCGGGAATTAAACTGAATTTGACCAGGATACTCTTCTTCATTGAGGGTGGCTCCCTTACCGTTCCACAGGAAAGCCTGCTATCGTCCAGTCTGCCATTCCGGAACTGTTGATACAGACAACATTTTCCAAACACTGCATTCCAAGCATTGTGTAAACAGTTTGTGCCCTGCGTCCAGAGTGGCAATGTACAAATATTCTTTGATAACTGCTGAGCTCTTCAAGAAACGACTGTTCGTTACCCATGGGAATATTTAAACTACCGGGGACATGACCTTGAGAATACTCGTTGGGCGTCCGTACATCAATTACCCTCTCTGTAGATTTCAGATTATCCAGCAACTGATACAAATCATGCATAGTAAAATTATCTTCATTTACATGACCAAGTTCCAGTGAAAAACCGCATTGAAGATTCTGAGGAACAGTCGAATCAATGCGTTTAGGCTTTGGCAAATCCAGATTTTTCATAATTTGGACAAATTTTTCCAACGTTTGTCCGCTGCCAATTCTGGGATTAAAAGCTTTTTCTTCTCTGATACATGAGGCTGTACGTCCCAGATAATCATGACCAGGATAAACCAAGGTGTCGTCCGGATAGGAGTACAGTTTTTGAGTAATACTTTCATAAAGTTTTTCCGGATCACCCAACTGGAAATCGGTGCGTCCGCAACCGCGAATCAACAAAGAGTCTCCTGTAAAGAGCATCCCTTCCGTATAAAAACTGGTACAGGCATCTGTATGTCCGGGAGTCGCAATTGCTTTGAGGCTAAAGTGTCCAAACTCTAACTCATCTCCATCTTCAAGAAGAATATCTGCACATTCAATTCCGGCAGGCTCACCAAAAACACTTTTTGCTCCAGTAGCTTCACGCAGCATACATGAAGAAGTAACATGATCCGCATGGACATGCGTATCAATTACATATTTTAGCTCAACTCCCAGTTCTTCTATGAACTGTAAACTTAGATCAAATTGCTCTTTAACCGGATCAATTATCAGGCCTTCCATAGTTTCAGAATCAAACAAAAAATACGTGAATGTTCCCGTATCCTTGTCAAAAAATTGTCGGAAGACCAACTTGGGCTGGTTTGGTTTAGCCATTGAATTTGTCATTTTAATTCAGGTACAAAATACTTCCTTTATCAAATCGAATAATTGTGTAATTTGATCGTTGGAAAAACTGTAAAAAGAGTAGGTTGTTTCACGTCGTGAGACTAAAACGCCTCGGCTTTTCAACAAAGCTAAGTGCTGTGACAGAGTCGACTGTTTAATTCCAGTGTAGTATTCCAGGTTCTGGACTGTTTGTTCACCCTCGCGCAAGGCACACAAAATACGCAGGCGGGCAGGATGAGACATAACCTTTAAACACTGTGCTGCAGTTTCAATATTTGCATCCTGCTCGCCAAATAGTTGTTCGAGCTCACGTTTTAATATTTCGTTTTTACTTGCTGAAGTTTTCATGGTATCTCCTTTTCATTAGTAAATATCGTAATATACAAATATAAATAAATCAAATTTATTCTCTGAATACCAGAAAGCAATATCCAATTCCTGTTAGGTGAACTTGATAAAGAAAATTTGTATAAACCGTTATTACTAACTATGTAACTGTAATTATTATTGATATTTTCTCATTATTCCGCGGACCCACATCCCGCTAAGTTTTTCAATATTCCATAGTAAAATGTTCTAATAATCCACAGGAAATGGCATGTTTTTCGCAGGGGTTTAATCAATGATTTAACAATATTTAAGTTATTAGGAGGCAAATATGAAATGGTTAAAATTTGAAACTCATGAGGAAGAGGAAGTATCAGATCCTGAAAACTCATGTATTTTAGTTTATTTGGGTCCTGAAGCTCTAAAACACGCAGTCATAGTAGATGATTTTGGGACATTCCAGGACAGTCCGGAGTGCATTCCCGGGGGGCGTCTTTTAGAGGTTAATCGTCAATATAGTTATCGTTTGCGGCAAGTTGCAGATTTGGTTGAAGAGCCTCTGGAAGAACAAAAAATTCTTATGAAAGCACAGTCAAAGCGCAACTTTTACGCAGAAATCCGACCAGAAAAGCCCCTTGAGAAAAAAGAGGATGACTTGATGATTGGTGGTCCCAATGATTCTTATCCAGAATCTGCAATAGGCGACGCCAGTAACACGGGAAATACCAATGAACCGCAACAAAATGTGAAGCCTGAACAAGTTCCATTTAAGGACCTTGAATCACTTTTTGTAAAATAGTCAGAACTTAATCAGGCAGTGAAATCTGCTGCCTGTACATATTCAGCCTCATAATACTTTTAATTCAAAGGCTGAATTTTCCCCCTCCGTAAAGTCAACAGTTGCATTTCACGTTCAACTTTACCCTTTTCATCGAAGCGTAAATTGCCGGTAACACCGGGAAACATCTGCATATTTATCAAGGCATCCCGCAGATCGCGGTGGCTCTGATTTCGCTCGTCTTCAAGCAACCGCATCAAGATTATCAGCGTATCATAGGCAAAAGCAGTATAAGCTGTAGGACCAATATAATTTTGATGCCGATATAAAATCCGTTCATGGAGTCTTAACAGTTGCTGTATGGCCGGTGTTTTACTTTGCAGGAAAAAACTGTCCACAAATACGGGGTTTTTCACTCCTCGAAGTCCCGGAGCATACGGCAGGGCTGAATCATTCCAACCACTATCTCCCATTTTCTCATTTTGTACACTTCACTGTATGGAAAGATGAGACTTAAATTTTTTACACCACCCGAACCAACGGCTACAAAAACGGCATCAAAGTTGTGAATCGGCACTTCCTTCTCTTTAAGTTCCTTCAAAATTATTTTGTCTTCTGTACCCAAACGTCTTATTTTGCCTGTGAAAGTATCGAATTCGTTCACTAGACTTTTTTGACCTTCATCCTTAAAACCTTCAACTGCAACTACTTTGCATCCCTTCAGAACTGCGGCATCCCAAAATAGTCTCATTTTTTGTCGACCTTCCCGTGTTTTTGCATAAAGTATCAGGAAACGGCAAGCCTGGAGCTCACTCGTTGCATATTCCAACAATTCTTGGATTTCCTGTTTCCAGCTTTGATTATTACGAAATATAAATTCACCAAGTTCCGGAATGCTTTCTGTCAAAGAAAGAGAAATTAAAGGAACCCGCAAACGCTCAGCTTCTTCTGCAGCAGCCTCTGATGTTTTCCGGGCAAGAGGTCCAATGATGGCAATCACCCTTTCCGTCTCCACCAATTCGCGTACCAAGCTTTTGGTTATTTCCGGATTCAACTGTGAATCACGTACCACAAGTTCCCAAGAATCTTCAAATTTCCTCGAATCAGATTCCGCCTGAGCATTGTCTTTATCTTCTGATTTGCCGGTTATTTCATTTTCTTGCGAAGCCTCATCGTCACCCATGTTTTCAGGCACTGCAGGAATTTCGTTTGCATGAAGTGCCAGCCACAAACCATTCATAGTTTGCTGTGCCAATCGGGAAACTTTTACGCTGGAACTGCTCAAGGGAAGTATTACCCCAATTCGGCGAGGATTGACGTTCAAAGCATTTGTATAGCGGATCTGTATTTGCTTCAAAACTTCAAGCTCTTCCTGATCTCCTATTACCCTTGCAGCAGACATTCTTTGCTCTAAAATCCCCAATGCATCACGGTAACGTTTCAGTTTAGCCAGAAGTTCCAATTCCATTATGAAGATTTTTTTCTGCAGCCATTTAACATTCTTATTATTCTCTGATAAAATTCGCAGTATTTCAGGAGACTGAACTTTATTTAACAAACCATTCAATTTTTCCATACTGGCAACATTAGCAGTTTTTGCTTTATTCATTCCTTCAAGGCGATATTGTATTGCAGTTAAAAGATCGCCTTCAAGAAATGCTTCGTTACTGAGAATGAACAAAAAATCACTGCGGAATTTTGCTTCCAGAGTTTCCACTGCACGTTTCCTGAAAATCAAATTTTGACTGAGAGGCTTATGCTGAGCCATCAGTGATTTGTTCAAAAAATAAAACATCAAAGAGGCCATCTTACTTTCTGGACGTTCGCTCAAAAATACTTCTGCTAACTGCTCTGCAGAAGACCACTTTTTCAAATAATAAAGCAATTGTACTTTCAGCCGTGTACGCTCATCAATCTCCAACTGATCTTCTATTTCCTCGTACATTTCCCTGGCCGCTACCGGATCTGATATGAGCAGCCTTTCAATTTCTGTTATCAGCATTTTTATTCCCGCAAATTCTGAATCAGCCCACTCCACCCTAGTTTCTGCATTATGCATTTCTGAAGCAGTATCCAGGTTAGTGGATGTAGATTGCTCTGTACTGCTAAACCAGGGAAAAAGTCTGCTTAAAAAAGAGCCTGAAGGATTTTCGCTTTGATCTTTCTGTTCTATCAAAGGCAGGGCAGGTTTTTGAGGAACTGTTGAAAAATATTGTCCGCCGGTTTCAAGAGGAATTAGGAACGATTCCGGCAGAACTGTAGGAGTGGAGGACAAGTCAGAAGGTCTCAACGGAATATTTTGCAAAGTAAGCTCCTGTTTGCCGAAAACATCCTTATTTTCCTCCAACCACTCGCTGTCACTCAGCAAACTTTGGGCATGAGCTGTTACAGTTACTGTTTGAAAGTTCCACACGCTCAGTAAAGTGACAAGTAAAATTGGGAAAATTATAACTTGAAGTAAAAACACTTTGTATGCCGTTTTCTTTAATTGTTTAAAGCTGTAATTCTGGCCGGAATTCGGTGGTTATCTTCCCGAATTGTGAGCTGTTGACTGTCAAAATACTCTAACAAATCAATTGCATGTTTGCGAGAAATGTTTAGTAATTCTTTGAATTGGATTACAGTAATGTTTGGATTTTCACTAAAATAAAACCGCAGACTTTCTATAATTGATGCAATTTGCTCTGGAATATAGTGTAAATCCTCTGCAACCCGTACAAGTCGTTTTGAATGTGCTGCAGATTTGAGTAATGTCATTCCATCCTTTTCGTTTAAACCCAGTTCCTGGAGTAAATGTGTACGGCGTAAAGGTTGAAAACCACCGGACTTAATCAATTCAAGGCAGCGTGCAAGACTGTCTTCCCTGCTTTGTGATGCCTGCGGCTGATGTTCTGCTAAGGAAATATACTGATCATTTTGTGTAAACAGACCAACCTTCACCAGATATTTTAGCAGTTTTTCAACCTCTTTTTCTGTAAAAATCAAGGAAAGTTTACCACCAAGTTCAGAACGGGTCATCCCATCGCGATCAGGGAATTTTTTGTGATGCTGCTCCAACGCTTTGCTCAAAAATTTGCCGATTCGCACAATATGCTCCACATGCAGATAACGTCCTGTGAGAGGTTCAACACAAAGTACTTTCTGCTGACTTTGCAAAAGCTGCAAAGCTTTTCCGGACTGCCTGCTGGAAAGGCCGGTACGAACCGAAAATTCAGACTCAGTTACTCCCCGAACAGACTGCAAATAGATCACTTCTTCAGATCGAATATTTTCATCACCAACATGAAGACGTTCCAGCCGTTCAGGAAGTTCGTGCTGTACTCTCCTGGATTTACCGGGAGAAGGGTCAATCACCATTCCTCCACCTAAGGTAATCATTGGTGAATAACTCCGGACGATAAATCGGTCTCCATAACTACCGCTTACCAAACTTTCCAAACGTAATTGAACCAGCGCTGTTTTTCCAGGAGACAAAGTTTCACCTTCCAACAAAGCAATTCGTCCAAAAACTTCCTTGCTGCCAAGATGAACGCGAACACGGGTCCTGTTTTTCAGTGGGGCTAAAACGTCTTCCAACAGAGTCAATGACACATTAAGCAAATAACTGTTCAGTAATGATTCCGGATGCGCCAACTGGTCACCACGCTGAATTTCTTCTTTGGCGATTCCTGCTAAATTCAGGGCGGCCCTCTGTCCTGCATTAATCTCTTTGACTTCCTGGCCGTGGTTCTGCAATCCTCGAATACGTACGTTCCGCCGTTGTGGATATTGCAGTATTTCCTCATCTTGTCTAACGGTTCCGCTGAGCACAGTTCCCGTGACGACTGTGCCAAAGCCCTTTAGCGTGAAAGAACGATCAACATGAAGCCTGAATGGTTTTTCTGTTGCCGGATGCTGTATTTGTTTCGGTAGTTTTGACAGTGTCTTACGGAGTTCATCCAATCCTTCACCCGTCACTGGAGAGACAGCTAAAATCGGCGCCCCCTCAAGAAATGTTCCTTTCAGCAATTCTGAAACTTCCTCACGACAGAGTTCGACCATTTCTTCTTCTTCCACCAAATCAATTCTTGTGAGTACCACCAACCCTGTTTGAATTTTCAACAGATTACAGATATTCAGATGTTCCCGTGTTTGTGGCATCACCCCTTCATCTGCAGCTACAACGAGTAAAACTGCATCCAATCCTGCCACGCCTGCCAGCATGTTGTGAATAAATTTTTCGTGACCCGGGACATCCACGAATGCCATTTGATTTCCTTGTTCATCCTCATAATGAGCAAAACCAAGATCAATGGTTATCCCACGTTTTTTTTCTTCTGCCCAGCGGTCCGTATCCACTCCAGTGAGAGCCTTGACCAAAGTAGTTTTTCCATGGTCAATATGTCCGCTGGTTCCGATAACAAAAGGCCGGGAGGAAAGCGCTGCAGTTTTATTTGAATCCATTTTTTAATGTGGTGGTTTGTATAATTTCTTGTATTTTAAGTAAGATGTTCCCCTAAAAAAAATGTGTAACTCCAGTGAGTGCAAGAATACAGTTGCTCTCAGTAATTGAAAAAACAGGTTCCTGCTTTTCGAACGGGTTGGAGACAATCTTCGTAGTAATGGTATTTAAGAATGTTTGAAGAATTATTGATTTGCGTGTGCAATTATTAAAACAGTTCAAACTGCTTGATATGTTTATTCTAATATCAACATGGACAGGACTCAAGTTCCACAGGAAATATTTCACTGGCTTCAGTAAAAAAGTTTGCTATAATCAATGTGCTACGAAAGATGTTATTTTGTAGAATGAAAAATTAAAGCCGGAAAAGCTTACCCTGATTTACGCTTTCAATTCCGTTTTATTGTCACTTCTTGGTGCGGAGCATAAAGTATAAACCAATTGGGATACAGCTTCAAAATCCTGTTCTCAACATGAGCAGAGACCAGTATCCGGGATCAAGTACGGGATGATAAAATTAAAATTTTTCAATAAACCCAACTTATAAGACATCAGGAAAAGATAGAATTGAGACAGCCATAACGATCTATGTTTAATTGTAAAAAATATTTTTTTATTGTTTGTTCCGGGCTTTTGTGGATATTTTCCCCAAATGGAATTTGGGCCGTTGAAAGTTATTTAAGAGATTCTACTCACAGGGGAGTAATAGATCTTTCACCATATCAAATCTTTCCTGAGAACAGGATCGGGATTTATCTCGAGAAGAAGCTTTTAGACTCACATTCCCAACGTGTGATTCTTAAAATTGTTAACATTAAAAGTACTGAAAGCCACGTATACCTCTTTCGAGATCAAAATGGAGTTTTGGGGCTTAACATTGTAAAAGCTGAGGCAGACAGAGACGCACGTTTTTGGCAGATTGACCCGGAATTTTACCAGTATTCAAACAACATTACCGGACTTAAAAGAATTTTTAGAATATTTCAGAATAATATTCAACCCATATTACCTTACCTCCGGACCGGATCCGGAGTAACTTCTGCTGCAACTCATGTTATATTTTATCATATAGCCGACTCAAAAGAAGTCATACGTCTCAATGCAAGCGGACAGGAAATAAAAACCAGGCTTTACACCTTCAGGCTTCATGTTATTAATCGAAAACTTGGCGATTCTAAAAGTATTGAAAATCTCCTAATTCAGGACGTAAATTATCGCCTGAAACTGGTTTGGGAAGATGAAAATTCTGTCAGCTACAAATTGAGTAACGGGGAAAAATACACTGTCGATTTGCTAAAATATGTACCGGAACTTTTTTAATAACAGCACTTAAGACCTCGTGAGTCACGAGTTCTCGTAAGATACTAATATTATTGACTACAGCTTGTCTTTTCGACCGAAGGAAGAGATCTGATAAAATACTGATATCGTGCAAGATCCCTCACATTCGTTCGGGATGACTCGAAAAATTTCGTTCCTGCAGAGTTAAGACTCTCTTATGTAAATCTGCCTTTCTCAATTTCATCACTTACATTTTAAACATAAAACAATGTCTCCGAATATTTCCTGTTTGATATATGATATGGACGGCCTCCTCTTGGATACAGAAGGCATATACACCGAAGTCACCCAGCAAATTGTAGGTGAATACGGAAAGGTTTTCGATTGGTCCGTTAAGGAAAAGATTATTGGCCGCCGAGCGGTACAGGCCGCTGAAATTATAGTAGAGAGTCTGGATTTGCCAATTACTCCACAAGATTACCTTGATTCAAGGAAAAACGTCTTACTGGAAAAATTTAAAGACACCGCAGCCTTACCCGGTGCAAAAGAGATGACGACTCATTTTTTCGACTTGGGGATTCCACAAGCCCTTGCCACCAGTTCCTCGTCGCCCATGTTTGAAGCAAAATTTGAAAAACATAAAAAATGGTTTTCGCAATTCACGCAAATTGTCAGGGGAGATGACCCTGAATTGAAAGAAGGTAAGCCTGCTCCTGATATCTTCCTGCTTGCAGCAAAACGACTTGGGGTTGATCCTGCGGAATGTCTGGTTTTTGAAGACGCGCCTACCGGAACCGAAGCCGCATTGGCGGCAGGAATGTCCGTGGTTGTTGTACCTGATCCCAATATGGATCATTGTCACTACAAAAATGCATCTCAAATAATTTCTTCGCTGAAAGACTTTGATCCAGAATATTGGGGACTGCCCAAATTCGCTGAATCCATTTGACACTGGCCCGGTTCTGATGAAAGTACTTATCACAGGATCATCCGGATTAATCGGAACTGCATTGTCAAAGTCCCTGACTGCCGGAGGTCATTCTGCGATCCGTTTGCAGCGCCAGAATAATGACCCGGACTCACCTGTTTGGGATCCGGAAAATTGTTTAAAGGATTTAGCCCGGGTTGGGGAAATCTATGCAGTCGTTCATTTGGCAGGTGAAAACATTGCAGACGGTCGTTGGAGTAAAACAAAGAAAAACCGTATCCTGAACAGCCGGGTCAAAGGAACAAAACTTTTGGCTGAGTATTTTGCCAACTCTAATCAGAAACCTCGGTTAATTATTTCTGCGTCAGCAGTTGGTTTCTATGGTGACAGAGGAGCAGAAATTGTTGATGAAGACAGCAAGGCCGGAAACGGTTTCCTGGCAAATGTTTGTGTACAGTGGGAAGATGCCTTAAAAGTTGCTGTTGAAGCAGGAATTAGAGTAATAAAAGTGCGCTTTGGTACTGTCCTGAGTAAAAAAGGGGGAGCCCTGAAAAAGATGCTGCTGCCGTTCAAATTGGGGCTCGGCGGTGTTTTCGGCAGCGGGGAGCAATATATGAGTTGGGTCAGTATTGATGATGCCGTGGCAATGATTCAATATGTTATGACAAACGACTCATTACAGGGTCCAGTAAATTTTGTCACACCGAATGCCCTCAACAACCGTAAGTTCACCAAATCTTTAGGCCAGGTTTTGAGTCGTCCCACAATATTTCCGTTACCGGCATTTGCCGCGCGCATTGCATTGGGTGAAATGGCAAATGAACTGCTGCTCTCCAGTAACCGTGTTTATCCCTCAAAACTTATGGAAAGCGGCTACAAGTTCCTCCACCCTGAGCTAAATCAGGCCCTCATTAACTTGAAGTAAGCTGAAGCTTTTCCCAATCAGTATCTTGATCTCACTCAACATTGCCGGATCATTTTGTAATTCCTTTTTCTTATGATGGATTGAAATGAAATAATTTTCTCGTTCACTTGCTCCAGAGTGGGAAAAGAAAGATGGGTGCTATCCCACATTTTTTCACTTTGACAAAAAATTTATGGCAAATAAAACCACAGCCACGCTGAACAAAGGTATTACAATAAATAAACCGGTCAACCAAGCGGCTCCTGCTGGTTTTGCTAAGTTAAGTGTCCATCACATTTTAGTAATCTTTTTGGGAACCCAAGTTCTGGTATCAGCGTGACTGAAATAAATTACACCCCATTTTCCGGAAGTCCAGTTTTCCACTTTTTCCCATTCGGAATTATTTATTTTTTACTCAGTCATGATTTTTCCTATTATTTGATATCTGATGTAAACAGAGCTAAAACAAAATAATCGCTGCTCAAACCACTTCCGTCTCCACTTCTACTTTTTTAGGTTTTCTACTTACCAGTCCCTTAAAATCTTCCAAAATCATGTAAAGCACCGGAATCAAAACGAGGATCACAAAAGTTGAAAACAACACGCCAAACGCTAAACTAATCGCCATTGGAATTAAGAATCTTGCTTGTAAGGATTGCTCAAAAAGCATTGGGAGCAAACCGAAAAAGGTGGTAAGTGTGGTCAATATAATTGGCCGGAAACGGCGCACTCCGGCTTCAACAATTGCTTGTCGAATTGGAGTTCCTCTCTCGCGGGAACGGTTGATGAAATCCACTAAAATCAGTGAATCGTTGACCACAATTCCGGTCAATGCGACAATTCCCAAAACGCTGACGACACTCAAACTGTAACCCATCAGCAAATGTCCTAGAAGTGCTCCAACCATTCCAAACGGAATTGCAGTCATGATGATAACAGGTTGGAAATAGCTCCGGAACTGCAACGCCAACAAGCTGTAAATCAAGATCAAGGCCACAATACCGCCTTGTTTTACACCGTCCATTGTGTTGGTTTGCGCACGGTGTGCGCCTTCAAATGAATATTGCAATTGCGGATTTTGACTTTTAATTTTCAGCAAAAGTTCTTGTTTGATGGAGCGTTGGATTTCTCCTGTGTTACCCACTCCGGAATCCACCAACGCCCTTACGCTCACAATTCGCCGTCCGTCGATTCTCCGGATGGCACTGTAAGATTGACCGTATTTTAACTCAGCCACTTGCCTCAAAGGCAATAGTTTTCCGGTTGGAGACAAGATTACCAAATCCTCCAAATCCCTCAAATATCGGCGTTCCTCGAACGGTAAGCGTAGTTTCACGCTCACTTCATCGCTATCTCGCAACAATTTAAAAACTTCAACGCCTTGAAAAGCAGCTCGAATTTGCTGAGTCAATTCTTGTGTACTTAAACCCAAAGTTCGTCCAGCCGGACTGAGACGCAATTGCACTTCACGTTTTCCGTCTTCGGTGCTGTCTTCGATGTTACTGACTCCGGGATATTCACCCAATTTTTCTTTAAATTGCTCGACGATGACCAAAAGTTTATTTGTATCGGGGTGACTGAGTTGCAGATCAATATCGTAATTTGAACCCATCGAATGCCGCGCACGGATGTTGAGTGCTTCAATTCCGGCAACTTCGCCCATTTCTTTGCGCCATCTTCTTGAAAATTCGACTGCCGCAAATTTTCGTTCATTGAGAGGTTTCAGATAAACTCGTACCGAAGTTTTGTTAGCACCGCCCCTTCCGACTGTACTGTAAATTCCATCATGAACAGGTTGTCCGATTTCAGCTTCATATTCACGGAGCAACTTTTCTGCGCTGCGCAACATTTTTTCTTCAACTTCACGACTGACCGAGGCCGGAGTACCAAAAGGCATTCGTGCGGTGACTGCAATGTTATCGCGATCTATTTTTGGAAAAAAAGTAAATTTCATGTGTCCGCCTGCCACCAATCCGGCGCAAAGCAATATAAAGAAAAGACCGAGCGCAAAAATAGTGTAACGGTAAGCAATACCCTTTTCCAAAATTTTCCGGTATGGTTTGTTGGAAAACCAAAAAAGCGCGGAACTGAAATAATGTCGCGGCGTTTCCAGAATTTTCCCAAGCGGCGCAAGTATCCAAGCCATCACCCGATTGATGTGTGAGAGATGTCCGGGAAGAATAAACATGGCTTCCACCAAAGAAAAGAGCAAAACCACAATCAAAACATTTGGAATATTTTGGAAAATATTTCCGGTGATGCCCGGAATAAAATAGATCGGAATGAAAGCTGCAATGGTGGTCAGGATTGTGATTAAAACCGGCGGGCCGATTTCAGTTGCGCCGTCCACAGCAGCATCCAATGGCGATTTTTTCATTTCCTGATGCGCATAGATATTTTCGCCGACCACAATGGCATCATCCACCACAATTCCCAAAACCAAAATAAAGGCGAAAAGCGAAATCATGTTGATGCTGGAATCGGTGATCGGCATCGAAATCATGGCACCGGCAAAACTGATGGGAATGCCCATCATAATCCAAAAAGACAAATCCACTCTTAAAAAAAGTGACAATGTCAGAAAGACCAAACCCAGTCCCAACCATAAATTTTTCATCAATAAATTGATGCGATCTTCCAAAATGATGGATGAATCTCTCACAATTTGTGTTCGTACACTAGATGGCAATTGACTTTTTATTTCTTCCATTTTTTCATGAACGGCTTTTGAAACATCGGTTGGAGTTTGCTCGCCGACACGGTAAACCAAGATTCGTTCCGACGGTTTTCCGTTGTATCGTGAACGAAGATCTGACTCCTCAAAACCATCTGAAATGTGGGCAATGTCACCCAAGCGCAAAATGCCCTGGTCGGTTGTTAGCAGCGGAATTTCCGCATATTCCGCCGCCGTGTAACGACGCTCTTTGGTGCGAATGAGCAGATCACCTCCGACCGTTTGAATTTTTCCTCCGGGCATATCAAGAGTTGCCTGGCGGATGATTCCGGAAATTTGATTCAGCGTGAGAGCATGTTGCTGCAAGGCAGATTTTGAGTGTCATTTCAAAACCCCTCGGCTGTTCCACATCGACTTGCGTGATGTCCGGATGCGTCAACAAAGTGTCCCGAGCCATTTGAGCCAACTCAATCAAGGACCGCGCCGGTGCATCTCCATAAAGTGCGATATTCAAAACTTCTCTCCGCCTTCGAGGTAACTGCACCTGAGCATCATCGGCCTCTTCAGGAAGAGTCGTCAAGCGAGTAACCGCCGATTCCACATCGTCAAACACACTTTGTTTGTCCGCTCCTTTTTGCAGTTCAATCCGGAAACTGCCCATGCTTTCTTTAGCAGTTCCGGTAATTTTTTTGATTCCAGTTATTCCGGAAACCGCATCTTCAATCGGCAACAATATTGATTCCTCAATTTCATCAGGAGTTGCACCAGAATACGGAACAGCTACAATAATAAAATCGAGATCAAACTCAGGAAACACTTCCTGTTTGATATTAGAAACACCCATTACTCCGGCCACTAAAATAATGACCATCAGCAAATTTGCCGCGACTTTATGTTCTGCCATCCAACGAATCATGACTCCTCCTTATGTGATTCAGAATTTTGTTTTCTTTGGTTATTCTCTCGTTGTTGCCACTTTCCATCCCCTTGTTCATCTTTTCCATCTTCTCGTTTCCTTCGCCTTTTCCTTTCTCCTGAAAGCTGCATCCTTCTTCCGTCCCCCTTTTTCCTGATTTTTTCTTTCCCGGCAATGCGGATTTTCAGCCCATTTGCAGCACCTTTGATGGGAGAAATGATAATCTGTTCTCCCGGCTTTACGCCACCAGAAAGATAAATATTGTCTTGATCAAGATGTGCGATTTTCACTCGCCGAACCTCCAACTCGCCCTCCAAGGCAATCCAAACTGTGTCCTGATCCCGCAATGCTTGTGCCGGAATGTTGACCACATTTTCCAGTTGTCTTCCGGGAATGGTCACATCGACAAAAGCTCCCACAAAAAGAGGCATATTCGAGGTTTGGGGAGTCGGCGGACTTTCCGAATTCGCTGTTCCCACAGTATTAATTAGCGTGTTTTCAGAAGTTCGTTTGTTTTTCGACTTCACCTGTGACTTGCGTTTCAGGCGAAAGGGGTCCTCCGCTTCAGCTATCAATTGCACCATCATCCCGCGCGGTGTAAGTTCCAGCAAATGCCGTTTTACCGTCGCATTCCAAACGGACGCAGAAATCATTCCGGCTAAAGAAACAGTTGCAGGAAATTGGAATTGATTTTCGCCGTCAAGTGATGTGAAGGATTGAGGCAGCCAATCCATGCGACCCATCGGCAAATCGATCACGACCTCAGCCTGATCACTGCCCAACAAAACCGCCAATTGCATTCCGGGATTAACATATTGCCCCAAATCCACATTTTTTGACTGCACTACTCCGTTGAAAGGTGCCTTCAAACGCGATTGCGACTGCCGGATGCCAATGCTCAAAAGCGGATCGCCTTTTTTGAAAAAACTGCCTTCGTTCATTTTTGGACCAATCCAAATTACTTCTCCACCAATACGTGCGCTCAAGATTACTTTTTTTGCAGCACGAACGCGTCCATGAGTTCTTACCTCAATTTGTGGATTGCTCAATGTTGCCTCCATCACCTCCACCAAAGTTCCCCGTTGAAAATTTGGTTTTTTGCGCGCTTTCGGCTTATTTTTCAGCAAGGCTACAGTAACTCCTGCACCTAATCCAAGTACCAAAACAGGGAGCCAGAATTTTAAATTAAATAATTTTTTCCACATGTATTCGTTTCAGTCAAATAGTTGAAGGAGATTTGGGTAAATGCAAAGAAAACATTGCCCCTTTTCCCGTATTGCTCTGAACATCGATTGTACCTCCGTGTGCTTCAATGATTGTTTTGCACAAACTCAAGCCCAACCCGTAGCCGCCGGTTTTATTGTTGCGTGACTTGTCAGTGCGATAAAATGGTTCAAAAATCAAATCCAACTCCTCATCCTGAATACCGGGGCCGTGATCCTGAATTTCAATGAGCGTTCCTGCATCACTCTTTTTCAAACGAATTTCAACCGGAGCATTTTCCGCTGGAGAATATTTGAGTGCATTGGCCAGTAGATTTTTCAGTACTGTTTCGATTTGTTCTGCATCTGCGAAAGTTTGACACGTTTCCGGGGCATTCTCAAAGCGAATCCCAGGAGTTTGTCCTTCAAAAGTAATACAAATATCCTGAATCAACTTTACCAAATCTGTTTTTTGTAAATTCAACTGACCATATTCACTTTTTAAGCGGGCAGTTTCCAAAATTTCGGTCACCATTTGCTCCATTTCCTGAACATCATCGAGCAAACTTTCACGCGAAGCATCTTCCGGAATAAATTCCAAAGCAACTTTCATCCGTGTCAACGGCGAGCGAAGTTCATGACTTACATCGAGTAAAAGCTGTTCTCGTGCCGACAACATTTCCCTGATTCGTTCTGACATACGGTTGAAGGCTTTTGCCAAATTTCCCAGTTCATCACCTCGTTTTTCCGGAAGTCGATGCTCCAAATTACCTTCGCCTAAAGCAGAAACACCATCCGAAAGCCAGTTAAGAGGTTGTAATATTTTGCGTAAAATCAGCCAAGTTCCGGTTAAAACCAGCCCAACCAATCCCAATACTGCAAAAATCCACGGCAGTGCAAAACGGATTCCGTGCCACTCGTCCTTAATTTCTGCAAAAATAAAACGGCCTGTTTTCGTTTCAACGATCGCCACACCTTGTCTGTGATAGCGCCCAAAACGCAAATCGGTTACAAGTGGGCGAAGCGGTTGTACTAGCAAACGAAAACCGGGATCACTAGATTTTCCCATCCACTTGCGGAAATGTATTTTCTGCAAAGGAGGAATTCCCGACCCAGTTTCCCATGTTTCATTTTCACCTTCATAGCGAATAATCAAAAACAAACGCTGCGATAATTCACGTGCGTGTTCCAAATTAAGGTTTTCCTCTAAATCCTTGACAAGATACGCTCCGTACTGGGCCAGGTTATTACGGAAAAAATTTCTCTGATTTTCCCTGAAACCATGCCAGCTAATTGCTGAGATGCCCATCACCAGTAAACTTCCTGAAATCAGCATAACTGCAATCAATTTAGTAAAAACGGAGTTAAAGGGGCCTTTCAGCCATTCAAGCCTCATTTTCACCTCCAATAAACAAATATCCTGTGCCCCAGATAGTTTTGATAAAACGAGGATTTTTTGGATCATCACCAAG
>JYMV01027661.1_pt1 | contig 23316 bp, 15 predicted proteins | sample 338911 | NCBI WGS metagenome assembly JYMV01 (sample SAMN03354496, study PRJNA234377) | hydrothermal vent metagenome | biome: Deep sea; feature: Hydrothermal plumes at the Eastern Lau Spreading Center, Western Pacific Ocean; material: Seawater | place: Tonga | collected 2009 | depth 2000 m m
GAACGAGTCTGTTCGCTCCGCTCCTCAGCGGCCCTGGCCCTGTAGACATCTAACTGAGATGCATCTGCTCCTTTCCGTGAGTATGTTACCTCCACTTCAGGAGATCACACCACTTCCCCTCTCTCGGGTTTATTCACCCCTAAAAGCATGGGCTGGGTCGAATTGGTTGATTTTGAGGGCCACAGGGTAACCCGAATTCGGCTCTAGGGTGCTTTTAAGGTACGTTGGGTGGATTGGTGACGAAAAAGGCCCGCGCGCGTTCCCAAATATATGTTATGCTCTAAGATAGTGGCAGTATTCTTTAGTCTCTCTGCAGGCATACTAGACCGGTCTACGGACATCCATGGGCTCAACACCCCTCCGGGTCTCCTTCAAGCATTCCGCTTCTTATCGTCTCTGTGAGCAGTCTCTTGCCAACTTTTTCCAAACAGGGAAGTCAGAGCTATGAGTTACCAGGACAGAAATCTAACATGTGTGGAGTGTGGACAATCGTTCATATTCTCGGCGGACGATCAGTCGTACCATGCCGAAAAGGGATACACGAACGAACCCAAGCGGTGCACCTCCTGCCGTGATGCAAGGCGCGCCAATCGGTCAACCGACGGCGGTTTCGGTTCCGACCGTGGTCCTCGCGAGATGCACAGCGTGGTTTGCGCCGAATGCGGCAATCAGGCAACCGTACCGTTCCTGCCCCGCGGCGACCGGCCCGTCTACTGCAGCGATTGCTTCAGTCGTCAGGGTGGCGGCGGTGGTGGTGGCGGTCGCTACTAGGCCAACAAACAGGGACGTCCGCCGTCCCCGGCCTACACCATAAGCAAGAAATACGCCCTCAGCATACAACGCTGAGGGCGTGTGCTTTTTCTAGTCCGTGGCTTTACGTGCCACTTTTTGCTTACAGCCTGTGGAAGGAAAACCAATATGTAGGTGGCAAGTGCTCATCCTGGGTGCAGCAACAACCACAATACACTGCTATGCCTGCAAAGAGATTTCAGATGTAGTGGCCACCGAGGAACCTTGGTTGGCGACCGACAATGACTGGGTTCCCACCGACTACCACTGTAACCGTTCCGAAAATCACCGGGTGGAATTGTGGGTAGGTCCAAGCGAATGCCCCAAATGCAGCAACACAATGGAAGTGGACCCCACCGTCGATATATTGTGGGATTGAAGCTGGGGTTAAGCGGTCTCTTGGTAGTACTTCTGGAGGTTCGATATGGCAGGATTTAGAGGACTCTTGTACACCCTGGCCAAATTGATGGGGGATTACAACGCCGTCAAAAAGGGCAAGGTAGGCAAACGGGTTGGCCGCCGGGTGGCAGGAAAGGCAACCGGCAAGGCGATGCGGAAGCTGTTCAAGTAGATGGCTTTCATGGCGAGGCAGTTATCTTAAGGTCGCTCAACTGGTTGTTACCCTTGTGAAACTACGCCGCTACTAACACCACCAGCCCGCGTTCCAGGCTGATTTCGACTCTACTCTATCTCCCAATACCCATATTTTGTTGCCTTCCGGCATTACTTTGTTGGGCGTTGAAAATTGGGTCACAAAATTGACCGAATTAGGAGCATCATACCCCGGGTTTAGAGCGTCAAGAACTTCAATGCCTGATTCAAAGGATTCTAAGCGAGTCACCATGACCACTGCTAACAACCGAAGCCCCTGGAAGCCACGCCAGTTTGGTAACCCTAGTGGCAGGCCCAAAGGCACCCGTGACCTTTCTAGTTATGTGCTTGAGACCACTGATGGCGGCAAGGAATTGATAGATGCCCTGGTGTTCATCGCCATGACACCTAGGATCCAATGACCTACATTACGCATCTATCCCATCACGCACGAGGAGTATTTTACGGCTGGTGGCTGGTAGGCATCAGTGGCTTTATCCGGACGTCCAGCGTACCGCTCTTTCACGCGATGGGGCTATGGTTTGTGGCGTTGGAAGCCCAATTTGGCTGGAACCGCACTCAGCTGTCACTGGCCTTCGCTTTTACCCGCGTAGAAAGTGGTTTGCTCGGCCCTGCTGAAGGATATCTGACCGACCGGGTTGGAACCCGCCGTCTCGTGTTTATCGGGCTGTTGATCATGGGCGCTGGCTTCTTGCTTTTTGGTCAGGTAAACCATCTTTGGGTATTCTACGTAGCGTTCTTGATTATGGCCCTGGGCCAAGGCCTAAGCGGCTGGTTGCCCATCACCACCATGTTGAACAACTGGTTTGTTCGGCGCCGGTCCTCGGCAATGGGTTGGTCTAACTCCGGCAGCCGCCTCGGCGGACTTCTACTGATTCCTTTATTAGCGTGGGCTATCGATCCCGATTACGGGCATTTGGGGTGGGCATTAACCGCGTCAATCTTGGGGATCTTTTTTCTGGTGATCGCATTGCCAATCTCCCGGCTCATTCGCAACCGACCAGAAGATTACGGCCTACATCCAGACGGTGACACACCAGATTCGACACTCGTCGTCGCCGATGAAACCGAGCCAACCAGTCAACAGCGTAATCCAAATGGTGATTTCACCCTCGCACAAGCTATGCGGACCAAGGCTTTCTGGTACATTTCCTTGGGCCATAGCCTGACAGCTGTCGTGATTGTATCCATGATGACCCATCTGGCCCCACTCCTAACCGACGAGGGATTCTCGCTCCAGGCCGCAGGGTGGGTGGTGACCGTGTACACAGCTGTTTCCATGGTGTTTCAAGTTGTTGGGGGTTACGCGGGTGAGCGTATACCAAAAAACGTGGGCATGTTCGTGTTTTCTTCGATTCAGGCTGGTGCTGTGCTAGTTATTGTAGCCTTCCCATCCAACGTCGAGATGGTCTATCTGTTCGCAGTTTTGTTCGGCATTGGCTTTGGGGGCACTAGCCCACTCGCCACGTCCATCCGTGGCGATTATTTTGGCCGGGCCAATTTTGGCAAGATTCTAGGCATTTCATCGGTACCGATGAATATCCTGTTGTTTGGGGCGTCTCCCTTCGCCGGATACATGTACGACCTTCAAGGCGACTACAACATGGCTTTTGAGATCTTAGCCGCCTTGAATTTTTTGGGGGCGCTGCTTTTGCTCATGGCTAAGAAACCGATGCTAAGAACTGTGGCCGAGAGAACCAAAGCGACATGGCAAGACTCTTAGCGGCAATCCTTTATACACGGATTAACCTCTTCTTCAACGCCGTAAACCTGCATCATTTAACGCCGTTAATACCCCTTGGAGTTTCGCCTCGATTATCAATGGTTTCATGTTTACAGAGCGCAGGCTCAACCGCAATCCAGCCAGACGGAGTTTGACTGAACATAACAGACGGAAGTAAGGAGAGTGTCGCATCCTTCTCTTAATGTTGTGGAGGATCACATTCAGGAAGGCTCACCCAAAGTCGATGAGCACTCCAGTAACGACCCCTAAATGAGACCGGTAGCAATAGATGTTTTAACGTTGATCTATGGCGTGCACCCATCCGTCAGTGGTCCGAACGTAAAAGCGACCTCTCGCAAATACTGGCGAAACTTCGATGGGAGCGTTCAAAGATAGCCGCCAATCTAAATTTCCAGCGAATCGCTCCAAAGAGTAGAAAAACCATCTTGGTCTCCGAAATATAATTGATCCCCCAATATGACAGGTGAACTTGAGATCCTATCATCCGTGCGGAATTGCCAGAGATTTTCTCTGTGTAAAACCAAAAACCTTCGGCCACATCTTGGCCACAAATCGCCGTTGGTCGGCAAAAAGAAAGCCATCTTATTTCTCGCCAGAGGGCTTTCGTGCCTGAAATGAGTGGTTCCGAAGGTCAGAGTCGAACTGACACGGGGTCACCCCCACAGGTTTTGAGTTCGGTGTGAGCTATATTAGTTAGTTGTATGTCGATATTTACTAATGTATGGGTCCGGAAGTTCTGTCGACAAGTATCGTCCAGCCAATGTTGGATTCTCATTAATGGAACCGCTCTTCACGGCTCCAACAAATTCGGGCTGGCCTTATCAAGAGTGTTGGCCGGGTGGGCCAAGGCCCTAGAGAGATCAAGGAGTGCATCAGCGACCGTTGGGGCCATGTTTTGAGTTCGACTCTCCCCCGTCTTCACGGCCAATGCCCACTAAGGACACCGTAATAGGGGGCGGGTTCAACCCGGGTTTCCTATTTAAGAGCTAGGAATCTTTTGACGTGCCTTCGGGGTCGTCCGCACCCTCGATTCAATTTAGGAAACCTGGATACCCAGCCTATAGGAATCTGCTCTTTCTAACAGATTTGCTAACGAACCGAATTGCTCAGATTAACACCAACCATCACAAACATACTCAACCAACCGTATGGAACGGCGATGCCACGCACTTCAAAATCCAATTAAGCAGATTCCGTAACTGCCCTGCGGAGGCAGTAGCTGTCTGAGGTTGCGATGATCCGGGTTCAACGGTTGTTTACCGAAATAACACCCTTGCAATCCTTGACGAATACTCGCTAGAAGAGTGTCAAGTATCGGTCGATTTCCCATGGTGTTACTTGGCGCCGGAATTCCCGCAATTCGGCTTCTTTTAGGGCTACAAATTCTTTGTAGATGACCCCCAACGATTCTTGGACTACTTCGTCTTTCTTCAACTCCGCCAACGATTCGTCCAAGGTCTGAGGCAATATTCGAATTCCCCGAAGCCGGATCTCCTCTAGGCTTAGACTGTATAAATTCCCCAGATTAGGTTCTCCGGGATCTAAATTTCTTCGTACTCCATCCAATCCAGCCATGACGTAGGCGCTGAGGGCTAGATATGGGTTTGCTGCCGACGACATACTGCGCTCTTCAAGCTGGCCAGGTCCGGGGGTTCGGATCATCTGGGTCCTGTTGTTGTCTCCATACGATATGTTCGCAGGCGTCCACAGGAAATCAAAATTGGTAAACGTTATGCCAGGTTCCACCTGCAGCCGTTTATAGCAATTTATTGTCGGTGACATGACCGAGCATAACGCAGGCGCGTGGGCAAAAATTCCGCCGATAAATTGATAGGCGAGCGGAGACAAGCCCAACCCTCGTGGGTCTTCGTCATCAAGAAAAAGGTTCTCATCGGTGACAGCGTCCGCCAAGTGGTAGTGGATATGGCCTCCGTTTCCGACCCGGCCGGTGAAAGGCTGGGCCATGTGGGTGGCGATGGCGCCTATCTCATGGGCGAACTCGCTCGCCATCATCTTGAAGAACGTGTAGCGGTCAGCCGTTGTCAATGCGTTCGAGTATGCGAAGTTGATTTCATATTGGCCATTGCCGTCTTCGTGGTCGGACTGGTAAGGCTCCCAACCTAGACGGCTCATCGCATCCATCATTCGGCGAAGGTAGCCGACAGCGACTGAAGTTCCCTTGAAGTCGTAGCAAGGGTATCGAAGATTATCCACTTTGTTGGGGTCCCAAACGTCAATCGATCCGTTCTCTTTCTTGGTGACCAGGTGGTGCTCTGGCTCGAGCCCTACGTTGAAGGTGAATCCGCTACTGCGCACTTGCGACAGGATGCGTTTCAAGTTTTGCCGAGGACAAAAGAGAAGCGGTTCCCCGTCAACGAACAGGTCACTCGCGAAGCGAGCGACGCCATCGGTCCACGGGACCAGCGTGTAGGAGTCCAGGTCGATCCGAGCCGCCATGTCATGTGAATTTGGGGCCTGCCCCAGACCGGGAATAGCGGATCCAGCGAACGGAACTCCATCATCGATCATTCTGTCAAATTGGTCGGTTGGAACCAATTTCACCTTGGGGGAGCCGTGCAGATCGACGAACTGGGCAAGCAAATAGTGAACGTCGTCGTTCAATACTCGTTCTCGAATCTCTTCTCTTGTTGCCATCGTCAATGGAGTTGTGCCGGCATCGGCAGGGATGTTGGGATTTGTTCAAGCGGGATAGATCGAAGAGGACGGCGGACGGCGGACGGATCTATACCGGTCCGGATAGCGCTCAAAACGCCCGCGGCCTCCCAATAATTCTCGACGATATGCAACTGTCCACTCGCCCAGGGAAGCGCTTCTAGATCGTTCTTCATAAGGTTCAGGTTTTCTCGGACAGCGATGACCGGAATCCCTTGTTCCAAGGCCGCGAACGTCGGTAGTCCGAGGCAACCATCAGGTATCACCAGGCACGAAATATCCCGTGCCGTCAATACGCCAAGATCCCGCATGGCCTCAGGATCTCTAATTATTTTCGGGCTTCTTTGAAGGCCCTTCAGGACACATTGCAAGAAACTGACCGAGATGACCTCCGCAGCCATTCGAGGGTCGACAACACCGGTTTCTATATCCAAAACAGCCTGCGATTCCAGCATCGGAGCGTGCGCCGACGGTAGGTCATACAGGCTTGAAATCGTATGAGTGAGCATAGATTCAACCCCTCCCCATGGGTTGACTATGTCGCCGTCACTGCAGAAGTAGTCGCTGTAATAGTGCAGCGGTGTCGAGATAACAGATGCAATTGCGACGGCGTCATATTCTCCGCGGTATTTATCAAGGAGATAAAAAAGGTTCTCAAAACCTTCGACGCTGCCGGCAGCTCTTTTGGATTCGGTGTAGTCGGGACTCATCACCAACGGACGGTCCATCTCTATCACTCTCGGGCAATTCAGCCCGTATGAGGACCGTGCCGCGTTTACCGCATTCACCGCCAGGTCCGTGAATATCCGGTCGGGGTGTGGATGTAGCAGCACCAACACTCGATTTCCCCGGACCGGTTGTATTCCAACCGTCCCCATGATCAGCCGGCACAAAACACTACCTTCTACATAATGAGCATTTGCCGGCATCTCGTTGATGTCAGATGCGTTCACCACGTTGGGATGAATGATCAGGCTGTCGCACACGGAGGCCAGTAATTGGGCCACTGGGGTTGCGTCACCGGCATGTCCTCCGATGGCGGCGCCGATTCCGGTTGGGATCAACATAGCCACGTTGAATCGACCGGTGTTCTCCGACTGGCGCTTGCGAAATTCCAGCGCCATGCCAGACGAAATCAGATGGGCGTCGTCGCCAGCTTGGTAGGTAGTCGCCTCGCAATTGTAAAAGTCCTGGTTCGACTCAGTGATCACTAGTCGGACCAACTCCTCCCCTGCAGGAAGTTTCTCTTTGGTTTGATCGGCCAGCCATTTAAGAGCGCTGCCGTCAATGGGAGGGCGAGGTAGCTGAAAATCAATTTCCGAAACGCGCAATGGCTTCAAACCCCCATCTTGCAGATTGCTCTTCCAAGGTGAATTCTTTCATCAAAGTGACTTCACCATTGGCGCCAAGGGAATAGATCGAGGGCAGTGGGAGTCCGTTGAACGTATGGGCCTTTACCAGGTTGTATGCCCCGACGCCATACATCACAACGGTGGACCCAATCTCCAGTGGCTCGGCAAACGCATATTCGCCGAATACATCACCCGCCAAGCATGTAGACCCGGCGATGATATAGGGGAATCGTCCGCCTTCGACGTCCAACAAGACGTCAGGGCGCCATTCATATTCGAAAGATTCGGGCAGATGGTTCACAGTCGTGTCTAAAACCGCGATGGACCTGTCCTCGCTCTTGATCAGGTCAAGTACTTTGGAAACCAGAAAGCCCGCGTCCCGCACGAACGCCGAACCTGGCTCGATATAGACGTCGAGACCATATTTCGTCTGCAGAGAGGCGACGGCTTCGTAAAATGCATCATGATTCGTGCTGTCTTTGTCGAACAGGTAACCGCCACCAAGATTGATCCACCTCAGACCCGCCAGCACCTGATCGATTTCCCTTTCCAATTTTTGGACCGACACCAAAACCTCTTGAAGATCTGGAGAGTTGCAGTTGTTGTGAAAAAGCAATCCGCTGATGCCGTGGGACGCCGGGGAACGTCGACCCAATGCCTCTTTGATGGCGTAGGCGGATATTCCAAGTTTTGAGTAGGCCCGGCACGGGTCGTATCGAGGATCGTCAAGAAATGAAACTTCCGGGTTCACTCGTAGCCCGATCTCCAGGTCTTTCGCCACGTCATCCTTGTGGCGCAACCATTGGGACACCGTATTGAAGGAGATGTAATCGCAATTCTCAGATATTTTGCTGATTTGATCCGGCCTCAGACCCGGAGTCGTTAGATGAACAATACCTTCTGCCGGAAGGACATTTCTTGCGGTGGTTGCTTCGAACAGGGAACTTGCGGAAAACCCATGGACATAGGGTTCGATCAAGTCCAATACCCAGGGCAGAGTTAACGCCTTGATCGAGTAGAGTAGTTTGCAGTTCGCTTGGTCAGAGATCTTCTTGAGGTGTTGACACCGGGACTCGATGAATGCATCTTCGTAGACGAACGCTGGCGTCGCGATCGAATCTGCGGCGCCCGCAAACACCACTGCAAGTTCGGCTAATTCGTCAATTGTCGTTTGATTGGGATTGGTGCTCAAAATCGAACTATTTCCTATGGAATTGAGTAACCACGGACGGCGAGCTTCGCCGGGTCCACACTTGCCCCAACAGCGATGAAATTCAAACCACATTTGCGTCGGGAGACTACTCTGTAAGCTACCCGCTCTCGTTTACATTGAACCGAGGATTTATTCAAGCGAATCTCCATTAATCTAACCAAATTCACGAGGAGATTGTTTGACCTGCTCTAGCGTGCCCACTACAATACCAAAATCCGCGAGATAGGTCGATATCTTTCATTATTTGGTCGGATAATGTCTGATATTTACCGACACATCGACTATGATTCGAAATGTAGAAGGAACGGAGTTCAAGTGGTAGAGCAATGATTGACGCATTTATCGATACACTGGAAATTATTCCCCGTGGATTAGTGTTTGTCGGGCTGGGGTTGGTCGTATTGGTGATCGCCAAGTTGGCGAGAGATATCATCACCCCCTACAAGATCGATGAAGAAATCATCGGCAAAAATAATCTGGCGGTCGCAGTGCGGCTTAGCGGCTACTTCATGGGGGTCATTCTCGTATTTCTTGGCGCTTTGTACCAGCCGATTTCGTCGATAGCAGTGGATGGTTTGGGATTCGACCGTGAGTATGCCGAGGACATTCTAAGAGTGTTTCTCTATTCCCTAGCGGGCATCGCCGCTCTTAACCTGGTGAGGATATTCATGAACCGGTTAATACTCTTCCGGTTCGATATCGAAAAAGAGGTGGTCGAAGGCCAAAATGTCGGCAGCGGGGCCGCTGAGTTCGGCATGTACATCGCCACCGGATTATTGATCGCCGGCTCCGTGGCTGGAGAAGGGGGTGGGCCGGATACGGCTGCGGCGTTCTTTGGAATGGGGTTGGTGCTTCTGGTTGTATTCGCTTTGTTTTACCAATTGACCACTTCATTTGATATGCATTCCGAGATTGAGGGCAAGAATACGGCCGTGGGTATCGCGTTGGGAGGAAACCTGATCGCTATCGGCTTAGTGATATTCAAGGCGGTGTTCGGGGATTTTGACGGGTGGAACGAGGGAGTCGCGGCTTTTATCACCTTTGGAGTGATTGGCTTCGCGCTACTTTACGTGATGAGATTACTGCTGGACAAGATGCTGCTGCCCACAGTTTCTGCGTCGAAGGCCATCGCGGTCGACCGCAATCTGGGGGTGGCTTTCATAGAGAGCGCAGTGGTTATCAGTTCTGCATTGATACTATTCATAGCCATCTGACGAGGCCGGAGCTCTTTTACTATCTCTCGATTCGCCTGAGCAATTCTTCTTGCGATTCTATTTCGGCAGCCGTATCGAATCGTACATCAGCGAAGTTGTATCCCGCTTCGATGGCCAATTCAATCATGTCCTCATCGATACGCACACCGCTGGTTATCGGGCTTAATATTTCTCCGAAGAACCTCTCCGAGTGGATGGACTCGCGCCAGGTTGCCAAGCCCTCGTCAAAAAACCCGTCGTAGAGGCGGAGCAAGAATACGACCCGTGCCGGATCCAGATCTTCGAACTCATAGATCTGAACCCTGAGGTCCTGTCCGCGGCCAGTATCAAACTCAAGCGCCCCGCTTGCGGTATCGTAGTACACGTCCTTAAACACGTCGTATTGATTGATATAGTTTTCCGTCTCAGCGATAGTTCGCCCGATCGCTTGTCTGCCTTCTTCCGATATCTCAAAGATGGGCTCCGAGTCGGATGGTGTTATCAGGTTCACGGATTGAAGCTTCCTGGCGATGGGAGTTAGCTTTTTGTCGATGTCATCTATCGGCGCTACCGAAAGTTTGTAGTTATGTTTTTCGAGAAAGTACATCAGCATATTGGCCTGCATGAACTCTATCGATGTTTGTTTGTTCTTGATGTAGCCAGCGGTGGTCAGGTATCCCAAAACGTCAAGGTTCTGGTCAATCACCAGGTCGAACACGGCGGTCTCTGCGATCCGATGCTCCGGCGATTGCATCAGACTGAGATGGTCGTCCAGCCGGTCGGTTAATTTGATTTCTGGTCCCTGGTTGATAAAGAAATTAAGAGAGCATTTACCGTCACGCCACTCTGCGAATATCTCCAGCAACGCAACATACATATCCGGAAGGTCCGGATTTTCTTTCACGTCCAGCATCGAGCGGATTTTCGATTGTTGCCGTTTGTTCCGAGGAAAAGCTATGTCGAGGAAGTCTCCGAGGCGGAAGTTAACGTATTCGGGCCCCAGCTCCACCCAAAATGCGTCTTCAAGGTTCATTTCCCCCAGTGAAACCTGGAAAATGAACGGACGATGTTTAACGTAAAAGGCCTTTGCGGGATCGTAGTCTATTGAAAAACCCGCTAAGGCCTTCTGATATTTGAAATGTTGTACAGCCATTATTTGACACTCCCTAAGGTAGGTGAGCGACTACCTTAAGTTACCAATTATCACCTGCCCGCCACCGGCCCCCTTCGCTCCCCCACTTCTCCATCCGGACTTTCCAAAGCTGCTTCTGACTCCGGTCTTGCTGCTTTTAAATGCCCCGCTGGACTTTTGGTTTCCAATATAGCTCTGCCTGGCCGGGCTCAATTGGCGGCCAGCATTGGTGTAGGAGCTTCGATTGGCCGAGCTTTGTTTGCTGTAATATTGGGAGTTTTTCCCGACCTGCCCTCCGCCTTGCCCGCCCGAATAATCCGTTGAATTACGATAGCTAGTCCGATTGGTCTCCATCTGTGGCACCCGGGAACGAGGTGTGTAGTAACCGTAACCACCCCGTGTCATAGACGAGAAGATCAGGTAGGTAAAGAGAAAATTCCCGCCGCCCCCGAACGCGCTGTAATGTCTGTTCGCTCCCTTTCCTCGCAACTCGTTAGAACCATTTTCATTTGTAATGGCGAATAATAGGTCGTCTTTTCCTGGCTCTAGGTCGCCATTTTTATCCAGGTCCTCAAAGGCTTCGATGATGCGTTTTCCGCCTTCTTCTTTGGCCCGAATCAACACGATACCGTCGCCTTCGTAGATCTCGTTCAGGCGCTTTTCGAATTCCTCAACACTCTGGGATTTCTCAAAAGCTTCTTGTACCGCCTCCATGTTGATCCTGCCGATAGCGCCCTCGGTGGTGGCCCATTCATCCGCACTCACTCCGGTGGAACAACCGGCTATTACAGGGCCGGCCACCATCATGGAAGAGCCGAGGATAAGCGACATTCCCATTCTTTTTCGTTTAACCATGTCTCATGCCCCTTTTCAAAAAGATCCGTCTGGGTCAGAGGTCCTAACAGCGATCATGCCAAAATCTGCATCACATCGTGGAAAAGCTCTACCCTTGGTGGCCGCGGACCGCTGGTCGGCAGGCTAGGGAATCCGGCTAATCTTGGCAAGAATGAATCCACGATGCGGGTTTGAAAAAGCTCATATGACTCAAAGCTTGTCAGTGTGAAAGCAGCCATGTCGCCTCTTCCGTGAGCGCCACACAACTGGGTGCTTAAGATTAGGCTTTGGACGTAGGAGATATGTTCTTTCCATAGCTCATCACTTGTTTGCAGATACAGCAGAGTACTCAATTCATTGAACTCCCTGCTGGTAAACCGCTCTCTTGTCTTATCCAGCCGCTCATTGAGCAATTCGGTGATTCCGTCTTCGATCAAGTTAAGGTCTACACCGCGTAGGCTAGAAGCTGAAACGTTGTAATCCAGGTATATCTCCTCGCTCAGGTCTGCGAACTGCCGTGCGTAGTCATCGACCAGCAATCCCGGGAAGTACATCTGTGAGAGTTGGGCCGCCTTTGCGGCCATCAGGTCATCAAGGAATGGTTCGAAGTCTTCCATACCAAGAATGTCCATTCGGCTGCGGTAGTAGGCAAAAGACTGGGCCTCGAAAACCCTGGTGTACTCTTCGATTCTTGCACGGCGCGACTCAGCATCCTTCTCGGCATTTTCCCTGAGTTTTTCTAGATGGCGATTCAGTGGCGCGCCTTCCAGGAAAGTCCGGCCAGCTGAGTCTATACCGGTATCCGCCAATGCCGACGAAGCTGGACCGGCGTCCTTGAGGAGGCAATCTTCTGCAGACAAGAAGAACTGTGAGGTTCCAAAAGCTCCTTGCCTCCCGCTCCGCCCCATGAGCTGACGGTCGACCCTCGCGTTATCACTGGCTTCTGCGCCGATCACAAATAGGCCCAGACCAAAGTCCATGTTGACCACACGCCCATGCGTAGACACATCACGAGCCTGCAGCACGACTTCGATTCCATGTTTCTTGTTGGTAGTGACAACTCCATATCCTAGGTCACTGGCGCTGACGGCCGATAACAGAATCTCTGCGGCTTCGTTGGTGGGACATTTGAGCGTTACTACGCCAACCCCGTCGTCCAGCAAATGGCCAACCAATCTGATGTAGTTGCTTGTGATTTGGCAGTCCAATCCCACTTCCAGGATGATGTCTGTACCCCTACCTGCCATGTCGGTTGCCACTGTTACCGAACCTAAAAGGCCCGCCTCGTGGATGATTTGGTCCTCTTCGAGGTCGTTGGCGGCGTTGAGTAGATTGTGGTCTATTCCATCGCTGGTCAATAGTTGGGAGATGGCGTCGCATTCATCAATGGAATGCGTGCCGATCAGGACTGGCCTACCAATCAGTTGGCAGAATCGGACTTCGTCCAACATGGCCTCTAATTTGTTTCGCTGACTAAAGTACATCCTGGGCTCGAAGTCCGTCCGTTTGACGTGTTTGTTGGGAGCCACGGAAATAACATCCAGGCCGTAAGTGCTCTGAAACTCCCTCTTGGAAGACATAGCGGTACCGGTCATTCCGCACACAGTGGAGTATTGAGAGATGAAGCCCCGCACGGAAATCTGTCCTAGGACTTCGTGTTCCGGCTGCACCGGAACGCCCTCTTTTATTTCCAGAGCGGCCTGTAGTCCGAAATGGTAACGGGTATCGGGTCTCCCTCTGCCCGTGTACTTGTCAATCAGTACCACCTGATCATCTCTTACCAGGTAATCCACGTCCTTTTTGAGTAGGGCGTATCCCCAGATCATTCGCAGAATCTGGTGCATCCGGTTCTGCTTCCGAGCGAGTTGCCGATCAAGCTCGTTGATCTCTTTTCTGCGTGACGCTAATGAAAGACCGTTATCGGAATAGGAAGTACTTAGCCGGTCTAACACAGCCGAATCTTCGAACATGGGACCCAAACACGACTCGACAAAATCCTGACCTTTCTCGGTCAAGCACAGTGACCTGCCGTCGTTGTCGATCCAATAATAAAGATTGCTGGTCAGGTACTCATATTCTTCGTCAACGCGATACTCAGAGATAATCCGGAGCACTCGCTTCAACCCCTTGGGATCAGACGACAATTCTTGCCGCAGCACAGTGCTGTCAGGATCAGCAAGGTAGAGTTTAGCTAAGATTATCAGCCCGGCGTGTGAGCGAGGTTCAAGGCTTCCCATCTCTTTCTCTAGTGCGGAGACCGCGGACCGCTGTTGCTCAACCAAGTGTTCGATTGTCGTCCGGAGCTTGGCAGGTATCTTAGGGATTTCACCGGCGCCACCGGCGATGATCAAAGGGATATTAGCTTCATCGATCAACGCGTGATCCGCCTCGTCTATGACGGCAACATCCAATTTTCTTTGAACCACTTCAACGGATGATAATTTCAGGTTGTCCCGCATGAAGTCGAACCCAAATTCCCTAAGCGCGCCGTACACGATCGATTTCCCATACGCAATTCGCCGCTCCGATTCTTCCATTACCTCCATAACGGCGCTCACACTCAGTCCGAGAGACTCGAAAACCGGCGCCAAAAACTCGGCATCTCTACCGGCCAGATAATCGTTGGCAGTAATCACGTGCACCGTTCTTCCTTGAACCGCGTGAAGCACGACGGGGAATGCCGCGGCAATTGTCTTGCCCTCACCGGCGTTCATCTCCACGATGTTCCCCTGGTACATCAAGAGGCCGGCCAGAATCTGCTCGTCGGTAACCTCAAATACAAATTCGCTTTCCTTGTCATGAATACGGAGGGTCCGATAGAAGCAGGCAGGCAGATGGATTTCCGCCCCGTATTCGACCTGGCTCCGTTGGTTCACATACAGGACCGCGCCGACCAAAATCTGCTCCCAGGATTCCAATCCTTGACGGACTAAAACCGGAGCCACGGTATTGTTGAAGCTCTCCCAGCAATACCTGTCCATGGGCGCCAATTCGCTCACAGCGTTGTGGTAATCAATGCTTTGGGAAACGCTGAACGCCAGTTCGTGGATGGCTTGGAGTTTTTGATCCTTGATCGTCGAGTCGAAAAATCGCCATGCTCCCTCACGCCTACTGATGGCCTCATTGACGATGGCGAACACTTCAGGCAAAGCATCCTCACCCGAATCCCCGCCGGTTTTCCGTGCAAGAAAAGTCATCGTTTCCCGCAATTGAGCGTCGGAAAAACAGGTAAAGTCGTGGCGCCGAATCTGATTCAGACGGATTCTTTCCAATCGGTTAGAAGACCCGTCTGTACCGCTAACGGAACGCGAAAAGCCCTCGAGCCAATCGACGACTTGGAACTTAGCCATTTTTTTCGCCGCATATCGTTCGGTTCAATTCCGACCTACCTACGTCCCCCGGCTGACCTCGCCGGTCACCGAGGCCAGCGTGTCTTCAACTGATTTCCACTCCAGCCGAGAGGACGCTATATACACAAGCACGTCGTCTTTCAAAGGAAAAAGATCTGTGAACCTGAGATGCACGGTCCCGTCCCGTACGACTCCCACCATGTTCACATCGCGGTCCAACATGTTTTTTGCGAGCTCCGGATACGAGACTTGGTGATCCGGTATGTCCTCTAGGCGAAGGCTCAGCAGGGTGCCCTCCAATTTGTTGCTAGTTATGACCTGGGTCAGCAGGCTTACGCCTGGGTCTTGAGACTCCTGCACCAGAAGATTGTTGGCCATCTGTAGCGGGAAAACTAGGGAAGTATTATCCATACCCTCAAACAGCACCGCGTGTCTGGGATTTATACATTCCACCGTGGCCATGATATTAGGATTTGAACGGTGCAGCACTGAGACCGCAGAGGCTACGATGCTGTCACTGTTTGGGTCGTCGTAACCGGTACTTAATATGATTGCTTTCTGGGCCTCAGCGACCGCCGCCCTGCTATAGGTCTCCGTCTCCAGGGGCGAACCGCGAAGGAAATGGACGTTGTGGCGTTGGAACGGCATCGATTCCAGCCGGTCCGTTACCAGGGTAATATCGTAATTTTCATGACCCGAGTCCGATGTGAATTCGTCGATGATGTTGCGTACTCGAGACTCATTGGGGTAGTTGATTATCAAGATGTGGTTTTTCAGATATAGCCTCCCCACGCCGGAACGCTCCCTATTCTGCAACTCGATCAGCCAGTTGATTATCATGCCCGCCGAAGCTGTGAACGCAGTTAGACCCAATATTGTGATAAAAAGGATCGTTCCGATCCTGGCTCCAATGGTTGTAGCAGAAAGGTCACCGTATCCGATGGTGGTAATCGATATCATACTGTACCAAAAGCTATCTCCAACGGATAATTCCGGGCGTATCCCTCTTTCAAATAGATAGAATGTCATCGCATTCCCGACGATGCTGAGGAGAAGAGCGAACACCACTACGGCGCCGCCAAGTCTTTTCCTCCGCCGGGCGCGGTAAAAATTTTCTAAGATTAGTTCGATCATGCTGCAATAAGCTCAGTGGTCTTTGCCAGTCAAATTGAATACCGTCTAGCTTTAATAATCGGTGTCAGAATGATCCAGAGTGTCAACTCTTCAGATCTACTACCACGACGCCGGCTTTGTGGTCTTGGCCTTCGCTCTCATTGTATCGGAACAGTAAGTGCTCCTCGCTCGCGATGATTTGCCGACTGGCGAAGGGGTGCTCATTGGCAAACCGCTGCCCAATCTCAGAATTGAGATGCCATTCCTCTTCAATCGCACAGTCCAGGCCAACTTTTTTGCAAGCAATCTTATATTGCCGTTCCAAGTCTAGGAACTCTTTCCGGTTTTTATAAACGAGCGGCATGACGAAAAATCTCTCCGAGATGTACAAGCCTAGTTCGTTTTCAAACACCTCTATCAAGTCGGCCTCGGGGATCCAACCCTCTAGCGCGTAGAGCAGGTTTTCTGGAATGTCTTGAGGCACCCGATGATAATAGAAAGACTCCGTGTTCAGTGACATCCTCACCGATACCGGAACTTTGTCTCGGCAATTTAACATCTTGTCTACATCGGGCCCGGCTAGGAATATGAAAGGTATGTTCCCATTCGTAGCGTCCACGACGATGTCGGAGCCGTCAAGGTGATACAGCAACGCCAGGTGCTCCCAATAGCGCATGTACCGTTTTGAAAAATCGAATTCGAAGGTTGTAAGGAGTTCCCTCAATTTTTCTTCGGGGAGCGGTTTTTCGGCATTGGGGCCGGCTAGAAGATACTCCGACTCGTACCCCAAGTTGTCTGTGAGGAATTTCAGCGCTTGGACTTTTTCCGAGCAGATGCCACCGCCCCCTGCGATGATATTTAGAACAGTTTCATCTCCTGTTTTGAAGATGAGTTTTTGGCCGGTGAACCGCGAATAGCTCTCAAAGTCGGCTTCCCAGATTCGTTCAGAGACGGACCGAAGCAGAGTAAGCCTGTCTTTCGCAGATTCTAGTTCAAGGATAGCGTCAGTGTCTGATACGCCGTGGTCGCGTTCGACTGATGACCTGATAAATTCCAGATAGGCGGGCTCATCCTTAACCCACCTCCTTTTTTTGAAACCTACTAAATTGCGGCTATAACCGACATTCCAACGGTCCAGCGTTAGGTCGATCACATCAACCTCAATCTCGCCGGCACGCCCGAACCCCAATTCAGGAGGCATCCCGGTTGCTAAGGTTTGGTCGCCTTGTTTGACGTTCGTGCCGGGGAATAGGTCATGGAGCCGTCCATCGTCATCGCTGACGTATGCCAAGTCTTGAATCGCGGACAAACTTCGGGCGGATTCAGGAGTGATACGCTGATTTTCGAGCAACTCATCAATCGGAGGGGATTTAAGGTAGCGCTCGAGTAATAGTTCCCATGGTAGGGATACGTCTTCAGGTTTCAGGCGAACAGCGCACGTTCGTGTCGTAACTGAGTCGGTGATTTGCAATATGTAATTGAGATTATCTTTGATCGTCATCAATCACCAACCTGACGCCGTTAATTAAACCTACCGGGTACTGGAATTTGAATCGAAATCGAACAATTCTTGCTGGAAAAATCCCTTAAGCCGGAGAGGGTTGATCACTGCGGGAAATTACGAGCCTGGTAATACGGAGTAATATTTTGGGGCATGACGCTGATTCACTAGCCATGATACAGGCTGAACACGATCTCATGCCGGTTGTCCCGATTCTGCTTTTAACTGGAATGGCAGGCTCCAGTCTACTATCTATTCTTCGATGACCCGGCAACCGACGAACGCATCAACACCACCACCAACCCGTGTTCCGGACAAGTCCGACGCCCGTCTCCACCAACTGCTGTTGATTGACTCACCTACCATCTCTGGCCGGAGAGATCGTCTGGCTGTTTCCAATGTAAGTATCGGGTAGACTACCAGCGGCGTCGTTTGAACGACGAACGTTAGCACTTCAGCAGATTATCGGAGAAAAGTAAGTATGGAATCTCTCAGCCGGCAACTTGCGCAGTGGGTCGTAGGACTACGCTATAACGATCTTCCGCCCGCGGTGGTAGACCGCGCCAAAGGCGTTACGCTTCACAGTCTTGCATCGGTGCTCCTTGGCTCTCAGGCACGGAGCGGCCAGCAGGCGGTACAGCTCATCACCTCGGAAGAAGCCGGTGTGGCCCAAGGGGCCACAATCATGGTGGACGGCACAACGGTGACCAAGGGCGGCGCCGCCTTCGCCAATGCGGAGATGGCCATGACCGGCGGAAAGTTGGATTCCTTTCGCATGCTCACCCACCCAGGTACCAGCATCCTTCCCGGCGCATTCGTGGGCGCGGAAACCTCCGGCGCATCCGGCCAGGAATTCCTCACCGGCGTCGCTGCTGGATACGAGGTCATGGAGCGTCTGGCGTCAGACTTCATTCCCACCGTGATGTCGCGCGGATTTCATGCCGGTCCTGTATTTGGCATCTTCGGCCCAGCCATCGCCGCCGCAAAGATGCTGAACTTTAGCGAAGACCAGGTGAACAGCACCATAGCGCTGTGCGTTCACTTAGCGGCGGGCAACCTTGAAGGACCTCGCAACGGTGGAGTTGCACTGCGTGAGGGCGCAGCGGTGCGCAACGCCATGCTCGCAGTGTCGCTGGCTCAGATGGGGCACGTGGGCGGGGACACCACCCTGGAGGGCGACGCGGGGTTCTATCACGCCTACACGGGCAACAACCAAGGGAAACTGACCTACAGTTTTGTTGGCGACACCCAGACCAGCCTAGACGTGATCACCAAAGGGTTGGGAAAGGACTGGATGTTCTTGGAAACCCTTTACCGCATCTATTCGACGGCCGGTTACAACATCGCGCATGTCGATGTCTCAGCGCAACTCTGCACCGAACACGACATCAAATATGAAGATGTCGAACGCGTGGAAGCCGTTGTGAACTGGATGGAGACCCAGTATCCGAGCCCAGCCTTCCCGAGCCGCCGCGAAGACGCCGAGGCACGGCCGGGGTCCACGCCCTACTACACCGCGTACGGGGTCTGCCGGCGAGGCTTCCCGGTTTTACGGAGCCAGCAGATGGGCGTTGCGGACGGCGACGGCGATCCGCCCGAGGTGCTGGAATTGATGCACCGCGTAAAGCTGATTCCTTCGCATGACATGACGGTCTTCGGCCCCCGCATCACCATCTTCACCAAAGACGGCAAGAGTTACACCAAGCAGTCCACCGGACGCGAATTCATGTGGGACTTCGAAGAAGAGGCGCGGCGGATCCGCGACGTCATACCTGGCGTGCCGATTCCAGAGGCCCAGTTCGAAGAGATCATTTCGACCTGCCGTGACCTGGGCAGCGCGAACCGAGCCGACCGTCTCATTCAGCTAACGATCAAGTAAGAGCGTTGGGTGGGGTTGTGCCGATCGTCACCTGATTCGAGCGTCCCTACACCACCCCTGCCTCCGCCATATAGGCAAGCTCCGTCTTTTGCAAGCCTAATTCATTGCAGAAGATCTCTTCGTTATGCTCTCCGATCAATGGCGCCCGGTTGGAAATCCGCCAGGGTGAGCCGTTGTAGATGGCGGCGGGACCGGGGTATTTCAAGTTTTTACCCAATTCGGGATGGGGCACCTCAACCCAGAAGCCACGGTCTGTCAGATGGCCTTCGTCTACCAGCTCATCCGGCGCCCGGACAGCTCCCCAGTTAAACCCGCGCTCCTGGCCGCCGTGGGCGATCTCGTCACGCGTCATATTCGCCGCAAAGTTGGCGACCACCTCGTCTATGTGCGCCTCGCTCGCTGCGAAAACCGCTGGCTCCAAGTAACGTTCTTCCGTGAGATTGTCTGCTAGGCCATGGCTGTCCATCCACTCGACCAGCGCCGGGAATAATCGGAGCGTAACCCTTGCTGCTGAGGCGTTGACGTACTTGCCGTCCTTGCAGCGCAGTTGGCTCAGAGGAGTCGGCGTCGCCGCGGCGTGGCGGCCCGTCTGGCGCCGCACGACCTGCCCTTGGTAGATGTAGGTGTTCACGTGCATCTCGGTGGTCAGGGCGCAGGCGTCGTGCACCGAAGCGTCGATGTATTGGCCCTGGCCGGACGTCGAGCGGGACATCAAGGCGGCGATCATCGCCATATAGGCGTAATGGCTACCGATATGCCAGGCGTTGCCGCCGCCCGGCGCGATGGGAATATCCCCGGATACGTGCTCGCTGTCGTAGCCGCAACAGCCCATCTGCCCCCCTGCCGCAAGATGCAGCAGGTCGCCGGCCAAGAAGTCGCGCCATGGCCCGGTCTGTCCGAACGACGTTAGAGAGCACATGATCAGCCGCGGGTTCGACGCTGACAGGTCCTCATATCCTAACCCTAGTGAGGGCAGATACCCGGCGGGGAAGGTCTCCAGGACCACGTCCGCGGTGGCGGTCAGCCGCCGGAAGAGGTCCCGGCCATCCTCTGTACCCAGGCTGAGCGTGATGCCTCGTTTAGAGGTGTTGTAGTGCCAGAAGGAGAGACTGCGGTCCCGGTGGGGCAGGTCGTCTAAGAACGGCCCGACGGTCCGCGCCGCCTCCCCTCCGGGAGGCTCGATCTTGATAACCTCTGCTCCCAGGTCCGCCAACAATTTCCCACAGTATTGACCCTTCTGGTCTGCCAATTCCAACACCCGCAACCCGGACAGCGGGCCTGGTTGATCGCTGCCGCCCATCGCTCTGGGTGCTTTTCCCGTATCCTCGATCTTCGGCCCGGCGCCAGGGCCCGCGAACGGCAACGGGTCCGCCTTGATCATCTCGTCCATGTAGGGGTAGCGGCCCAAGGTCGCCGGCCAGAAGGTATTGTCTTCATAGCCGGCCACGAACTCTTCGTGACTCAGGCCCAGCATGCCCTCGAAAATCTCCTGGTTGTGCTGGCCGATCAGGGGAGCGGGTTTGGTGTTGATGGCGGGGGTATTCGATAGTTTGAATGGAGCGTTTTGGAACTTGTACCTGCCGACCACCGGGTGTTCAAGTTCCTGATACAACTCCCGGTGACGGAGTTGCGGGTCATGCTCCACCCGGTCCTCGGTGCTCTGGACCGGCATGGCGGGCACATCCGAGGCTTGGCATAGCTCCATCAACTCGTATTTCTCGAGGGTCCGCGCCCATTCCTGGATGCCCAGGTCCATCTCTTCCTGATGTTTTAATCGACCGCTGAGAGTGGTGAACTTCGGGGAAGTAGTCCATTCGGGAGAGCCCATGACCCCCACCAGACGCGACCATTCTTCATCGGAAAAACAGGTGATGGCGCACCAGTCGTTGTAGCCGCCGCCCTTGGTGCGGTAGGCATTATGAGGAGCGGTGGTGGGGCCACGGTAGTTGTTGAGCATGGGGGAGCCGGGCCAATGGGCCCGGTTGCCCGGCGGGTATCCTTCCCTGCGGGAAGGCCGGCCATTCACCGTCGCGTCCAGCATGGCGGAGCCGTTCAGCGTGGCGCCGACGACCATCTGTGAAATGTCTACGTGCTGGCCCAAGCCCGTCATGTTGCGGCGGTAGAGCGATGTCATCGTGGAAAAAGCGATGTACATGCCGCCCGTGTCGTCCAGGTAGGACCAGCCCCATCCCGCCGGCTGCTCGCCGGGAAGGCCGGATAGAAAAGTCAGGCCCGAAAAGGCCTGGGCGATGGGCCCCATGGTGAGGTATTCGCTGTGCCGTCCGGTATGGCCGAACCCTGACTGAGAAACATAGACGATGTCCGGCTTGATCTTTTTCAGCTCTTCGTAACCCAGGCCCCAGCTTTTCAGCGCCAGGGCGCTGAAGTTTTCGACCACCACGTCTGAGACGGCGACTAGTTGCTTGATCACCTCCAGGCCCCGTTCCGACCGCAGGTTGACGGTGATGCCCTTCTTGTTCGCGTTGGTGTCGTTGAAGTTCGTCCGAGTATTAAGGTCCGGTTCTATCCCGGGAGCCGAACCTCCGGTGGACCTGCCCCGCTCGTTCAAGGGCCATTCCACCTTGATAACATCCGCCCCCAGTGCGCCCAACCAGCGGGTTGCCCACGGACCTGCCCTCACCCAAGTGAAATCCAATACGCGGACGCCTGCCAGAGCCTTCGGTGAAAGTGCCATCTGTTCTTGGGTTAGGGCCAAGGCTTCCTCCCTGATATCTGGCTACCGGCGTCGGTCCCTATCTCCGTGATCACGAATATACCCACGGTGGGCATAAGCGTCAATTTAGCGGACCGTCTGATTACCCAGGTCCAGCACTTTTTCCGCCATTATGCTGAGCATCTGCCAAGATGTCACGGTGTGCTTTGACGCCTCTGCATCGTCGGCGTTCGTATCCAAAACTACGTAAGAACAGCCCAGGGCCTCGAGCTCCGCTAGGTCGCGGTGCACCTGGTCCAGACTACCCTCACCGACAATGCGTTCTTCATCGGGCATGGGGGAGTCTGTCAGCCGGAGCCTGATCCTTGGACAGAGTTGCGGCATCGCCCGGCCTTCTTCTTCTGCTATCTTTTTGAGCCGGGGTATCCCTTCGTTCTTGAAGGCATCCATGCTTATTCGGACGGGATGCCACGCGTCGCCGTAGCGGACGGTGCGCCGCAATGCGGCATCGCTGGGGCCGCCTACCCAGATGGGAGGATGAGGGGATTGGACCGGACGGGGCGCGGTATTTACGCCCTTGAACGAAGCGAACTTGCCTTCATAAGACGCCATATCCTGCGTCCAGAGGAGTTTGATCGCTTCCAGATATTCGTTGGTTATCGCCCCCCGCGACTTGAAGGGCACCTTCAACCCTTTAAATTCTTCCTGCGCCCACCCAATGCCAACGCCGAGTATGAACCGGCCTCCGCTTAGCTGGTCCAGATTGGCGGTGGCCTTGGCAATCTCCAACGGGTTGCGGTAGGGCACGATCAGCACCGTGGTGCCGAGTTCGATGGTGCTTGTGATACCGGCCAGCCAGCCAAGCAAAGAGATAGGCTCGTAAAAGGGGGCGGGATATCGAGACTGCACGTCTGGGGTTATGGCAATGTGGTCGGATGCCATGATTAGGTGGTAGCCCAAAGATTCCGATATCTGTGCCCAACTTTTTAGTGATGCAGGGGTTGTACCAGGCCCGAAGTTGACCATGTTCACACCGATTTTCATATCTATCTCCTACCTGATGGGCGCCGCATGGGCGCCGCGAGAAATAACTCGGAATGAAGCGGGACGTGCTTACAATACCAGCAAATGTTCACCCATACATACGGTACAAGTTACGGAGCGGCATCCCTTGACGATGCTTTCCGGGCCGATTACGCTCGGTTGGCGATCGGCAGATCGAATCCGATATCGAAGCTGGTGCATGTCACACATAGA